>Ga0209211_10003117_pt1 | contig 27425 bp, 25 predicted proteins | sample RifGroA2_FD_183992 | JGI IMG/M metagenome (GOLD analysis project Ga0209211, IMG submission 183992) | Groundwater microbial communities from Rifle, Colorado, USA - Groundwater A2 (SPAdes) (version 2) | ecosystem: Environmental > Aquatic > Deep subsurface > Groundwater | place: Rifle, Colorado...
TATCAGATTCGTGAACTACTACAACACCGTTAAACCGCATAAAGGCATCAACAATCGTACTCCAATGGAACAACTTATCAATTATTTTTATCCGCAGGAACTGTGAACAACGCGACTAGTTCCTACAACTTGTTGTATGAAATCATCAACCAAGAAATATCTCGAATATAGGATTCTAATCACGTCGGATGTGCGTACCGGTGAAAAAAAAAGTTGTTTTACCGCTATGGTTCCGATATTGGGAATTGCGACGGATGGGGATACGGTTGGTGGAGCTTTTGAAAATATTAAGAAAATGATTGAGTTTCATTTGGAGGCGCTTCGCAAAGAAGGGCAGCCGATTCCGGAGGAACGGGTTACGGACGAGTTTATAACCACCGCGCGCGTGGCAGTGCCGGCGTAATATTTTTATGGCCAGCCGTGAAATTCTTCCGAAAGACGCAGTAAAAGCCCTATCTAAGTTGGGCTTTTTCGTTTCGCATAGAAAAGGCAGTCATGTTCAGTTGAAACACGGTGACGGAAGAAGAGTAACAATTGCAATTCATCCTAAACCATTATCGCTAGGCACGTTATCAATTATTTTGCGGCAAGCCGAAATTACCAGGAAAAAACTTGATGAAGTACTCTGAAACAATAATTAAATTATTACCGATTTCATTGAGAAATAAGTTGCCGCACAAAATTGTTGTTGCGGAGGTAGATAAGCGAGAGTCGCAACGGCTTAATCGCAAATATCGCAGAAAAGATAAACCCACTAATGTCCTTTCCTTCCGCTATGGTTCCGAATATGGTGAAATAATTGTATGTCCGGTGGTTATTCGCAAAGAGGCCAAAGAGCAAGGAAATACCTATAAATACCAGATGACATGGATGATTTTGCATGGTATATTACATTTGGTGGGAATACATCACGAAAAATCCAAAAAGATGGCGGAGAGGATCGGGGGGCTGGAGAGGCAAATACTCCACAAATTGTTCAGCTAAGTGAAATATAAAATCCGGAGAGCACAAAACCCAAACACGCGCAAAGCCCAAACTAAACAATAGTGTTTGTGTTCTGTGTTTTTAGTTTTTGTGTTTTGTTTGGGTTTTGGTTCCTGTGTTTTGGGCGTTTAGAAAATATTTTTTTCGAATTTATAACTTGTTTTAAATCAACGTGGCCAAAAATATCATTGTAGCATTGGACGTCGGCACTTCCACGGTGCAGGCCGTGATTGCCGAAAAAAGAAAGGGTGAGGAAAACCCGCGGGTTTTAGGTGTGGGCGTCGCGCCCTCGCGCGGGGTGAGGCGCGGAGTAGTGGTGGATTGTGATGATGCAAGTTCTGTCATCCGCACGGTCATGGATGATGCGCGTAAAGCCGCCGGGGTCCAGGCGCGTTCGGTCTGGCTTACGGTCGGCGGCGCGCATGTTTCGGTTTCCTCGTCGCGCGGCATCATTGCCGTATCGCGCGCGGATGGAGAGATTTCTCCCGAGGATGTAAAGCGTGCCATTGCCGCGGCTGAAACCTTTATTCCTAAAAATCCTAATCGTGAAATTTTGCATATGATTCCGCGCGATTTTCGGGTTGATTCTGAAGCCGGAATCAAAGATCCGATAGGCATGCACGGGGTGCGGCTGGAAGTAGATACATTGATTGTTGATTGTTCGCGGCCGTTTTTGAAAAATCTTTTCAAATGCGTTGAGGGCGCGGGGCTTAAGGTTGTTGACTATGTTTTCTCGCCCCTGGCCGCGGCTGAAGCCGTGCTTACCAAGCGCCAGAAAGAATTAGGAGTGATGCTTTTGGATGTAGGCGGGGGTACGGCAAGTTTTATGGTTTTTGAAGAAGGCGTTCCGATCCACGCGGGCGTTCTGCCTATTGGCGGAGGGCATATCACCAATGATGTTGCCATCGGGTTTCGCACGGATGTGGATGTGGCGGAGAAAATTAAATTGGTGTACGGGACATGCCTCTCCGGCGAACTTCCCCGGCGGGAAAATATCCGGTTAGCCGAATTCGTGGAGGGGGAGTCATCCCTTTATTCGCGGCGAGAACTTGCCGAAATTATCGAAGCGCGGCTCCGCGACATTTTTGAGCTTTTGCAAAAAGAACTCCGTAAAATAAATCGCGTATCGCTTCTGCCCGGCGGGGTGGTGGTGGTTGGCGGATCCTCGGCCATCAAAGGAATACTTGATCTGACCAAGCGCGAGATGAAGCTTCCGGTTTCTATCGGTGTTCCGCAGGAGTTTGAGGCGGAGGATGAAGAAAAAGCATCAGCTTTGGCTGCGGCACTGGGTTTGGTGCGTTGGGCCGGCGCGCGGGAAGATGCCGCTGGAGGACTTTGGCTGCAGGGGCGTAAATTCGGCGACTTTTCTGGAGGCAAAATAGTGAAGTGGTTGAAAGCATTTCTGCCGTGACTTGTTGAAAGTATGGGGATAAACGGTGGAATATGTGCTTGCTTGTTAACTTGTCAGGATTAGAGGCGTATGCTACCTTGAGGGCGTAAATATACGCGGATACGGAACGAATTTATTTAACGAATATAAACGAATTCGTTTTAATTCGTTAGAATATTCGTTTTATATTCGTGTTTCTATCATTCCACAATTAAAACCTGACATCGAATCATATGCCAGAATTAAGGTGGTGGGCGTAGGCGGCGGCGGCGGAAAAGCCGTGACCCGCATGATTGACCATAAAACCAATGGGGTTGATTTTATTGCCATAAATACCGATGCGCAGGATCTTCATCTCACTAAAGCCAAAACCAAAATTCATATCGGCAAGAATTTAACCAAGGGGCTGGGCGCCGGCATGAATCCGGAAATAGGCCGGCAGGCGGCCGAAGAAAATCGTGACGAGATCCATGAAATTTTGAAAGGTGCCGATATGGTATTTTTAACCTGTGGGCTCGGCGGAGGAACCGGAACTGGAGCATCTCCGATCGTGGCCGAGGTTGCCCGAGATGCCGGGTCTTTGGTCATTGGAGTAGTTACAAAACCATTTAGTTTTGAAGGTGTTCAGCGCGGAAAAATTGCCGAAGACGGCTGGCATAAATTAAAAGATCGCGTGGATGCGCTGATTACCATTCAAAATGACCGCCTGCTTAATGTTATTACTAAAGACACATCGCTTTTAAATGCGTTTGTTATTTGCGATGATGTTTTGCGCCAGGCCGTGCAGGGAATTGCGGATTTAATTATTACTCCCGGTGTCATAAATGTGGATTTTGCGGATGTGCGCGCCATCATGCAGGATGCCGGGTCGGCTCTCATGGGCGTAGGATACGGAACAGGCGAGGACAGGGCAGTTACCGCAGCTAAATCCGCGGTCGGATCGCCTTTGCTTGAATTATCCATTAACGGCGCGCGCGGAGTGCTTTTTAATATCTCGGGCGGATCGGATCTTACCATGTGGGAAATTAATGAAGCGGCCAAAGTCATCACCGAGTCCATTGACCGCGAGGCCAAGGTTATTTTTGGGGCGGTGGAGGATGAACGCCTGAAAAAAGGGGAGATTAAAATTACGGTGATTGCCACCGGGTTTAATCCCAACGGAATAAATAACAACAATAATTTGCGTTTGCCTTTGCATCGGGAAGAAAGACAAGAGCAGAAAAAACCCGGACCAGGAGAAAAACAATCACAGCCGCAATTGGAGGAGAGTGAGTGGGATGCCGTGCCGGCTTTTTTGCGGAGAAAGGGGAAATAACTCATTTATTGGTTCCCGCCCCGCCCCCGAAAAAGACGCTCAGCGGAATTAAGTCTTTGAATTTTTAAACCATTGCTTCGCTAAGCGTCTGGGCCGCAACAAATTTCCGGATCATCACATACTCCGCATTATCAGCGGCCCTCCCGATTCTTTTTCAAGGGCGCGGCTCAACCAATCCAACTCGCTACGGCGCTTTCCGCCGTTTTTTATTGTGTGGTTTTCTTAATGTAGGTGCTTCGCGCCTTTTTTGATTGGCCGACTTTTATTGATTTTATTTTGATTTCGCGCTACGAGTTGAGTATGTTCAGCGGTGAAAAGTTGCCCAAATCAAAGGTTTTTTTGTTTTTACTACTGGGGTTTATCGGGGGGGTGGCGGCGCGTTCGTTTTTTGCGCCTACGTTCGAGGCGGTTTTTATTTTGTTTGCGGCATCCGCGGTGGTGCTGGCTGTAGGGATTTTGCGTTTGAATCGGAGGATTATATTTTTAGGCGCGCTATTTATTTTATTTTTTGCCGGGATTCTGCGGTTTTCCTACGCGGAAATTGCGCGGCCGGATCTGTCGAATTTTTATGGCAAAGAGTTTAAGGCGCAAGGTATAGTTGTATCCGAGCCGGAGAGATCTAAATCCGTTCAGCGGATTACTATTCGCGTTTTTGAAACGAGTAAAAAGGAAATAGATCCGTTCAAATTATTGGTGACGGTTGGTCGATACCCGCGATATGAAATAGGGAATAAAATTTTGGTACATGGTACTATTGAAAAACCGGAGAATTATAGTGAATTTGATTATGTTTCGTATCTTGCGCGCCAAGACATTTTTGCCACCCTATTTTTTCCGCAGGTTGAAAAAATTGGGAAAGGTAAAGGAAATCAGCTTATGATTTATTTGGCGCGGTTAAAACATTCGTTTGAAAAGAATCTTGAGAAAGTAATTCCCGAGCCGCATGTGGCGTTTTTGAAAGGGTTGACCCTGGGTGAGCGCGAATCGCTTCCGGCGGATTTGGTGGAAAATTTTAACCGCACCGGAACCACGCATATTGTAGCGCTTTCCGGATATAATATTACTATGCTCGGCAGATTTTTTGTGTTAGGGCTCGTGCTGTTCACGGTTCCGTTCCGGGTTTCGTTTTGGATAGCAACCGCAGGGATTATGCTTTTTGTTCTGCTTACCGGCGCATCACCCTCGGTGGTGCGTGCCGGAATTATGGGAATTTTGGTGCTTATCGCGCAAAAAGAGGGTCGGCTGTATCAGATGACCAATGCTCTGGTTTTTGCGGGGGCCATCATGATTTTGCATAACCCTAAAATTTTGCGTTTTGATGCCGCGTTCCAATTGTCGTTTTTGGCGACCCTCGGCCTGATTTATCTTTCGCCCCGCATTGAAAGGATGTTGGATGGACGCAAAAAATTTAAAACAGCGGATCCGGCATATAAAGAAAAACCATTTTTTTCCTGGAAACAAACACTGATAGAAACATTATCCGCGCAATTCATGGTTTTGCCGCTTTTGATTTATCTTTTCGGCCGTGTTTCTTTAATAAGCCCCATAAGCAATATCGCGGTTATTGTGGCAGTTCCTTATGCCATGGCTTTGGGATTTGTTACAGGCGGACTTGGATTTTTGTGGCATCCGCTTGCGCAAATTTCTGGCTGGCTAACTTGGCTGATTTTAGAATATCAAATCCGCGTGATTGAATTTTTTGCGCAAATCCCCGCGGCCTCCATCGCGGTTGGAAAATGGGTCGCCATTCCGCTTGTTGTTTTTTATTGTTATGTAGCGTTTGTTTTATCCCGTTATATTTTTAAAGTTCCACGGTCTTAGCATGGGGATATTGTAACAAAATTTAGATCATTTTTTCGAGATTTAATACCTCGCTGAAATGTAACGGGATTTATGGAAAAGACCTGCCAAAATATAAAGCCGATTTTTCTTGCGGTTTTAACTGCGTTTGCGGTAATTATTTGGTATGCGGTATTTTATTTTGAATCCAGACAAAATTTGTTGGTTACGTTTTTGGACGTGGGACAGGGCGATGCAATATTTATAGAAATTCCAAATGGCAATCAAATTTTGATTGACGGCGGGCCGGATGATTCGGTTTTGGCAAAATTGGGATCGCGGATGCCGTTTTGGGATCGCTCAATTGATTTAGTGATTCTAACTCATCCGGAAAAGGATCATGTCGCGGGATTGGTGGAGATTTTGCGGAGATATGACGTGGACAGAGTTCTATGGACCGGCGTCGCGCATTCTATAGCGGAATTTTATGAATGGGAACGATTGCTTAAAGAAAAAAATATTTCCGCCATATATGCATATGCCGGACAGCATGCGCGTTTGGGTCAAGGGGCATTTTTGGATGTTTTGTCGCCATCCGGGGATTTCGTGGGAAAATCCGTCAAAGAGCTGAATGAAACGAGTGTTGTAGTCAAACTTGAACATGGCAAAAATTCATTTCTTTTCACCGGCGACATTGGCCGTTCCACCGAATATCGCATGCTGTCAGAGTCCCTTAATACTAGATATTTTATACTTGATACTGATGTTCTCAAGGTTGCTCATCATGGTTCCAAATATTCATCCATGGAGCCGTTTTTGGCCGCTGTTTCGCCGAATATTGCTATAGCTCAAGTGGGCCGCAAAAACCGTTACGGCCATCCGGCGCGCGAGACCTTGGATCGCTTGGCTGCGGTTGGCGCCGCAATTTTTCGGAATGATACGGATGGGGATATCACAATTGTCTCGGACGGATTGAATTTTTGGAAAAAATAATGTATCATACGCGTATGAAAGGATTTTCGTTCCCCATATTTAAAACAAAGGTGGAGGGCGTAGGTCAGAAGTTTAAATTTGAAGATCCGGCCGAGCGGCGGAGATATTTTGAATTAAAAGCCGGAGCGGAAATCGAAAAACTGCGCGAATATTTGCAAGAAAATACTTTTGTCGGATTTCTTTTGGGCCCCAAAAATTCCGGCAAAGGAACGTATTCCAAGCTTTTCATGGAGGCGGTGGGCGAGGAGCGGGTGGCCCATATCTCGGTGGGTGACATTGTGCGGAGCGTTCACAAGGATTTAGAAAAAGCATCCAGCCACAAAGAATTGGTGGATTTTCTCAAGCGACGCTACCGGGGGTTTATTACCATTGAAAAGGCGCTGGAGGTTATTTTAGGAAGAGATATCAAGACCCTTTTGCCTACCGAAGTTATTTTGGCTTTGGTGGAGCGGGAAATAGACAAAATTGGCCGCAAAGCCGTGTTTATAGACGGTTTTCCCCGGAATCTTGATCAGGTCTCTTATTCTTTATATTTTCGTACGCTGGTGGGATATCGTGATGATCCGGATTTTTTTGTGTTTATTGATGTTCCGGAAGCGGTGATAGACGAGCGGATGAAATATCGCGTAGTGTGTCCAGAATGTCAAAGTCCGCGCAATACCAAACTCCTTCGGACTAAAGATGTCGGTTATGACGCAAGCCATAAGAAATTTTACCTTTTATGCGACAATCCGAATTGTTCCGGCTACGGTAAAATCCGTATGTCGCCCAAGGAAGGTGATGAATTGGGAATTGAGGCGATCCGCAACCGGATCGAGGCCGACGGAGAGGTTATGAAAATGCTTCTTAATCTTCAAGGCGTGCCAAAGGTGTTTTTAAGAAATTCAGTGCCGGTGAACCAAGCCCGCGAAAATATAGATGATTATGAAATAACCCCGGCGTTTCGTTATGAATTAGAAAAGAATGGCGCGGTGCGGGTGATTGAGAAGCCGTGGACGATAAAAGATGACGAGGGAAACGATTCTTATAGTTTAATGCCCCCGCCGGTGGCCTTGGCGTTGATTAAACAAATTGTTCAAGTACTTGGCTTATAAATACCCGCTCGGTAATGCTGTTTCTCAACAAAAAGAGCGGCCGCACGGCCGCTTTTAATATTTTTCAAACATCATTTTGTATATCCAGCGGTGGAACCAGTGGGCGGCTTGTTCTTTGTCGGGAGAAAATGGCCCACGGCGCGCAAATCTTGATTTTGCGCCGCGCAAGGCCTCGCGCATGGCATCTATGTCTTCTAGATTAACCTCATTGTCTTTCCAGATCTCATCTTTCTTCTCATATTTTTCCATATCCGTAACGTAGTGATATCGATACAGACGCGTTTGGATCGGGTTGTTTTTTATCGGCATCCAAACATTGATTGAGTATCCCCAAGGATAGTGGTTGGAAGCAAAGTTAGGTGGGATAAAATCCCACAGGGCGTATACGCGTTTTTCCAGATGGTTGAGGTCTTGGAAGCGGCGGGGAAGTTCATGCGGTTCAAATCCATGCGCGGGATCTTTGGTGTATGCCCATTGCAGTACCGAATGAGGATTGCACTCCGTACGGTATGAATTGATATCCACGACTTTGGCGAAACTTTTGGCATGGATTCCTTTAATATGGAAATAATCCAGGTAATTCCGAACGTGCTGTTTCCAGTTGCCGTCAACAACTTCTTCTTTGTTTTTTATCGGAACGCGGTTATCGGGAATGGAGCTGAAGGAAAATGTCGGCATGTGCTGCAGTTTTTCAGAGGGTTTCCGGAACGCCATAAAAAAGAATGGTCCCCATTGTGCGAGTGGAAGTTTTTTAAGATCGGGGCAGGTTTTTTGGGACACGCATCTGCCGTCTGACTTGTCAAAACCAGGATGCGCAATGAATTTTCCATCGCAAGAATGTATGCGGTTATGCTGGCCGCATTTGATAAATTGTGATACGCCGTATCCTCCGGTGCGCAGGGCGAAATTGTCGTGAGGACAGCAATTCGGGAAGCAGTGAATTTCTCCGTTTGTATCAACCTGTAGGAATAGTGGTTCGGTATCAAAGAGCGTGAATTCGTAGTAGCCCCCGGCTTCCTGTAGTATTTCTCTAAGCGAGCGTGGATCTTTTTTTAGACATTCTGCCGAGCGTTGCGGCACAAAGACCCAGGAGTCAGAGAATATGGTATCAAGTTCTTTTTGCAGGAATTCCTGACTTAGCGAGACCGAGGGAGGCAGTGCAAGCGCCTTGGTTATATCTTTATGAACGCGATACTTTTTTGAGTCCGGCATTTTTTATCCTGGTAATGATCTGTAGAAACTGTAATATTTTTAAGCATATTTTTCAAGTTCAAAAAACACTCCAACATTCTTGAGAATGTTGGAGTGTTTTGGAAGCATATTTTGTGAGTTATGACTTATGAAACCGCTTTTAGCACTTCTTCTGGCGTGGTGATGCCTGCGTGGATTTTTACGATACCATCTTCGCGGATAGTTTTGAGTCCTTGCGCGCGGGCATATTCAAATAATTTGGCGTGGGGCGCGTTTTCTATAATCAGGCGCTGCATATCATCATCAATATGCAAAATTTCAAATATTCCTATGCGTCCGGCAATCCCGGTATTGCCGCATGTTTCGCATCCATTCCCGCGCATATACGCTTCTTTCTGGTCAAGGCCGAGCGCGTCCAGCACTTCTTTCCTGGGATGATAAGGAATGCGGCATGCTTCGCAATTTTTGCGAACCAGCCGTTTGCTGATTACTCCGGACAGGGCATATGCCACCAGGCCCTTGTCTATATTCATATCAATCAAGCGCGTTACGGTTGCCACGCTTGAATTGGCATGAATAGTGGATAAAAGCAGTCGACCGGTCAGAGACGCGCGGATCGCGCTCTCGGCTGTTTCCAAGTCGCGTATTTCTCCGACCATGATAATATCCGGGTCTTGGCGCAGTATGGAGCGAAGTCCCATGGCATAGGTAAAGCCCTGATCCGGCCGCATCTGGCTTTGGCGCACCGTGGGCAGGTAGTATTCAATCGGGTCCTCCAGTGTCACAATGTTTTTATTTTCATTGCGCAGCTCGTTTAATATGGCATAAAGTGTGAAAGTTTTTCCGGATCCGGCCGGACCCGCGGCTAGCACCATGCCGTGCGATTGGTGGATTATTTTTCGAGTTAGAGCAATGTCATCAGCCGTTGAAAATCCAAGCGCATCCAAGGACTCGGGCAGGTCGCCGCGGTTTAATATCCGCAAGACCACGGTTTCGCCGTAGGCCGTGGGAAAAAACGAAGTTCGTATATCAAGAATTCTGCCGTCCGCAGTTCCTGAAATTTGTTCCGAAGACCAGGCAAAATGTCCTTCCTGGGGCAGGGTGTGTTTCAAAATATCAAGGCCCGATATGACTTTTAAATGCGAAATAAGCGGTTCCTGGTCAGAAAGCTGTCTTCGGTCCCAGGGATGCAGATCTCCGGCAATCCGAAAACGAATCATCATAGAATCGTACCCGGGTTCAATATGGATGTCGGATGCGCCGTTTCGTATGGCGTCGGAAAGCATCTTTTCCCGGAGCCCCTCAATGGTTTCGGACATTTCTGCATCGGATATGTTATTGTTCTTTTTGGCTGGCATACTGTTATTTATTATATCATTGGGTGGCAATAAAAACACGCCAGATGAAATAGCATGTTTTTATCGTATGGTTGTCGCAATTACTGAACGCAGTGCGAACCCTTTTTGAACGAAACTCCAGTAGAGGTTTCTCTCATACCGGGTGTGGAGAGGAATTTTCCATTTGCTCCACTGATTTCTTTTGGCGAAATTCGGGCAGGCAAAAATTGAGAAAAAGTGTTATTTATGTTAGTATAGTTGCGAGAGTTAGTTTCAACGCTCATACTTATACTATCATACTATGGAAAGCAAACAAAATAGACAAATTGGGGATAAAATAAAAGTCTTTCGAGCAAAGCAAGGATTGACACAAGATGCTCTTGCGAGAAAGTGTGATATCCCCTACACGACATTAACCAAAATTGAATCAAATGTGATAACAAAGCCTTCAATTCAAACCGTGACCAAGATTGCCGAGGGATTGGGGATAAGTATTGACGCTTTGATAAAATAAAATATCCACTGTATGAACGAAATTATTTACATTTTAATAAACGAAGCGATGCCTGGATATGTGAAAATTGGGCGAACTTCGACAAATCTCGAACAAAGGATTCGGGGCCTTAGTGTGTCCACCAGTATTCCGATTCCGTTTACATGTTTTTACGCATGCACCGTAAAAGACGCCCAATTTGTTGAACATCAATTACATGATGCTTTTGATAATAATCGAATAAACCCAAGGAGAGAATTTTTTCAAATTGCACCAGAGCGTGTAGTCTCTGCCTTAAAATTAGCTGAAATTGAAAATATCACACCAAAGAAGGATTTTGTAGAAAATAAAGAAGACCAACAAGCACTCATAAAAGCCAGAAAGATAAGAGAAAAGTTTAATTTTAATATGGCAAAAATTCCAGTTGGTGCAGAGCTGATTTTTAGTCGAGATGAAAAGATCAAAGTGAAAGTTATTGACAATCATTCCGTAGAGTATGACGGTAAGAAAACTAGTCTTTCCAATTCTGCTCAAAAAATACTCGGATATGATTATGGTGTCGCTGGTACAGATTATTGGATGTACGAGGGCGAAACGCTTGATGAACGAAGAAAAAGATTAGCTACGCAGGAATAAAATCATAAGAAAAATAACTATGAAAAAGAACATAAACCCTTGGACAAAATTAAGCATTGAATACGCAAGTCAGCGGAGCTACCTGGACGATTTATTTCAGGTATATCCAACAATTCCGGACGGAATACGCGAACCTAACGGCGAACTTTGGAAAGGCGTAGAAAAGGCATTTGAAAAGCGGGATAATGTTACGCTCATGAAAAATCTTTTGAAACTAGATTTGTTTCCGATTAAAGATTCTTATGTTGCTTACCTAAAACGAGATAAAACTGCATTAGAGCGAAACCCTGCAACTTCTGCCCGACTTTCTGGGCGCTTGTATGAAATGGGGCTTGATAAGATTTTTGCTCGTTGTTCTGAACCAAAGGAAACAAATCGCCAAATTGGTCCGCTTTTCAAACGTTGGCTTAATAAGAAAGCGTTGGGAATTCAACCGGTAAAACTTGATGCTTTTTTGAAAGCGAAAGGAAACGCCGTCTTGGACGCCAGCGATGCAGAAATGATGGCTTTTGCATGTGAACATCTGAACTATAAACACAATAAAGGTTTAGATTTTATTGGTCGCTTCAACGGAAAATATGTTATCGGGGAGGCAAAGTTTTTGACTGATTTTGGCGGACACCAAAACGCTCAATTCAATGACGCTATTGCGACAGTAAAAGCAAAAGGTGTAAAAGCAATAACTGTCGCAATTCTTGACGGCGTTCTTTACATTGAGGGTAAGAATAAAATGTACAAGGACATTACGGGCAAACTCAAGAAAGAAAACATTATGAGTGCGCTTGTTTTGCGCGAATTTCTCTACCAAATATAGATGTTATGTTTATCACTTATGACAATAAAAAACGTGAGAAAGATATTCTCGAAAAAACTTCGAGAGCAGAACTAAAAACTGTATCGGGTAAGGGAGCAAAAAATAAGCTCATTCACGCCGATAATCTTTCTACTCTTAAAACTCTACTTGATGATTATTCAGGTAAGATTGATTTGATTTATATAGACCCTCCTTTTGCAACCAATGGACATTTCAAAATCAGCGAAGATCGCGCAAACACAATCAGTAGTAGTAATGGAGACGCGATTGCGTATAGCGATACTTTAATCGGAGCAGAGTTTTTGGAGTTTTTGCGCGAGAGACTGATTTTGCTACGAGAATTGATGTCAGCTCGCGGTTCGATTTATTTGCATATTGATTACAAAATTGGACATTATGTAAAACTCATAATGGACGAAGTTTTTGGAATAAAAAATTTTAGAAATGATATTACGCGAGTTAAATGCAACCCCAAAAATTTTCAACGGAAAGCATACGGAAATATTAAAGATCTAATTCTTTTTTATTCCAAAGCGGAAAATCCGACATGGAATGATCCAAAGTCTCCTTATTCTGATGACGATATAGAACGTTTATTCAAAAAAACTGATAAAGATAGTAGAAAGTATACAACCATTCCTCTCCATGCCCCTGGCGAGACTGTGAATGGCAATACTGGCAAAGAATGGCGTGGAGTAACTCCGCCAAAAGGAAGACACTGGCGGAGCGACCCCGCCATTCTGGAAGAATGGGATAAACAAGAACTTATCGAATGGTCGTCAAATGGCGTGCCAAGAAAAAAGATTTTTGTTGATGAAAGAGATGGAAAAAAAATGCAGGATATTTGGGAATTCAAAGACCCTCAATATCCCGATTATCCTACGGAAAAAAATCTTGACTTGCTCAAGTTTATAGTCGGAGCTTCCTCAAACGAGGGCGATTTAGTCCTTGATTGTTTTTGCGGTTCAGGGACTACGCTTGTTGCGGCACAAGAATTAAATCGTAATTGGATTGGAATTGATAAATCAGAGCCAGCAATAAAAGTTGTTCAAAAGAAATTAAACAATATGCCAAGCAGTTTATTTTCAAAAGTTGAATATGAATTTTTGAAAGAATTATGAGTAAAGAGAAAATTTTTGAAATAGTTATTCAAGCTATATTCTCTTGGCCAGGGATTGTCCTTGTTATTGCGCTTATCTGTATCGTTGTTTTTCACAAGGAGATTTCAGCATTTTTAAAGGGTGTAAAGAAAATTAAAACAAAAGATTGGGAGCTTAATTCTGAAGTAGAAAAGAAAGAAGAAGAATTACCTAAAAATGAGGAGCTTGCTAAAGAAGAACAGCCAGAAGCTCAAAAAGTTGAAGAACCAAAGACACTTGAAGAGCGGCGAATGGAGATGATTTTTTCCACACTCGATAAAAACCAAGCACGAGCAGATGAAGCTTTTCAGAAGATGCAGGAACTGAATACTGACACACTATCCAAGAAAAAGGACGAGCTACTTTACTTGAAGTTTTCTCATACAGCAGGTAAAACAGATGCCATCCAAAGAATTAGAGCTTTTCTTATTGATGCTGAAGTTGAGTACGAAGCAAATATGACGTTAGGTTTTTGCTATGCCAACTCTAAAGATTTTGAGAATTCCACGACATTTTATACGCAAGCGTTAGAGAAAGCTAGAGACGAAAAAGCAAAAACTAATGCGGCCTCACAGCTTTCTTCTTCGTTATATCGAGATAATAAAAAGGAAAACGCAATAAAAGTATTAAGTGACACTCTTTCAATCGCCAGAGATAATTCCAATAAAATTAAGCTTTACGAAGGTTTTGCGGATATATACGAAAAAGAGAACGACCATGAAAATAGAGCTTTTGTTCTCGATAAGGCCGTTGAATTGAAGCCAAACGATACGGGTTTGATTTTTAAAGTAGGTTATTCCTATGCGGAAAGTGAGTACGATGAACTCTCATTCTTACATTATAAAAATGCGCGCGATATTAATCCGGAAGATGAAGCTGTGCAAAATAATCTCGGTGTTCAATATGATAACTTAAAAATGCCCGTCAAATCGATATTGAGCTATAAGAAAGCAGAAAAACTTGGTAACACTTTGGCTAGTGCCAACCTTGCTTATCGCTTGATGAATGCTGGATTTACTGAAGAAGCCAAAACAATACTAGATACTGCGAAGACGAAACAAGATGCTCACCCGAATGTAAATTTTGCCTTGTCCGAACTTCCCAAAAGAATTGAAAAGGAAGATGAGGTAGAAAAAGGAAAAATCAAGTTTGCACTGAATTTAAGAAAATTTTTCTTGGATTTTACAGAAGGGAAATTTATAAAAAGTGATAAATTGAGTAATGTTGGCGGTGAATGGAAGTCCGATGGCGACACCCTTTTTCAACTTTCGGTTTCTGACAATAAACTCACCGGAATGTGGAAAGAGAAACTAATATCTTATGAATACGATTGGAAATTTGAGGGAGATATAGTGAATAATAGCTCGGTTCTAATGATTTACGAGAAGGAGTATAACTTCTCTAAGAGCGAATACGAATATAGAAAGAAAGGAAAGGGATTTCTTTTCTGTACTGCAGATGGTAACACAGTAAAATTTGTTAGAATTGATGATTCTTTTAAATCAAGAAAGATTTATACGCTGACAAGAAATGCTGTTGGATAACTAATGCCGCCGCCAAAAATCCTGCCCCGAATTTCGCCAAAAGAAATCAGTGGAGCAAATGGAAAATTCCTCTCCACACCCGGTATGAGAGAAACCTCTACTGGGGTTTTGTTTTCCGGTAGAGTGTAGAGAAGCGAAGCGCGGCAATTAGTCGGAGTTTCGTTCAAAATGGGTTCGCGCTAAATTCAGAATACGCGATAAATTCATGTTTCAAAACACCTCAACGGTAATTACCGTTGAGGTGTTTTGATTAATTCGGGCTGCGGGGAGTTGAACCCCGGCTACAAGACCCCCAGCCTTGTGTACTGCCGCTATACTACAGCCCGTTTTATGAATTTAATTATTTCGCGGGATAATTCTTTTTCTTTTCCGCGGAAACTGTGATTTGCGCCTTTTATTACTATGCCGGAAAACGATTTTGCGTTAGGCGCGTTTTTTTCAAAAATCTCAATAAGTTTTTTAGCCGGACGGTCAAGACACTCATCGCGTGATCCGATAATTACGGCAAGCGGAACACGCATTGATTTAAATGCCCGCCAATCCGTATATTCACGATAATATGGAAATGTGTCTTCGGCGGTTCCCGGAGTATATAAACTAAGACAGCGTTTTGCCGAATATAAATAGCCACGGGATGAGAATAATAGCGATGCGTCTTTGCGCGCCGCAAGTTTTTTCGCCAGGCGCATGGTTTTATTGAATTCTTTCCGGCCTGCGCGTTTTATTTCTGCCACAATATCATTTGCAGATCCTAGCAAAAGAATGCTTTTCATGCGGCTGTCTCTCGTTTTCCACATATAATATACGATTTTGTTGGCGCCGGTGGAGTGTCCGGCAAGAATGATATTTTTATAGCCTATCCGCCAGGCCTCATTTATCATGGCGCGGATATCAAAAATGCAGTCCTCGAATTTTTCAAATACCGTTCCAAGGAGTCCTTTGGGTCCTCGGGCGACAATATCGTGGCCTCTGCTGTTGAATTTAAAGTATCCGATGCCTAGTTTTTGGCAGCGGGAAGATAATTCCGAGATTAATTTTTGTGAAGAATAAAAAGAGGATGTTAATCCGTGAACCCATATAAGGGCGGTTTTGGATTTTCGTTTCGGCGGCATATAAATCCCGTCAAGCGTTACGCCGTCACGGGTTTTGATGCTGGTTAAGAGAACGGGGATCATTGCTTAGAAATTAAGAATTTTGATTTAGGATTTCCGAGTAGTATTTTGCTAACTCGGTGATGTATCTCACTCCAACCCCGGTTGCGCCTTTGGCCAAGAAGTCCGCTTCAACCGAGGTCATGCGTGGCGCAATGTCAATATGCGCAAAACGCGCATCGGCGGCAAATTGTTCCAAAAATTTTGCACCGTATATTGCTCCGCCGTATTTATCCTTTGATTCGATATTGGCCAAGTCGCCGAACGTGCCTTTTATTTCCGGTAAATATTCATCCCATAAAGGCAGGGGCCATACATAGTCCCCGGATTTTTTTCCAACATCAATCAGCGTATGTTCCAGGGACTCATCTCCGTCTTTGGTAAATAGCGCCGAGCAGTAGCTTCCGAGCGCAACATGCGCGGCTCCGGTAAGCGTGGCAAAATTCACCATAAGCCCGGGTTTATACTTTGTTGCGCCGTAATAGAGCGCATCTGCCAAAATCACGCGGCCCTCGGCATCGGTATTTAACACCTCAATTGTTTTTCCCGACATTGATTTCAAAAGATCGCCCGGGTGGTAACTTGAGCCGGATGGCATGTTTTCCACCGCCGGAATCAGGCCGACCACATTTACCGGAAGTTTGAGCCGCGCGACAGCCGCCAGGCCGTGAATTACCGCCGCGCCGCCGGACATATCCATGTGCATTTCATATATATAGTCGCTGGGCTTTAAGTTAAGTCCGCCGGTGTCAAAGGTGACGCCTTTTCCGGTAAGAACCAGGGGTTTTTGCTCTTGGGGCCCGTGGAAATATTCTAAAATTATGAATTGCGGTTTCTCGGAAGACCCTCGCGCCACACCCAGCACCCCCCCCATGCCAAGTTGCTTTATGTCTTTCTCGCCAAGTATTTTTATTTTTATTCCGGTTTTTTTCGCTGATATTTCTGCCTCATCAGCCAGTCGGGCTGGAGTCATGTCTCCCCCGGGCGTGTTGGCAAGCTCGCGGCAGGAATTTACCTCTTCTCCTATAATTTGCCCTTCGCGAATTCCTTCTTTAGCGTCTTTGAGCGCGTCTTTAGATGCGGCCAGATAAATTGTTTTTATTTCCGGCCAGCCGTCTTTGGGCCTCTCTTTATATTTATTGAATTCAAAATTAGCCATAATGGCATTGGCGCTAAATCGGGCGGCGGCATTTCTAATATCATCAAAAGTAGAGTGAAGCGCGGCGGCAAATGTTGCAATCCGTTCTCCCCGGGCGTAACGCACGAATAGGCGGGGAAGCAATTGTTCTTTGCGGTAATTCCATTTGGATTTTTCCCCCAAGCCGAACAGGCGAATGCGTTTTATTACGCCTTTCGGGAACCAAACTGATTTTGTCTCTCCGGTCTCCGCCTTAAATTCGTTTTCAGTAAGTTTTAGCGCGGCATTTTGCGCGGATTTGGGCAGATGCAAAAAAAGTTCCAGCTCTTGGAGTTTTTGTTTCTCATGGAGCGCGAAGAAAATATTTGGGGAACGCGCCGCGGATTTATATGAAACTGGAAAAATTTTCATTAAGAAAAATACTCAAAGCGAGTGTATTACTGTTTTGAAACAATGGGAGGCGCGAAAGCTTGGTCCCAGACTGTCCCAAAACTCGGTTTTTACCCCACAGTTGGCATCTGGATACACTGTTTCAGAAGGGCCCACAGGCTCAAAACCGAGTTTTCAGACAGTCTGGGTTTCGCATCCGACCCTTAGTGAGCGAGCCGCTGGAGCGAGCGAGTCGTGTTTCAAAATAGTGATACCGAGCGATTATTTATGTAATTTCTTTAGGCATTTCACGCAAATCTTTGCTCTTTTCCCAGACGCCAATTTGGCCCATTGCAGATTTGGGTATTTCCTTATGGTTTTAGCGGGGTTATAATGACTGCGAAGGAAAGCGCGTTTCCCGGCGATGGAAGATCCTTTATGGCATAAAACACAAGTTTTCATATATACGCGAATAATTAGCGAATTGCAGAACGAATCATAGCGAATATTAGTTCAAATTTGTTAAAATAATTAGTTTATTATTCATGTATGTTATCATGTTCATATGAATAGCGCAATAGAACCCATTTTTTATATTGCGGTTTTGATTTTTTCCGTGGTGATACACGAAGTATCGCATGGTTTTGCCGCGCTTGCGCTGGGAGATAGAACCGCCAAATACGCGGGACGGCTTACGCTAAATCCTATTCCGCACCTTGATCTTTTTGGGTCAATTCTCCTGCCGGCCTTACTGGTTTTTACGCAAAGCCCGATTCTAATCGGTTGGGCCAAGCCGGTTCCGTATAATCCGTATAATTTGCGCAATCAGCGCTGGGGTCCGGCCTGGGTTGGTGCTGCCGGTCCGCTGGCTAATATTTCACTGGCTTTGGTCTTTGGGCTGGCGCTTCGATTTTTGCCTTCAACCCTCGGTATTATTTCCGGCTCATTCCTTTTGAATTTCATGTCTATTGCCAGTTCCATTGTTTTTACCAATCTTATGCTGGCGGTATTTAATTTAGTTCCCATTCCGCCCTTGGATGGCTCCAAAGTCCTTTTTTCAGTTCTTCCATATCAATGGCGCGGGGTGGAGGCGTTTCTGGAGCAGTACGGATTCATGATTCTGCTCCTTTTTATATTTTTCTTCTCGCGCCTGCTCTTGCCAATTGTTTTGATTTTATTTAGAATTATTATTGGCACTTTTCCATTTTAATATAGGAAAATACTATGGCTAAAAGCTACTGGGAATTTAAGTCGCTGGTTCGTCATTCGGATAGCAGGACTGAAGTTATTGAACTTAAGCCGGAATTGCTCGGCCGTGTTGGTTTTTATACGCGGGCGCTCGAAAAAGCGAAAAAATCTTCGATGGCTAATCCCCAATTTTCTCTTTATTTTGTGAAAGAAAGTATCGGTTCGGAGGGCAGGTTTCTTCCTGCTGGTAATATTGAATATGGGTTTTGTTCGGCATTGCACGGAGAAGAGACCGCGATTGCGGCATTTGTTTCGCATTATGGCTCATCTCGGGGAAAACTGAAAAATGTTGTTCTGGGGATTATTGCAGGAAATCCAGGAAATGTTGCGTCCCCCTGTGGTAATTGCCGTGATATTATGCTCGAAACATTGGGATCTGATTTTGAAATTGTTTCCGGTGCGGCGGAGGGTGGTATCGCGGTTGTTTCCAGTATGTCGGATTACATGTTCTCCGATTTTTCCTCGGTTGCTCTCAAAACTATTCTGGTACTTCTCAAAGAAAATATTCTTGCTACGACCACCGAAGGGGAAAAATTAATGAATGACGCATATGGTCCGTTGGATATTCATCCAGAGCGTCGGTATCATGTTTGTATTATAACAGCGATGGGAAAATATTTTGGCGCGCGTGATGTTTTCTCTGAATATCATCCGATCTATGCGCTTCATGATGCGGTGCGTCAGGCCCGGCGAGTAAAAGATCCTTTTATGCGTCATGTCATAATTGTGCGTGAAGATCTTGCCGATGTGCCTCCGCATGTTATGTATAAAGATCGTCAACATCTATACGAATTAAATCTTCAAGCAGAATTACTTAGTGGAAAGAATCAAGATCCGCCAGTGTATCTTGTTTCTGTCAAGCGCGATTTCGAAATTTCAGGCATTTGGCGGACAAGTGTAAAAGAGTGGTTGCCGTTGCCATTTGGTCCCCACAATTTTGGCAATGACTTTATGCGACACCTCGCCGATTATTATCATAAAAAGCATATGAATTAAATCCGTTCCGGTTTTACCGCGAGCGATTTTTTGATTATTTGACCAAATTAAACTGGCTTGGTATACTCTTTTTATTCGTCTTTTAAGCACGAATAGCGTGAATAGAAATGAACAGCGTGAATAAAATTGCATCAAAGATGCATACCTTAAGAAAATCTAACAAGTGAAGTATATGCGGAATTTAGTGTTTTGCTTTTGAGGCAATGGGAGGGCGAAAAGCTTGGTCTTCCGCAAAGCGGAAGTTTTCGCCCGACCCCGCAGGCCGCCGCAGGAGCGGCCGAGGACTTGCCGAAAAAGTATAATACTAAAATCCGCTATAACGAGTGAATCATGCCCACCATCCAGCAACTAATTAAATACGGCCGTCACGCCAAACTTTACAAAACCCGTTCTCCGGCTTTGGGTCGCGGTTTTAATGTGCTGAAAAATAAGCCGGTGCAATATGCCTCTCCTTTTAAGCGCGGGGTGTGCATTAAAGTAACCACCATGACTCCCAAGAAACCAAACTCGGCTTTGCGTAAAGTAGCAAGGGTGCGCTTGACCAACGGCATGGAAATTACGGCCTATATTCCGGGGGAGGGGCATAATTTGCAGGAACACTCGGTGGTGGTGGTGCGGGGAGGACGGGTAAAGGATCTGCCCGGTGTACAGTATCATATTGTTAGGGGAGTGTTGGATACAACCGGAGTGGAGGGTCGCAAGCAGCAAAGGTCAAAGTACGGAGCCAAACGTCCGAAATAGCTTTACGAAATACTAATTATTACGAATATACGAATTATTTAAAGATTTATTCGTAGATTCGTACCCATTTGTATTTCGTAAAGATCATGCGTAGAAAAAGAAAATTCACCAGAGAAATAATTCCTGATACTAAATACAGCAATGTCGCGATTGCCAAATTTATCAACTACGTGATGCGCAAGGGCAAGAAGTCCACGGCGCAAAAAGTGGTGTACCGGGCGTTTGATACAATTGAGAAAAAATACCAGCAGGATCCGCTGGTGGTGTTTGATTCGGCCATGAAAAATGCGTCTCCGCAAATGGAGGTGCGGCCGCGCAGGATTGGGGGCGCCACATATCAGGTGCCGCGCGAGGTGCGGCCCGGGCGCAAAATGGCTTTAACTTATCGCTGGATTATTGCGGCAGCGCGTTCCAAAAAAGGCAAGCCCATGCATGAGAAATTGGCCGAAGAATTGCTGGCGGCGTCCAAAAACGAAGGAGCGGCGATTAAAAAGCGGATGGATATGCATAGAATGGCGGAAGCGAATAAGGCGTTTGCGCATTTTGCGTGGTAAAATAATAAAATCCGAAGCACGAAATCCGAAATTCGAAACAATATTTAAACCCAAATTTTTAAATCTCAAAACGCGTTTGGAATTTGGAACACTAGAATTTGGAATTTGTTTCGAGTTTCGATATTCGAATTTCGAGTTTAGTTGATTGATTCGTGAATACCCCCTAGAAAGAACCAGGGACATCGGCATTATTGCCCATATTGACGCTGGGAAAACCACCGTAACTGAGCGGGTGCTTTTTTATACCGGCGTTTCGCATAAAATCGGCGAGGTGCATGAAGGAGATACGGTTATGGATTGGATGGAGCAGGAACGCGAGCGGGGGATTACGATTACCGCTGCGGCCACCAATGTGTTTTGGATTCCCACTTACGCGGCGCGGACAGGTACGGACTTTGATAATGCGGACACGCGCGAAAAAGACAAAGAACACGAATATAGAATAAATATCATTGATACCCCGGGACATATTGATTTTACGGTTGAGGTTCAGCGGTCCTTGCGGGTGCTGGACGGGGCGGTGGTGGTTTTTGACGGAGTGGCCGGGGTGGAGCCGCAATCCGAGACCGTGTGGCGCCAGGCGGATAAGTTTAAAGTTCCGCGCATGTGTTTTGTTAATAAGCTTGACCGGATGGGGGCATCTTTTGAACGATCGCTTAATTCAATTTATGAACGGTTAACTCCGAATGCGGTTTCGGTGGTGATTCCCATTGGACATGAGCAGGAGCATACGGGCGTGATTGATTTGATGCGCATGAAAAAGGTCAAGTTTTTGGGAGAGCACGGAGAAAAGATTGAACTTTCCGAAATTCCGGAAGAATTAAAATCATACGCCGAGGATTGGCGCCATAAAATGGTGGAAAAAATTTCGGAAACAGATGACGCCTTGACCAATAAATATCTGGAAGGCAAAGAAATGACGATTGAGGAACTGCGCGCCGCCCTAAGGCGCGCTACGCTGGCCAGTAAACTTGTTCCGGTGTTTTGCGGATCAGCCCTTAAAAATAAAGGCGTGCAGTTGATGCTGGATGGCGTTGTTGACTATCTGCCCTCTCCCTTGGATATGCCGCCGGTAAAAGGAATTAATCCTAAAAATGGCGCCGAAGAAATTCGCGAGGCCAAAGATGATGCGCCGTTTGCCGCGCTGGCCTTTAAATTACAAACCGATCCTTATGTGGGCCAGCTTACATATTTTCGGGTTTATTCCGGAACGCTTAAAGCCGGATCTTATGTTTTAAATTCTGTAAACGGAGATCAGGAGCGCGTGGGTCGTATTTTGCGCATGCATGCCAATACCCGCGAGGAGTTAAAAGAAATAAGCGCCGGAAACATCGGTGCGATTGTTGGGCTTAAAAACACCCACACCGGAGATACGCTTTGCGATCCGGAGCATCCGGTGGTGCTGGAGAAAATCATATTTCCCGAACCAGTGGTGTCTTTGAAAATTGAGCCCAAAACCAAAGCGGATCAGGAAAAAATGGGGCTTGCTTTGCGGCGTTTGGGCGAGGAAGACCCAACGTTTAGAATTAAAGGCGATACCGAGACAGGCGATACCATAATTTCCGGTATGGGCGAATTGCATTTGGAAATTATTGTGGATCGCATGAAGCGGGAATTTTCTGTGGATGCTAATGTGGGTCGTCCCCAGGTGGCGTATAAAGAGACCATTAAAAAAACCGCGGAGGCGGAAGGAAAATATATCCGGCAATCCGGCGGACGCGGACAGTACGGACATGCCTGGCTGCGGGTGGAGCCGCGCGAACGCGGCAAGGGATTTGAATTTCTTGACGAGATCAAGGGCGGTATAATTCCGCAAGAATACATTCCGGCGATTGAAAAAGGGATAAAAGAAGCGATGGAAAAAGGGGTTTTGGCAGGATATCCGCTGGTGGATATGGCAGTTGCGGTTTATGACGGATCATATCATGAAGTGGATTCCTCTGAAGCCGCTTTCAAAATCGCGGGCTCCATGGCTTTACAGGAGGCATCCAAGCGCGCCGGGTTAGTTTTGCTTGAGCCGATTATGAAGGTGGAGGCGGTAACTCCGGAACAGTTTCTGGGCGAAGTTACCGGGGATCTGAATTCCAAACGCGCTCGGATTGAAGAAATGGGGGAGCGAGGACTTGGAATTAAAGTTATTGACTGCAAAGTCCCGTTGTCCGAAATGTTCGGGTATGTTACAACTCTGCGTTCCTTGACCCAAGGTCGGGCGAGTTTTACCATGGAATTTGACCATTATGACGAAGTGCCGGGAAATATTGCGCAGCTTATTATAGAGGGTAAAAAATAGAGTTCGCGATAGCGGTTCTTGCCCCGCCTTTGAAAAAGACGCTCGACGGGTTAAATCTTACATATTATAGTTATGCATTTCGACAAACTTAAAAATTTAGTCAAGCAAAACGGAGATAAATTTATTTTGGTTGAAAACGGTGAGCCGGAGATAGTCATGATGTCGTTTCATGAATATCAGAAGCTCGCTAATCACAATGCGAATACGGCAAATTTGCATATGGATGTTACGAATCGCGAAGACGACAACTATTATATGGATGTGTCCGCGGGCCGTTTGTCGGAGACCGAATTTGTATCACCCCACGAGTTAGAAGCGCCCGGACTTCCGGTGCGGCTTGAGGATATCCGACTTGACGATTTACCCATATGATAGGTTGACCCCGTTAGAGAGAAACAAACACAGTAATTTAACATACACAAAGTTTTTATGAATACAGAGATAATTAAAGATAAATAAAAACCCCTGTTTCTCTCTAACGGGGTTGACAGTCCGTACCTATTTTGTTAATCTTGGATTTGTGCTATAGTTTATTAATTATAAGTTAATTTTTGTCCGTAATGGCTTAATTTGCGGATATATATAACAAAATATGGCAGAAGCCAAAAAGTTTGAGCGGACCAAGCCGCATTTAAACGTCGGAACCATAGGTCATGTTGACCACGGCAAAACCACACTCACCGCGGCCATTACTAAGGCCTTGAGTCTAAAAGGTCTTCCTTCGCGGGTTGAGTCGGTTGATCAGATTGACAATGCGCCCGAGGAAAGAGCGCGCGGGATTACGATTGCTTTGCATCACTCCGAATATGAATCGGAAAAACGTCATTACGCCCACATTGATGCTCCGGGACATGCTGATTACATTAAAAATATGATTACCGGCGCGGCCCAGATGGACGGCGCGGTTTTGGTGGTGTCGGCCACAGACGGTCCCATGCCGCAAACCCGCGAACACATACTTCTGGCGCGGCAAGTCGGAGTGCCGGCGGTGGTGGTATTTTTGAACAAATGCGATGCGGTGGAAGACAAGGAATTGATTGATTTGGTTGAGGCCGAAGTGCGCGAGCTTCTAAAAAAATATGATTTCCCGGGAGACCAGACACCTATAGTTCGCGGATCTGCTCTTAAGGCCCTGGAAGCCAAATCCGTTGACGATGAATGGGTAAAAAAGATTTATGAGTTGGTGGACGCTCTTGATTCATATATTCCGGAGCCGGTGCGCGAGGTGGACAGGCCGTTTCTTATGCCGGCTGAAGACGTATTCTCAATTGAAGGCCGTGGTACGGTGGTAACCGGAAGAATTGAACGCGGCAAAGTGAAGCTCAACGAAGAAGTGGAAATTATCGGAATGCGCGATACGCAAAAGACGATTGTTACCGGAATTGAAATGTTCAATAAATCGTTGGACGAGGGTATGGCGGGAGATAACGCGGGGATCCTGCTTCGCGGGCTTAAAAAAGAAGACGTGGAGCGCGGACAGGTGCTTGCCAAGCCCGGATCCGTAACCCCTCATACTGATTTTGAATCCGAGGTCTATATTCTGACCAAAGAGGAGGGCGGGCGGCACACCCCGTTTTTCTCGGGATATAAGCCGCAATTCTATATCCGCACTACTGATGTAACGGGAGAGGTCACGTTGGCGCAAGGAACCGAGATGGTAATGCCCGGAGATACGGTAAAATTCATTGTGAAGTTGATTGTGCCCGTCGCTTTAGAGGAAAAACAGCGCTTTGCCATTCGGGAGGGGGGCAAGACGGTGGGAGCAGGAGTGGTGACGAAAATCGTTAAATAGGTTATGCAATAAGTGAGGAAATATGTATTGGGAAACACTGGGAGGCCGAGCGGCCATGGTGTCCAGCACATAAAATAAGTTTTATGTGCTGGACGAGCGAGACCGACCCGTGATGAGCTTCGACTCGGAGGGTCGAAGCGAAGGTTTCCAAATATATATTTCCGAGCGGGAGTTCTTTGGCAACGAAACCAAAAGAAGAGATTAAAACACGTTTGCGCATCAGAGTTCGGGCCTATGACGCGAAGATTATTGATAATTCCGTAAAACAGATTGTGGAAACCGCGGTTCGAAATGGCGCGGAGGTGGTGGGGCCGGTGCCTTTGCCCACCGAGACCCACAAATATACCGTGAACCGTTCAAGTTTTGTGCACAAAAACGCGCGGGAACAGTTTGAAATGCGGGTGCATAAACGCATGATTGATATTATGAATCCCACGCCGCGGACGATTAATGCGCTGACCAACTTGAATTTACCGGCGGGAGTGGATATTGAGATAAAAATGATGTAGTCGCTCGCTGATTCGGGTTTCCGGCACTTCATTTTTTGCAAGGCTTCGGCCGCTCCTGCGGCGGCCTGCAGGGTCGGCGAGACACTCGCGCGTCTCGCGCGAGACCAAGCTGTCTCGCCTCCCATTGCAAAAAATTAAATGCCAAAAACCGTTTTGGCTCGCTTAGGGTTTTCTTATGGTAGCGCTTCGTCGAGTTAAGCTCGACTTAGCGTCGTTCACGTTAAGACGTAATAAATATGAATTTAGCAAAATGCGATAGGTGTAAAAAAGTAATTCAAAAGCCTTTGGAAAAAGGAAGTACATCAGTGCATACTTACGGTATTCAGTGGGGAGCTGTAGATTTGTGTTCTCGTTGTTCTCCGGCATTTTTGCGATTTTTTAATAAATATGCTAAGGTAAAAGAGGGAAAAGATTTCAAAAATAGACGAAAAAGCGGCCCAAAGCGTTAAAAAAAATAGAAGCAAAAATTTAGATCAAGGTCGCAGGAAAATAAATTTTTTTCAAAAATATGCCGGGAGAGGGAGCGCCAAATAAAAATGAAAGTTCGTTAATTGAAGAGTATAGTGATCTTCAAACAAAGCTATACGGACCGTTAGATTATGATAATTTACGGATTTCACGCAGGCAACTTGATGATTATACGGTCAGACGTGACGAATTGCGTCATATACTTGGAGAAGCAACGAAAAAATTAGATGAAGAGCTTGTCGCGCGATGGAAAGAAATTCCGCAGAAACCGTTACGGGTTCTATTTGAGAAGGGTAGCCAAGGCGGGTGAGTTTATAAATTCTGGATCATTCAAGTCTCGGCCTGAAAGTTTGGGGCGAATCTTGAGCGATTCAAAGTCGTTCACTCCCAAGTTGTCGGGGAGTAGTATGCTTAGTTGTCAAGCATGGAATTAAAGACTTTTTGACCTTTTAGTTAAAAAATTTAATCCCATTTCGGTGTATACCGGGGGATCCGGTTTTTTGTTTATTATGAAATTTGTCCTCGGAGAAAAAATTGGTATGTCACAGATTTTCGATAAAGACGGCAATGTGGTACCGGTAACTTTGGTGCGGACAACTCCTAATGTGGTTTTGCAGATAAAAACCAAAGAAAAAGACAAGTATGAGGCGGTGCAGGTGGGGTTTGGCGAGAGAAAAGCAAAAAATATTAAAAAACCACAGCAAGGGCTTTTCAAAAATTTAGGGAATTTTAGATATGTGCGGGAATTTCGTCTTAACAGGGATCCGATCCCTGTAGAGACAGGGATCGGATCCCTGTTAAGGGCGGACTTATTTAAAGAGGGCGACAAAGTAAAGGTTAGTGGAGTCTCAAAAGGCAAGGGATTTCAAGGCGTTATGAAGCGTCACGGCTTTCACGGGGCTCCGGCATCGCACGGCACCAAGCATGCGCATCGGGAACCAGGGTCCATTGGCGGCGCGGGTCGCGCCGGAGGAAGAGTGGCCAAGGGAATGAGGATGGCCGGGCGCATGGGAAGCGACAGAGTAACGGTGAGAAATTTGAAAATTGCGAAAGTTGATTTAGAAAATAATATGTTGGCGATAAAAGGCGCGATTCCTGGGCGGCGAGGAACTTTATTAGAAATTAGAGGGTAAAACAACAGATTAACATACAGATTATCACAGATCACAGATTTACGTCATAATGTGTTTTTCATCATCTGTAATCGGTGTGCATCTGTGAGAAATCTGTGAAAATCTGTTGGGAATGATGAAAGTCAATGTATACAATCAAAAAGGCGAGAAGGCCGGTACGGCGGAATTGCCGGATGGCGTGTTTGGGTTGAAATGGAATGCGGATTTAGTGCATCAAGTGGTAACGGGGCAAGCCGCGAATTTGCGGCGTGGCACGGCGCATGCCAAGGGTAGGAGCGAGGTTAGGGGCGGAGGACGTAAACCTTGGCGGCAAAAAGGCACTGGGAG
>Ga0209211_10003118_pt1 | contig 27420 bp, 25 predicted proteins | sample RifGroA2_FD_183992 | JGI IMG/M metagenome (GOLD analysis project Ga0209211, IMG submission 183992) | Groundwater microbial communities from Rifle, Colorado, USA - Groundwater A2 (SPAdes) (version 2) | ecosystem: Environmental > Aquatic > Deep subsurface > Groundwater | place: Rifle, Colorado...
CGCACCCTTCCCAAACGGCGTCGGGGCTCGAATTCCGACGATACTGTATACCATTTTAGCACAACGACACCGGGGGGCTTCCTCCAGCGGAGACAACTGTGCCCGGGCACAGTTGTCCCCCCGGGGTCGTCTACTCTTCCATGAACGGCGTCGGAGGGGCGGGCGGCTGATCGTCCGACGGCTCGTGGACGGGGAGCGCCTCGTTGCCGATGTCCACCTTCGTTTCCGGGTCGTCCATGGGTTCGTTGGACTGCGGGTTCCCGTCGCCGGGTCCGGCGGCGGTCTGCGGGGCGCCCGAAGCGTCTGGAGAGCCCCGGCGTCCACGGCCCCTGCGCCCGCGTCCCCGCCGGCGTCCGCCTGGACGAGGTCCCGGGACGCCAGGGGTGAGCGAAGTGGAATCCCCCGGGGCTGCGGCGACGGGGGCCCCGTCCTGGGGCTGCGCCGCAGCTTCCGGGGCTCCCGGGGGGGCGACTTCGCCGAAGTGGGCCTTCAGCTGGTCGCGGAGCCTGAGGTTGTCGGCTCCGACGGTGAAGAAATAACGCTGTACCGTCTCAGGGCCTTCCAGGGTGAGCCCGCCTTCGGGGAGGTCCTTGGCTTCCAGGGCGAGGGCGCTCAGCATCTTCTTCAAAGCGCGCCGCAGCTCTTCCGGAAGGCGCTCGATGACCAGGGTCGGGGTCCGTTCGAACCGTGCCGAGGCGTCCACAAGGCCGCGCACGAACGCCGTGCGCCACTGCGCGTTCGACCAGACCCAGCGCGGCGCGCCGCCCGGGGGCAGCGCGCCCGGTTTGAGTCCCGCCCGTTCCAGGAACTTCTGGATGTCCTGGGTCGGGAGACGGGCCTCCCGGGCGACGCCGTCCGTGCCCATGGCGAGTTCCGCCTTGAATCCGAACAGGTCCCGGCCCATGTTGGCCCAGGTCTCCAGGTAGCTCTGGCCCAGGCAGTCGTTGGCGGTCAGGATGATGGCGTCCGGCTCCACCCGGCCCGCGGCCAGGTTCACGGCCGTCCAGTAGGCGGCCAATTCCGAGAACTTGGGGTCAACGGAACCCGGCTGGGCGGGCCGGTTCTCCCGGGTCGGTTCCTGCCGCGCGGCGCGCTGGGGCCTGCGCTCGCGGCCCCGGCGGGGCTTGCGGCCGGAGTCCTGGCGTTCCGTGCGTTCCCCGCGGGGCGGACGCTGTTCGCGGCGGGCTTCCGGCTGGGCGGCCGGCGCCTGGGCGGCCGGGGCCGGAGCCGCGGGTTCCGGGCGCGGCGCGAGAGGCGGCGGCGCCAGGTGCTTGGCCAGGGGCGGGACCGGGCGGGAGGGCAGGTCCGTGGCTGCTTGGAGTTCGCGGCGGAGCTCCCCGACCGGGGGCACGGGCACCTTGAATTGCTCGCAGAGGCGCTGGAGGAAGTGGTACGGCACGTTGGAGCGGCCCGAGGCCCAATCGGAGACCAGCGAGACCGGGACGCCGCAGAAAGCGGCGACGCGGTCGAGCTTGTTGCCGGAATGCTTGCGGAGGGCGTTGAAGAGGCTGGTGCGGTCAGCCTCGGACAGGACGGCACAGGTGACGGGGAGCAGTTCTTCGCGTTTGCGCAGAATGGCCATTGCAGTGACTCCGTTGTTGTCGGGAAGGCCCTGGGTTGTCGTCCAGAGGAGGGGCTAGCCGGGAGACTTCCCGGCGGCATCAGGTGGATCCGAAACCGTCTGGAAAGGGTTTTCCTTACGGTCGGCGTAGCCTAGTTGCTCTACCAGCCCATCAAAATCATTCCGTTCCCCGTGATATTGGATCTTCGCCAGGTGCTGCAGATATTCGCACACCAGGCCCGGGGCCTTGGCCCGGGCGTTGGGGACGCCTATCCCGCAGTACGTCGTCCGGGCCCACGCGAGCTTTTCGCCGCGGGGGTCCAGGGTCTTGAGCCACTCGAACTCGGTGCGGAAGGCCTGCACTTCGCCCTTCCGGACTTCGACCGGGTTGAGGGATCCGTTGGCATGGTCGCGCGCATGAGCGCCCTCGTGGATCAAGGTCGCCGACGCGAGTTCGTCGCCCAGCCACGCCTGGAGGACCCGAAAGGCATCGTTGAAAAGTATCCCCACCGCGGACGTCGCGGTATAGAGATAGGCCCCCAGCTGGTTCTTCGTGAGCTTGCCCTTCGTGTCATAGGACATCAAGCCGGCGGCATGGAGGCCTCCGCCGTACTGGTACGCCTCGAGTATCTCCGGCTTCGGCGGGACCTTGTGTTCGGACCAGGACCGGAGCATGTGCTCCTTGGTCCGGGTCATCATCCCCTGCACGTCCATGTTCGTCGCCGGGTCCGGCTTCTCCCAGCCGTGCAGGTTCACCGAGCCCATCCGGGAGGAGTCCCGGCGGGGGATGGCTCCGAACAGCGCGCTCGCCTGCTCGTAGAGCTGGGTGTTGGAGGTGTTCGGGTCCAGCACCGCGTCCCGGAGTTCGTCGGTCTCGTTCTTGATCCCCGTGACGCTCGTGGGCTGCTCGGGAGCCGCCGACATGGCGACGACCTGCTGCCCGTAGCGCCCATCGTCCCCCATGACGGAAACGACCGGCGCTCCTTCCAATTCCGCGGCAGCCGGCAGGGCGGGGCAAAACACCCCGACCAAGAGCGCCCAAAATATGAGTCTTGCCGTTGGCATCTTGGTAATCCTACTCAATTTTAGTGGTTTCCCTTACCCTATAACAGCCCCCTAGGGCCTGAGGGGAAGTGGGACCAAAGACCTATATCGGGCTAATGCCTGAAATGGCGCATGCCTGTGAAGACCATGGCCAGGTCCCGCTCATCGGCCGCGGCGATGACTTCCTCGTCCCGCACCGAGCCCCCGGGCTGTATGATGGCGCTGACGCCCAGGGAGGCCGCGCTCTCCAGTCCGTCCCGGAAGGGGAAGAAGGCGTCCGAGGCCAGGACCAGGGGGGACGGGGCGGGGTTATCCTCGCAAAACAGCGCGAACTTCACGCCCGCGATGTGCACCGAATCCACGCGCGACATCTGCCCCGCGCCGATGCCGACCGTGGCGTAGGCCTTGTCCCCGGCCGGGCCGGCCAGGACGATGGCGTTGGACCGGACGGGTTTGGCGGCGCGCCACGCGAAGCGCAGCGCCGCCTCCTCGTCGGGGGTGGGCTGGCGCTTGGTCACGCAGCGGATTGCGTCGCCGAAGACCAGGCGGTCCGGCTCGGTGACCAGGACCTCGTCCGCCAAAGAGCGCAGGAGCAGGGTCGGAGGCGGCGGGGCCGACATGACGATGAGCCGCAACTTGGCCTTCTTGCGCAGGAGCGCCAGGGCGTCGGGTTCGAAGGCAGGCGCCGCGATCACTTCCAGGAAGCGCTTGGCGAGGCGCTCGGCCAGGGCCGCGGTGAAGGGGCGGTTGACGGCGATGATCCCCCCGAAGGCGCTCAAGGGGTCGCAGGCCCAGGCCAGGTCGAGCGCCCTCCCCAGGTCGGGAGCCGCGCCGACGCCCGAGGGGGTGACGTGCTTGAAGATGACGGCGGCCGGGGTCTCGAACTCGCTGACCGCCTGCCAGGCGCCGAAGGCGTCCAGGAGGTTGTTGTAGGAGAGGTCCTTGCCGCCCACCTGCTCGAAGGAGGGTTGGCCGCGTTCCGAACGCATGTAGAGCGCCGCCTGCTGATGCGGGTTCTCTCCGTAGCGCAGGGTCTGGACGCGGTCGAGATGGATGTCCATCCGGGCGGGGAAGCGTTCAGCCGCGGGCGCCGCGGCGGCCGCGGGGACGGCCGCGTCCCCCCAGGCCTTGGAGATCATGGCGTCGTAGCGGGCCGTGTGCCGGATGGCGGTCAGGGCCAGCCGGCGCCGGGTCTCGAGGTTGACCCGGCCGGCGGAGGTGTTCAGCTCCCCAAGGAGTCCCCCGTAATCCGCGGGGGAGACGACCACGGCCACGTCCTCGAAGTTCTTGGCCGCGGCCCGGATGAGGGCGACGCCGCCGATGTCGATGTTCTCCAGCGCGTCCCGGCTGTAGGGGGAGGAGGCTTTCGCCGCGACCGCCTCGAAGGGATACAGGTTGACGACCACCAGGTCGATGGGTTCCAGCCCGAGGCTCCGGGCCTCCTGGGCCTGTCCCGGGTCGTTGCGGCGCAGCAGGATGCCGCCGTGGATGCGGGGGTGGAGGGTCTTGACCCGGCCGTCGAGGATCTCGGGAAATCCCGTCATCGAGTCGAGCGACCGGACCTGGATCCCCGCTTCCTGGAGCACCCGGGCGGTGCCGGAGGTGGAGACGATCTCGATGCCCAGTTCCTCGAGCCCCTTGGCGAACTCGACGAGACCGGTCTTGTCGGACACCGACAGGACGGCGCGCCGCACGCGCGGGGAGCCCTCGTCGGCCGCCGGCAGGACGCGGACGCGCCCATCGTCGACGCGCAGGCGGTCCTCCCCGAACAGCTTCACCGCCTCCGGATAGATCCAATGCTCCTGCGCGCGCACCCGCGCCGCCAGGGACGCGGGGGTGTCGTCGGGCAGGACGGGCACGGCCGCCTGCAGGACGATGGGGCCGTGGTCGTAGGCGGCGTCCGCCAGATGGACCGTGCAGCCGGAGAACTTGGCGCCGCTGGCCAGGACCGCCGAGTGCACCTTCATGCCGTACATGCCCTTGCCGCCGAAGGCCGGCAGGAGGGCGGGATGGATATTGAGGATGCGCCCGGGGAAGGCCGAGAGCATGGGGGCCTGAAGCTTGAGGAGATAGCCCGCCAGGCAGACCAGGTCCACACGGGCCTTCCGGCACTCCGCGGCCAGGAAGGCGTCGTGGGCTTCCGGGGAGGAGAAATCGGAAGGGCGGGACGCCAGGGCCGCGATGCCGGCCTTCTGCGCTCGGGCCAGGGCCCCGGCGCCCTCCCGGTTGGAGAGGACGAGCACGACCTCGCCGGGGATGCGCCGGCCGCGGCAGGCGTCGAGCAGCGCCTGCAGGTTGGTCCCTTCGCCGGACGCCAGGACCGCGATGCGGATCACGGAGCCTCCAGGACGACCTGGGGCTCCCCTTCCCCGGCTTCGATGCGGCCGATGGGGATGAGCTCGGGGTTCAGGCGGCGCGCCAGGTCCAGGGAGTTGGGCCGGATGACCAGCACCATCCCGATGCCCATGTTGAAGGTGCGCCACATCTCGGCCTCGGGGACCTTGCCGCGCTTCTGGATCTCGCCGAACACGGCGGGGATGCGCCAGCTGCCCGGGCGGATGACCGCCTTGGTCCGGGGCGGCAGGACCCGGGGGAGGTTCTCCGGGATGCCGCCGCCCGTGATGTGGGCCATCCCGAGGATGAGCTGGCGGCGTTTGCGGAAGCCGTCCATCAGGCGCCGGATGGCGCTGGTGTATATCCTGGTGGGGGTCAGGAGCTTGGCCGCGCGGCGCCGCAGGTGCCGGCCGTCGAAGACCTTGCGGACCAGCGAGAAGCCGTTGGAGTGGACTCCCGAGGAAGGGAGCCCCACGACCAGGTCGCCGGGGAAGATCTTCGACCCGTCGATGACGTCACCCTTGGAGACGATTCCCACCGCGAAGCCGGCGAGGTCGTATTCCCCCCCCGCATAGAAACCCGGCATCTCGGCGGTCTCCCCGCCGAGCAGGGCCAGCCCCCCCTGCCGGCAGCCTTCCAGGATGCCGGAGAGGATGCGTTTGGACTTGGCCAGGTCGAGCTTGCCCATGGCGTAGTAGTCCAGGAAGAACAGGGGCCGGGCGCCGACGGTCAGGAGGTCGTTGACGCACATGGCCACCAGATCGATGCCGATGGTCTCGTGGCGGTCGAGCGCGAAGGCCAGTTTGAGCTTGGTCCCGACCCCGTCGGTGGTGGCGGCCAGGAAGGTCTCCCCGCCGTCGATCGGGTACAGCCCGGAGAATCCGCCGATCGCCGGGGCCTTCTTCTGGATGAATTCGACGAGCTTGTCCGCGGCGTCGATGTCGACGCCCGCTTTCTTATAGGTCAGCATGGCTTCTCCTGTCGGCTGCCCGGCTTTTCGATGGGTCGGCCCGCGCGGCAGAGCGGGCAGGCGGCGGCCTCGTGCGCGGCCGCGGGAAAGAAGGCGAGGGCCGTGAAGGGCGCCCCGAGGGCGGGGGGGGCCTTGGCGCGGCAGACGATGGACATCGCGGCGACGACCCGGGCGCCCTGGGAGGCGAGGAGCTCCACGACCTCCTTGGTCGAGCCTCCGGTCGTGACCACGTCCTCGATGACGACGACGCGCTCGCCGGGCCGGACCGAGAAACCGCGCCGCAGGGCCATGCGGCCGTTCACCCGCTCGGCGAAGAGCGAGCGCGCGCCCAGGGCGCGGGCCGCCTCGTGGCCGATGATGAGGCCGCCGATGGCGGGCGAGACCACCGTCTCGGGCCTGCCGGCGGAGGCGGGCAAGGCCGCCGCGAGCGCGCGACCCATGCGCTCGGCGAGGACGGGATCGCTCAAGAGCAGGGCGCATTGGAAGTACTGGTCGCTGTGCAGGCCCGAGGTGAGCCGGAAGTGGCCCTCGCGCAGGGCTCCGGTCCGGAGGAAGGTCTGGCGCAGTTCTTCAGGGGTCATGCGGCGTTCCTCATCTCGGAGAGTATCGTGCGAGCCGCGGCTTGGGGGTCGGGGGCCTTGGTGATCGGCCGCCCGACCACGGCGTAGCGGATGCCCAGGCGCGCCGCGTCGGCCGGGGTGATGTGCCGCTTCTGGTCGTGCAGGGGCTCCCCCGACTGCCGGATGCCGGGGGCGATGAAGAGGGTCTCCGCGCCCAGGGCCTTGCGCAGCACGGGGACGTCCTCCCCGGAGCAGATGATGCCGTCCACTTTGTTGTCGAGGCCCATCCGGGCCAGCCGGCGGGCCATGAGGAGCACCGAGGCGTTGGGGTGGAGGGCATGGAGGTCGGCCGAGGTGAGACTGGTGAGGACCGACACTCCCCAGAGCTTCGGGCGGGGGTGGACCTCGGCGGCGGCGCGCAGCATGGCCGCCCCTCCGGAGAGGTGCAGGCTGACGGAGAATACTCCCATCTTCTGGGCCTCGTGGACCGCGTGGTTGACGGTCTGCGGGATGTCGTGGAACTTGAGGTCCAGGAAGACCTTACCGCCCAGGCGCTGGACGAGCTCGACCGAGCGCTTCCCGTGGGCCGTGAAGAGGCGCAGCCCGATCTTGAAGAAGGAGACGGTCCCGTGCAGGGTCTTGAGGAGATGCTCCTCCTCGGCGATGGAGTCCACGTCGAGAGCGACGATGAGTTCGGTCATGCGGGCCTCGCTTCCGCGGGTGCCGGCCGCGGGGGCTGGGAGCGGCCGACGGCTTCGGCGACGGACTTGAGTCCGTGCTCCCGGAGGATGCGGGACAGGCCCCGGACGACGCCGCCAGGGAGCCCCGGCCCCCGGTAGATCAGGCCCGTGTAGACCTGGACCAGGCTGGCCCCGGCGCGGATCTTCTGATAGGCGTCCTCGGCGCTGAAGATGCCGCCCGCCCCGATGATGGGGAGGCGCCCGCCGGAGAGGCGATGGACGTCCCGGATGAGGCCGGTGGCCAGGTCCCGGAGCGGGGCGCCGCTCAAGCCGCCTTCCGGGAAGGCCGCCTGCCGGTTCTCGAGCTCCAGGCAGCGCAGGCGGAGCTCGGAGCGGACCGTGGTGTTGGTGCAGACCACCCCCGAGGCGCAGCGCTCCAGCAAAGGGACGATCTCCTCCAGCGTGCCGGGCTCCTGGTCGGGGGCGAGCTTGACGAATATGGGTTTGCGCTCCGCGTTCTTCTCCTGGAGGGAGAGCAGGATGCGCTCGAGCTTGAGCTTCTCCTGGAGCCGACGCAGCCCGACGGTGTTGGGCGAGCTCACGTTGACGACGAAATAGTCCCCCCAGGCGCGGAGCCGGTCGAAGGTCTGCGCGTAGCGCGCGGGGGACTCCTCCGCGGAGGTCTCCTTGTTGAGCCCGATGTTGATCCCTATGGGGACCGGGCGCCGGGACAGGCGCGCGAGGCGGCGGGCGGCCTCCTCCGCGCCGCAGTTGTTGAAGCCCATGCGGTTGAGGATCGCCTCGGACGCGGGCAGGCGCATGAGGCGCGGGCGGGGGTTCCCCGGCTGGGGACGCAGCGTGATGGTGCCGACCTCGACGAAGCCGAAGCCCAGGGCGGGCAGTAAGCCCGCCATGCGGCAGTCCTTGTCGAAGCCCGCCGCCAGGCCCACGGGATTAGGGAAGCGCAGCCCCGCCACCGTCGTTTCCAGAGCGGGGTCGGACGAGGCGAAAAGGGCCGCGAGGGCGCGTCCGGCGCCGGGGACCCGGCCGCTGGCGCGCAGGGCCAGCTCCGCGGCGCTGTGGGCGGTCTCGGGGTCCAGGGAGAACATGATCGGGCGGATGAGGTTCTCGTAGAGGCTCACCGGGGTCGGCCCCCATCCTTGCGGAAATAGACCAGGCGGCCCGCGACGACCGTGGCCCGGACCGCGCCCCGGAGCACGCGGCCGATGAACGGTGAGTTGCGGCTGGCGGAGGCGAAGTCCCCGTCTACGGAGAAGGATGCCGCGGGATCGATGACCGTGACGTCCCCATCGGCGCCGCGGCGCAGACTGCCTTTGGCGCGGAGTCCCAATACGCGGGCCGGCCCCGCGGAGAGGAGTTCGATCAGCCGCCGCCGTCCCAAGACCTTGCGCCGCACCAGCTCCAAGGACAGCGGGACGAGGGTCTCCAGGCCGATGACCCCGAAGGGAGCGCGCAGGACGCCGCACGCCTTGGCTTCCGGGGCATGGGGGGCGTGGTCCGTGGCGATGGCGTCGAGCGTTCCGTCTGCCAGCGCGGTCTGGAGGGCGTTCCGGTCCTCGGGGGTTCCCAAAGGCGGCTTCATCTTGAAGTCCGCGGCGCGCCGGGAGGACCCGTAGGGGATGTCGTCGAGGGAGAGCGTGAAGTGGTGGGGAGCGGCTTCGGCGGTGACCGGGAGACCTTCGCATTTGGCCCAGCGCAGGACCGCGAGGGTCTGGGCGCAGCTTACGTGGCAGACGTGGAGCCTCCCGCCGGAACGGCGCGCGAGGGCGATGTCGCGCAGCACCACGGCTGATTCTGATTCCGCCGGGATGCCGGGCCAACGGGCGCGCCGGGACGCCGGGCTCTCCCGGACGACGCCGACCCCGGTGAGGACCGGGTCTTCGGCATGGTCCAGCACCGGCAGGCCGAGCCGGCCGGCCCGGAAGAGGGCCTCTTCCATGAGGCGCGGGTCCGACACGGGGCGGCCGTCATCGGAGAAGGCGGCGGCCCCGGCGCGGGCCAGTCCCTCCAGGTCCGCGAGCCGGGAACCCGCCTGGCCGTCGGTGACCGCGGCGCAGGGGAGCACGTTGACCACGGCGTCGCGGCGGATGCGCTCCCGCAGGCGGCGCAGCCGCGCGGGCGTATCCGGGACCGGCCGGGTGTTGGGCATGGCCACGAGGGTGGTGACGCCGCCGCGCGCGGCCGCCCGGGTCCCCGAGGCGATGGTCTCGGACTGCTCGCCGCCGGGCTCGCGCAGGTGCACATGGAGGTCGATGAGGCCGGGCACCACCCAACAGCCGCGGGCCTCCAGTGTGACCGTGCCGGGGGGGAGACGGGAGCTCCGGGAGAAGTCCCGCGCTACCGCGGCAACCTTCCCGCCGCGGACCAGGACGTCGCGGAGCCCCTCCATGCCGGAGTCGGGGTCGATGACGAGACCGTTCCGGATGAGGAGGGCGTCCGCCTTCATTTCACAAGCTTGGCGGCCTTGGCGAGTACGGTCTCGCGCATGCGCCCCTTGTGCTCCGCCAGGCGCTGGGAGAGGCGGGGGTCGCCCACGGCCAGGATCTGCACGGCGAGCAGGGCCGCGTTGGCGGCGCCGTCCACGGCGACCGTGGCCACGGGGACGCCGTTGGGCATCTGCGCGGTGGAGAGCAGGGAGTCGATCCCGCCCATCTTGGAGGAGAGGGGGACGCCGATGACGGGCCTATAGGTGAGCGCCGCCACGGCCCCGGCCAGATGCGCGGCCATGCCTGCGGCCGCGATGAAGACTCCCGCGCCCGCGGCTTCGGCTTCCTGGACGAGTTCCCGGACCCGCTCGGGCGTGCGGTGCGCGGAGGCGACGGTGGCCCGATGGGGGACCCCGAACTCTTCGAGGAGGTCGCAGGCGGCTTTCACCACCGGCCAGTCCGAGTCGCTGCCCATCAGGATGAGGACGCGGGGGGATCCTTTGTCGTTCATGGTACCCTCACGGCGGTGGCGCCGATGTCCTTGCGGTAGTGCATGCCGTCGAAGCGGATGCTGCGGGCCGCGGCGTAGGCCTTATCCCGGGCTTCCGCGACCGAGCCGCCCGCGGCGGTGACGCCCAGGACCCGGCCGCCCGCGGTCTTCCAGACCCCCTGTTCGGACTTGATCCCGGCGTGGAACAGGAAGACGTCCGGGGGAGTCTCCGTTTCCAGGCCCGAGATGGTTCGGCCGCTGCGGGGGGCGCCGGGATAGCCCTCGGACGCCAGCACCACGGTGACGCTGGCCCCGCTCCAGCGCAGGCGCCGGCGCGAGAGGTTCCCCCGGACCGTGGCGTCCATCAGATCGAGGAGGTCGGAGCCGAGCAGGGGCAAAACGGCCTGCGTCTCGGGGTCTCCGAACCGGACGTTGAATTCCAGGACCTTGGGGCCGGCGGCGGTGAGGATGATGCCGCAATAAAGGATCCCGCGATAATCGAGCTTGTCGGCCTGCAGTCCCAGGAGGACCTTGTCGGTGACCTCCCGGCGGATGCGCTCGAGGACCTCCGGGGTGACCTCGGGGGTGGGGGCGATGACGCCCATGCCGCCCGTGTTGGGCCCCTTATCGTCGTCCAAGAGACGCTTGTGGTCCGAACTCGGGGGCAGGGCCAAGAATGAGATGCCGTCGCAGAAGCCCATGAGCGTGGTCTCGCGACCCACGAGGAACTCCTCGAGGAGCAGGGTCTTGCCGGCGCCGCCCAAGGCGTCGCCCTCCATGAAGTCGGCCACGGCGGCGTCGGCCTCGGCCGCGGTCGCGCAGACCCGCACGCCCTTGCCCGCGGCCAGGCCGTCGGCCTTGACCACCACGGGCAGGCCGAAGGCGGGGAGGGCTTTCAGCGCCTCGGCGGGGTCGGTGAAGACCGCGCTCCGAGCCGCCGGCACCCCGTGGCGCGCCATGAAGTCCTTGGCAAAGGCCTTGGAGGATTCCAGCCGCGCGGCCGCCTGCTTGGGCCCGAACACGGGGACGCCCGCGGCCCAGAGGGCGTCGGCGAGTCCGGCCGCGAGGGGGGCCTCGGGACCGATCACGGCGAAGGCGATCCGGCTCTCGGCGCAGAAGCGCAGGAGCCCGGCGTGGTCGTCGGCCGCGATGGGGACGCAGTCCGCGTATTCGCCGATGCCGGGCGAGCCCGGCGCGGCGAAGAGGCGCGTAAGCTTGCGGCTCTGCGCCAGCTTCCAGGCCAGGGCGTGCTCGCGGCCTCCGGAGCCGACCAATAGGACGTTCATGCGACCCCCATCGGGGACTTGGCCGCCGCGGGCCGCGCCGTCTTCACCCGGGACGGGAGCGCGGCTTCGAAGTCCATGATGCGGGTCGGATAGCGTCCCGTGAAGCAGGCCAGGCAGAAGTCGCGCGAGCCCACGGCCCGCAGCAGCCCCTCGGTGCTGAGATAGGTCAAAGAGTCCACGCCGATGAAGCGGCGAGTGGCTTCGACCGGCCCCCGCGCGGCGATCAGCTCCTCCCGGCGGGGGGTATCGATGCCGTAGTAGCAGGAGGAGACGATGGGCGGGGAGCAGATCGCCATGTGGATCTCGGCCACGCCCGCGCGGCGGAGCATCCGGCAGATGCGGCGCGAGGTGGTGCCCCGGACAATGGAGTCGTCGATGAGGATGATGCGCTTGCCCCGCAGGGCCTCCGGGATCGGGGAGAGTTTTAGGTTCACCGAGTTGTCGCGCAGGACCTGGGCCGGCTGGATGAAGGTGCGGCCGATGTAGTGGCTGCGCACGATGCCCATCTCGAAGTCCACGCCGGACTCCCGGGAAAATCCCAGGGCCGCGGGGACGCCGGAGTCCGGGACCGGGACCACCACATCCGCCTTGACCGGGGCCATCTCGCGGGCGAGCTCCCGGCCCAGGGCCCGGCGGGTGGCCTGGACGCTGAGGCCGAAGACCCGCGAGTCGGGGCGCGCGAAGTAGATCTCCTCGAACACGCACTGGGTCGGCGCCGGGAGGGGGCCGAAGGGCTTGAGGGAGCGCAGGCGCCCGTCATGCACGACCACCAGCTCGCCGGGCTCCACCTCGCGCACGAAGCGGGCCCCCATCTGGTGGATGGCGTTGGTCTCGGAGGCGAAGACCGGAGCGCGGCCCAGCCGGCCCACGCAGAGCGGCCGGAAGCCGCGGGGGTCGCGCACGGCGATGAGTTTGCCCGGGGTGAGGAAGATCAGGGAGTAGGCGCCGTCGATCTGCTTGAGCGCGCCGGCGATAGCGCCCTCGATGGGGCCCGGGAGCCGGGCGATGAGGTGGACGATGACCTCGCTGTCCGCCGAGGTCCGGAAGATGGCGCCCTGGGATTCCAGCTTGCGCCGCAGGTGCAGGGCGTTGGTGAGGGTGCCGTTGTGCGCGATGGCAATGGGGCCGTGCACGGTCTCGAAGAGGAGCGGCTGGGCGTTGACCAGGTCGCTGCCGCCCGCCGTGGCGTAGCGCACGTGGGCCACGGCCGCGCGGCCCCGGATCTCGCGCAGGACCCGGTCCGGGAAGGCCTCGGCCACCAGTCCCAGGGCGGTGCGGCCGGCGAGACGGCCCCGGTCCGCGGCGATGATGCCGGCCGCCTCCTGACCCCGGTGCTGGAGCGCGAACAGCCCGAGGTACGCCTTCTGGGCGGCGTGCTGATGGTCGGCGATCCCGATTATCCCGCACATGGCTGCGTCCTCGTGTCAGTCTTTGACGAAACGCACGGCGTTGCGGAAAATCTCGAGCCCGATCCCTTCCTTGCAGAAGGTCTGCCGCGTCCAGTTCGGATGGTGATAGCGGGTCAGGTACCTCTCGGGATGGGGCATGATCCCCAGGCAGTTCCCCTCCGGATTGGTGATGGCGGCGATGTTGAAGAGCGAGCCGTTGGGGTTGTGGGGATAGGAGGAGAACTTGCCCTCCTCGTTGACGTACTGCATGAGGATGGCCCGGGTCTTCTTCAGCGTCTCCAGGACCTTGGGGGACTTCACGACGAACTTCCCCTCGCCGTGCGCGACCGGCAGTTCGATCATCTCCGGGAGGTCGCGGGTGAACAGCGACTGGCTCTGCAGGTTGATGCGCAGGCGCACCCAGCGCGATTCGAAGCGGTTGGAGTCGTTGACCGTCAACGACGCGGTCTGCTCCCCGGAGGGGGTCTGGGGCAGGAGGCCGGCCTTCACCAGCACCTGGAAGCCGTTGCAGATGCCGATGACCGGGCGCCCGCTGCGCACGAAGCTGCGCAGGTCGCGGACATGCCCGCGGAGCTCGTTGGCCAGCACGCGGCCGGCGCTGATGTCGTCGCCGTAGGAGAAGCCTCCGGGGATGGCGATGACGGCGTAGTCGAAGAGGCGCACCTTGCCGCCGATCAGCTCGCGGACATGGACGAGGACGGGGTCGCCCCCGGCGAGCTTGAACGCCGTCGCGGTCTCCACGTCGCAGTTCGTCCCCGCGGTCCGGAGGATGAGGACCTTGGGGACCTTCACGAGCGCCTCCCGTCGTCGCAGGGGACCCCGTCGAGGAGCCGGGGCAGGGTCTCGCGCCAGGAGTGGCGGAGGTCGTGCAGGCTCTCCTCGATGATCGGACAGCCGTCCAGGCCCGTGACGCGCAGGACCGGGTTGGCGATGGTCGCGCCGATGCGCGCCAGGGGGACGCCCTTCATGGCCTGCAGGAACGCGCGCTCCTTGTCGGGCGCGATCTCGAGCAGGAAGCGGCTCGGCGACTCGGAGAATAGGATCGTGACGGGGTCGGCGACGCCCTTGGTCCGGAGGACCTCGTCGAGGTCGATGTGCATGCTGATGTCGCCGGCGATGGCCATCTCCGCGGCGGCCACCGCCAGGCCGCCCTCGGACAGGTTGTGGGCCGTGGCGATGAGGCCTTTCTGCGCGGCGGCGCTCAAGGACCACAGCGCTTCCCGCGCCGAATGCGGCTCCACCAGGGGCGCGTTCCCCGCCGGCTGGCCGCTCCAGGCTTCATAGAGCGACCCGCCCAGCTCATCGGAGGTCCAGCCCATGAGGTAGATATGGTTGCCCGGGGCTTTCACATCCATGGTCAAAGCCTGCCGGATGTCGGGCACCGGGGCGATGGCGGAGATGAGCAGGGTTCCCGGGATCGACGTCTTCTTGCCCTTCTCGTCGGTGAAGACGTTGTGGAAGCTGTCCTTGCCCGAGATGAAGGGCGCCTGGAAGGCGAGCGCGGCGTCGCGGCAGCCCTGCGCGGCGCGGACCAGGGCCCCCAGGGCCGCGGGATCCTCGGGGTCGCCCCAGCAGAAATTGTCGAGGAGCGCCGCGTGGGTGACGTCGGCGCCGACGCAGGCGAGGTTGCCCAGGGCCTCGTCCACGCAGGCCATCGCCATGGCGTACGGGTCCAGCTTGCCGAAGGCGGGGTTGAGCCCGTGGGCGACCGCGAAGCCGCGGAAATACTCGGGGTCGCCGGTGATCGCCATCGGCCACATGACGCAGGCGTCGCCCGGGCCGTCGTGGTGCAGACCCTGCAGGGGCTTGATGACGGTCCCGGCCTGGACCTCGTGGTCGTACTGCCGGATGATCCACTCCCGACTGCAGACGTTGGGGTGGCTCAGGATCCAGTGCAGGATCTCGGGGCACCGGGACCGGTGCAAGGCCCGGTCGGTCTTGCGGGCGGAGGCCTTGGCCGGCGCCGGCGGGTTCCATACCGCGCGGCGCTCGCGCCGAGGCAGACCCTTGTGGAGGAACGCGAGGTCGAGGTCGACGATGGGCCTGCCGGCGATGGCGACTTCGAGCCGGCCGGAATCGGTGAACTCGCCCAGCACGCAGAACTCCACGCCTTCCCGCTCCATGATGACGGAGAGGGCCGGCAGGTTCTCGGGGGGCACGGCCAGGACCATGCGCTCCTGGGATTCGGAGAGCCAGATCTCCCAGGGCTCGAGGTCCGTGGTCTTGAGGAGGGCTCTATCCAATTCGACCCGGGCGCCGCCCTTGGAGCCGGAGCGCTCGGCCATCTCGCCCACGGCGGAGGAGAAACCGCCGGCGCCGCAGTCCGTGACGGCCCGGAAGAGGCCCGCGTCGCGCGAGCGCAGGAGGGCGTCCAGGACCCGCTTCTCCTGGATGGCGTGTCCGATCTGCACCGCGGCGATGGAGGAGGACTCGTCGATGGCGGCCGAAGAGAAGGTGGCGCCGTGTATCCCGTCGCGGCCGGTCCGGCCGCCGATGGCCACGATGAGGTCGCGCGGGAGCACCTTCTTGCGGACCGCGCTCACGGGCATGAGCCCCACGGTGCCCACGAAGACCAGCGGGTTGAAGCGGAAAGCCTCGTCGAACCAGAGGGCCCCGGCCGCGGTGGGGATGCCCATGCGGTTGCCGTAGTCCCGGACCCCGGCGACCACGCCGGTCATGGTCCGGCGGGGATGCAGGATGCCTTCGGGAAGGGGTTTCGCATAGTCCGGCGGGCAGAAGCAGAACACGTCCGTGTTCAGGACCGGCTTGGCGCCCAGGCCCACGCCCAGGACGTCGCGGACCACCCCGCCCACGCCGGTCTCGGCGCCGCCGTAGGGCTCCAGGACGCAGGGGTGGTTGTGGGTCTCGACCTTGTAGGCCAGCGCCCATTTCTTGTCGAAGGCCACGACGCCGGCGTTGTCCTCGAACACCGAGAGGCACCAGGGCTTCTTCAGTTTCCGGGTCGCCTCCATGACGGTCTCGGAAAGGAGGTTCTTGATGCGACGGGTCGTTTTCCCTTCCTGGTAGCAAATGGGGCTGGTGAAGCTCTTGTGCTTGCAGTGCTCGGACCAGGTCTGGGCGATGGACTCGATCTCCGCGCGGGTCGGCTCGCGGCGCAGGGAGCGGAAGTGGTCCTGGACGGCCTTCAGCTCGTGGGCGTCCAGGGACCAGCCGAACCGGGAATTGAGGCGCCCGAGCTCTTCGGGACCCGAGTCGCGCAGCGCGAACTCGGCGCCGGGGGCGTCCGTCGGGTCCTGCCGAGGGGTTTCCGTCTTCATCGCTGGATGAGGGTGGTGCGATGGATGACGGGGTTGGAGAGCAGCTTCTCCACGATCCGTTCCGCCTGCGCCTTGTTGAGGCGCCCGATGATGTGATACGCCATGCCCGTCCGCACGGCGGCGGGCTCCGGGAGGCCGAGGTCCTTGACCGCCTTGCAGACGCTCTCGCCCACGGGGTCGGTGACGGTGGGCTTGAGCCAGACCTCCGCGCGCCAGTGCGGCCCCATCAGGAAGGCCCGCGAGGGGGTGTCGCGCTCCACCCGGTATTCCTGCGTGATCGGGTCGGAGAGGAGGTCGCGGGACATCTGCTGCATCTGGTTCGGAGAGAGCTTCCCCGTGATCTCGTAAAGGGTCGAGACGCGGATCTCCTTCGCGGTCTGGATGCCCAGGAGGGGCAGCTGGCCGAGGAGCGCGGTGCCGGTGGAATCGGGCGTGCCGTATTTGGTCGTGACTTCGACCAGGTGGCGGGGGAGGGTCCCGTTCCCCGGGACGGAGGCTGAGGCGGGGCGTTCCAGGACGGCGTTCACCGCCGCGGCGGCGGGCTTCCGGAGCTCGGGAATCCCGGTGCCGGCCTTGGAGCCATTCCCGTCCTTGCGGCCGCCGTGGTTTTTCATTGGGTCAACCTCTCCAGTGCTTCCTGATAGCGGCGCAGCGTCCCCTGTACCACCTCGGCCGGGAGGCGGGGCGCCGGGGGGCGCTTGTCCCAGCCCACGCGCTCCAGATGGTCGCGCACGGACTGCTTGTCGAAGCTTTCCGGCGAGGCGCCGGGGCGGTAGGCCGCGGCGTCCCAGAAGCGCGAGGAATCGGGGGTGAGCATTTCGTCGATCAAGCTGAGGCGGCCGTCGATGAAGCCGAACTCGAACTTGGTGTCGGCCAGGATCAGGCCCCGGGGCTCCGCGTGGCGGGCGGCTTCCGCGTACAGGGCCAGGCTCAGGTCCTCGAGTTGGCGGGCCAGCTCGGGCCCGACGCGGCGGGCGAGTTCCGCGCGGGAGATGTTCTCGTCGTGTCCCGTGTCGGCCTTGGCCGCCGGGGTGAAGATCGGGGTCTCCAGGCGCTGAGCTTGGACCAGCCCCTGGGGCAGGGCGTGGCCGCAGGCGGAGCCGGTCTGGAGGTATTCCTTCCAGGCCGAGCCCGCCAGATAGCCGCGGATAACGCACTCGATGTCCACGCGGCGGGCCTTGCGCGCCAGGGTCACCCGCCCCTCCAAAGACTGGCGGTCGACGCGGGCGCCGGCGGGCAGGCGGGGCAGGATCTCGTCGAACTCCGTGCTGAGCACGTGGTTCGGGACGAGGCCGGCGGTCTTGCGGAACCAGAACGCGGAGATGGCGGTCAGGATGCGGCCCTTGCCCGGGATGGCGGGCTCCAGAACGCAGTCGAAGGCCGAGATGCGGTCGGTGGCCACCAGGAGCAGGTCCGCTCCGAGCTCGTAGACGTCGCGCACCTTCCCCCGGCGGAAGAGCGGGAGGCCGCTGACGGCTTCAGGGGCGGGAGGGTTCTGTGTCGTCATTCCCATTCGATCGTGGACGGCGGCTTGGAATTGATGTCATAGACCACGCGGTTGATGCCCCGCACCTCGCTGACGATGCGCCCGGAGACGCGCGCCAGGAGGTCGTAGGGGAGGCGGGACCAGTCCGCGGTCATGCCGTCGGTGCTGCCCACCGCGCGCAGGGCCACTACGTTCTCGTAGGTCCGCTCGTCGCCCATCACGCCGACGCTGCGCACGGGGAGGAGGACCGCGAAGGCCTGCCAGACCTTGTCGTACCAGCCGGAGGCGCGCAGTTCCTCCTGAAAGATCCAGTCCGCCTTGCGCAGCAGGGCCAGCTCCGGGCCCCGGACCGAGCCGAGCACGCGGATGGCGAGCCCGGGGCCGGGGAAGGGATGGCAGCCCAGCACGGAATCGGGCAGGCCCAGGACGCGGCCCAGGCGCCGCACCTCGTCCTTGAAGAGCATGCGCAGGGGTTCGACGAGCTTGAGCTTCATCCGCTTGGGCAGGCCGCCGACGTTGTGGTGGCTCTTGATGACCGCCGAGGGCCCGTGCACCGAGACCGATTCGATGACGTCCGGGTAAAGGGTGCCCTGGGCCAGGAAGTCGATGCCGCCGAGGCGTTTGGCCTCCCGGTCGAAGACCTCGATGAAGGTCCGGCCGATGACCTTGCGCTTGCGCTCCGGGTCGGCGACGCCCGCGAGACGCTTGAGGAAGAGGGCGGAGGCGTCCACGACGCGCAGATTGATGCGGATGCGGCCGCGGAAGAGGTCGTCCATCCGCTTACGGTCCCCTTCGCGCAGGAGCCCCGTGTCCACGAAGATGCAGTGGAGGCGCTTGCCGATGGCGCGATGCAGGAGCGCGGCGGCCACGGAGGAGTCCACGCCGCCGGAGAGGGCGCAGACCACGCGGCCCGAGCCCACGGTCGCGCGGATGCGGGCCACGGCTTCTTCGAGGAAGCCCGACATGTTCCAGCGCTGCCGCATGCCGCAGACCCGGCGGGCGAAATTCTCAAGGAGACGGGCGCCGTGCCGCGTGTGGACGACTTCGGGGTGGAACTGCACCCCGTACCAGCGGCGGCCGGGGTCGCCGATGGCGGCGTAGGGCGCGGAGGGGGTGCTGGCCAGGACCTTGAACCCGTTGCCCAGCGATTTGGCCGAGTCCCCGTGGCTCATCCAGACGTCGAGCTTCCGGGGCAGTCCGGCGAAGAGCGGGTCGGCGCGGCGCACCTGGATGCGGGCGTGTCCGTACTCGCGCTTGCGGGCGGGGCGCACCTTCCCCCCGTGGAGCTCGACCAGGAGCTGCATCCCGTAGCAGATCCCCAGGATGGGCAGGCCGGAGCGGAGCACCTCGGGGCTGGGCCGCGGGGAGCCGGAGGCGTGCACGCTGGAGGGGCCGCCGGACAGGATGAGCCCCTGCGGCTTACCCTCCAGGATGCGCGCCATGCTGGCGTCGTAGGGCAGGACCTCGGTGAACACCTCCAGCTCGCGCAGGCGGCGCGCGATAAGCTGGGTGTATTGGGAACCGAAGTCCAGGATTACGATCATCAGGACTTCGCCATCCCGATGTTCTGGGCCCGCTGGAACAGCTTACCTTCGGTCCGGATGGAGGGGGCGATGATGATCTCCGTCAGCTGCATCTCCTTGATGTTGGCGGCCCCGATCGAGCCCATGCAGGTCTTGAGCGCGCCCACGAGGTTCTGGCTGCCGTCGTCCAGGCGGGAGGGCCCGAAGAGGATCTCGTCGAGGGTCCCGGTGACGCCGACCTTGACCCGGGTGCCCCGCGGCAGGTTCGCATGCGGGGTGGCCATGCCCCAGTGGAACCCCTGCCCCGGCGCTTCCTTGGTGCGCGCGAAGGCCGAGCCGACCATGACGCCGTCGGAGCCGCAGGCGATGGCCTTGCAGATGTCGCCGCCCGTGCTCATGCCGCCGTCGGTGATGATGGGGACGTAGCGGCCGGTCTTCTTGTAGAAGAAGTCCCGGGCCGCGGCGCAGTCCACGGTCGCGGTCACCTGGGGGACGCCGATCCCCAGGACGCCCCGGGTGGTGCAGGCCGCGCCGGGCCCGACCCCGACGAGCAGGCCCTGGACCCCGGTCTCCATGAGCTCGAGCGCCACGTCGTAGCCGACGCAGTTCCCGACGACCACCGGGATCTTCATCTTCGTGACGAAGGCGGCCAGGTCGAAGGGGGTGTAGCGGGAGGACTGGTGGCGTACGGTGGCCACCGTGGATTGGACGAAGAAGACGTCGCAGCCGGCCTTCTGGGCGATGGGGCCCAGCCGGGCCGCGTTCTGCGGGATCGTGCTGACCGCGCAGGGGACCTTCGCCTTCTTGATCTCCTTGATCCGTTCGACGACGAGATGCTCCTTGGTGGGCTCGCGGTAGAGCTCCTGGACCAGGCAGGTGGCGTCCTCGGGGGAGGCCGCGGCGATCTGGGCGACGACCTCGCGGGGCTTCTCGTAGCGGGTGTTGATGCCGTCGAGGTTCAGGACCCCGAGCCCGCCCGCCTTCCCCATGGCCACGGCGAAATGGGTGTCCACCACGCCGTCCATGGCGGAGGCCAGGAAGGGGATGCGCAGACGGATCCCGCCGAGATTCATGCTGGTGTCGGTGTCATCCGGGTCCACGGTGACGTTTCCCGGGACGAGCGCGATCTCGTCGAAACCGTAGCAGCGGCGGACTTCCCGGTCACGGCCGATGAAAACAGGCATGGTTCCCCCTTTTCAAAAGGCTATAAAAAACCCGCACGGCGGCGCTGCTGCAGGATATGGAGCCACCGGCGGTCGGTTTCGGATTGGGCATCATCAAGGCTTTGCCCCGGCCTCCGATTGTTCGGCGATTTTGCGTCTTTCCGTCGACAAACTTTATATCAAATTTGCGAGATGGGGCGCAAGGAAGTCGCCGCGGGAGCGCGGTGCGCGGCCGCGAAATGGGCTACAATGCCACGATGACCGAGCATCGCCCGGGTCAAGGCCTGCGGCAGGCGCTATCCCGGGCGGCGGGCTCCGACATGGCGGCCGTCTGGGCCCTGCTGGTCCTGGGCATCGGCCTCTACGCCGGCACGCTCTTCTATCTGCCCGTATGGGACGACCACGGCTTCGTTTTCGGCCAGCCTTTCCTGATGGAATGCGGCAACCTGGCCTCCGTGCTCGCGCCCAAGCATTTCCTGTGGGTCCTCCCGGTGAAGAACGCGGCCCGGCCGGCCTGGCTGGCCTCGGTCCTGGCCGACACCTGCGTCTATGGGGGGCAGGTCCCGGGTTACCGGATGACCAGCATCCTGCTGCACGCCGTCGGGGCCGCGATGATGCTCCCGCTGGCCTGGCGCTTCTCCCGGAGCCGCTTCGCGGCCGTGGCCGCGGGGCTGCTGTTCGTGTGCCACCCTTTGCACACCGAATCGGTCAACATCATCACCTTCCGGACCGACGTGCTGGCGTTGGTGTTCATGGTTCCCGCCCTGCTGCTCTACCTCGACGCGCGCGCGGAGCGGGGGCGGCGGAGGGTCCTGGGGCTGGCGGCCGCCGCGGGGCTCTACGCCCTGGCCATGCTCTCCAAGGAGATGGCCGTGGTCCTGCCGGCCCTCATGTTGGCGGCGGACCTCCTGAGGCCTCCCGGGCGCCCACCCTCTCCGGTCGGAGGGGGACGACGGAGATGGACGGGGTGGCGGATCTACGCGGCGTTCGCCGCCGTGCTCCTGCTGTTCCTGTGGTTCCGGACCCCGCGTTCCGGGTACGTGATGGCCGAGCACATGGACCTGTTCAGCGAGTGGCGCGCGAAGACGGTCTGGCTGCGCGCCCCGGTATCTCCCGAGTTCGCCTCCCAGGCGACCCTGGACATCGGGACGGAAATCCCGCCCTGGCGGCGGATTTATGAGGAACCTTGGACGCGTCTGTTCACCATGTCCGAGGTCCTGGGCTCGTACTTGAAGCTGTTCCTCTGGCCGCATCCGCTCCAGGGCGACTATTCGCCGGCCCTCGTGGACTCCCCGGGCGGCGGGGTCTGGCTGGCGTGGCTCGGTTGGGGCGCCCTCCTGCTCGCGGCTTGGACCCTGCGCCGCCGCAGTCCCTTGATCGCCTTCGGCGCCGCCTGGATGGCGGTGAGCCTGGTGCCCGTCAGCGGGGCGTTCACCCTCCTGAATCCGCAGGCGGAGCGCTATCTCTATATCCCCTCGGCGGGGGCCTGCCTCCTGCTGGCCGGGCTCCTGCAGGAACTGCGCCTGCGGCCTTGGCGCCGGGCTCGGGCGCTGGGGCTGGCTCTGGCGGGGGGGCTGGCCGTCGCCTACGGGAGTCTGACCGTCCTGCGCAACGGAGATTACAGCGACGAGGAGCGCTTCTACGCGGCCACTGTGCGGGTGGATCCGTCCGTGGGACGCGCCCATCTCAACCTGGCCGGGCTGCACCTGCTGTCCGGCTCTCCCGAACAGACCGAAGCGGAGTATCGCGACGCGCTCAGTCATTGGCCGGAGTCCCTGCGCGGCCGGAACAAGTACGCGCTCTTCCTTGCGACTCAGGGCCGCCACCTGGAGGCCATCGCGCAGCTGCGCGCGGCGCTGAAGTTGTCGGCCCGGAATCCCTGGCTGCGCATGAACCTCGGCATAGAGTATCAGGAGACGGGGCGCCAGGACCTGGCCCTGAAGGAGTTCCGGGCGGTGATGGAGGAGGCGCCTCGGTTCCAGGAGGCGCCTCTCGCCGCGGGGTTGACGCTGCTCGGCCTCGGGCGTCCCGGGGAGGCCGTCCCCTGCCTGGAGCGGGCCGCGGCGCTGAGCGGCTGGAAGAACCCATCCCCCCTTTATTATCTGGTCCTGGCGCATCGTCGGGCCGGGGACCGGAGAGAAGCGGACCGCGTGCTCGCGGTCCTGCGGCGGACCGCTCCGGAACTGGTCGGGCGTCTGGAACGCGAGAGGTGAGGAAAAAGGGAAGGTGCGGATGGGATTCGAACCCATGAATACGGGTTTTGCAGACCCGCGCCTTGGACCACTTGGCTACCGCACCGAGATCCAGATTCTAACATTTGGGATCCCTCTTGACAATCCAAGGCAGGATTTTGTGCAGAAAAATAATATGCTTCTTTCTATTGACGAACGGGGGGTGCCCTGTTACACTGGGAAGGATACTCCCTCGACCCGATTCCCTTGAGGGGAGACACGCCATGTCTGAATGGATGCTGCGCCCTTTGCGTCGGTGGTTGGCGGTCCCCCGGACCGGCTATACCCTTGTGGAGGTGATGGTCGGGACGCTCTTGGTGGCGCTCATCGTCTCCGCCATCTTCGCCTTGACGCTGACCACCCAGGTGAGCTCCAAGAAATCCGGCCGCCGCGCCAAGGGCCTCTACTACACCCGCCAGGCGATGGAGCGGCTCAAGTCGTATGTGACCGCGGATTCCACCAGCCCCGGGCTCGGGCCCACGGCCAGCTGGATCTATCCCGGCGATGCGTCCAACACCTATGCCCTGTCCCCGGGCATCCACGACATCACCAACTCCCTGCCTTCGAGCTTCCGGGACGAACTCCCGGGAGCGTCCCTGATCTATACGGTTACCGACCAACCCTGCGGGACTCGCAGATGCCAGCAGGTGACGTTCAGCATCCGCTGGGATGAGGAACCCCTCCGACCATGAACACACGAGGCGACAAGGGATTCACGCTGGCGGAGCTCATGGTGGCGTCGCTGCTCTTCGCGATGGTCATCGCCGGGCTGGCCACCATCTATGCGACCCTGTTCAAGCAGACCGGCCGGGTCATGTCGGAGAACATGCTCAAGAACCAGGCGACCGTGGCCATGCGCGCCATCAAGCAGGAGATCGGTCAGGCGACCATGCTCACCGTGCCCGCGCTCGGCTCCAGCAGCAACCATCTCGCGGGGTGCCGGAACCTGCTTTCGGACGGGACGATCGTCGAATCCTCGGCCAAAGCGTACATGGAGGGGGCTTCCTCGGGCTTCGGGTTCGGTTGCTTCCGCTTCTGCGTGCGCCCGACCGAGCTCGTCGGCAGCCAATGCCTCACGGGGTCGCAGACCCCGCCGCCCTGCCTTTTTTATTACCGGCCGGAATCGGGCCTGGTCGCCGTCGCGTGGCGCAACCAGCCGAACTCCCCGCCCGGCCCGGCCGTGGACGACAGCACTTGCGGGACGAGCGTCGGCGGGATCCTGCCGCAACAGCTGGCCTCCAATCTCGTCCTGCCCACGGGCGTGGGGAATTACTTCAACCGGACCGGGGCGGGCGCCGTCGAAGGGAACGTCGTGCGCACGGCCTTCGTCCTGCGCAAGGACAAGGGGCCCAACCACGGCCGCCTGGTCTACGAGGTGGACAGCACGACGCAGTTGAATATGGGGCTGGAGTGATGAGGCTCCCGCGGCTTCCGCGCGGCGAGGCGGGCGTCGTGCTGGTGCACGTGCTCATTATGGCCGTGCTGCTCATCATCCTCGCCACCGGCGTGATGAAGATCGTATTCTCCAACCACGTGCTGATCGCCCACGTGAAGACCAGCGACCAATACCGCTATTGGGTGGAGGCCTGCCAGGCCCGAGCTATGGCAGTGTGGACGGATACCCGCTGCACTCCGGCCGTGACCTGCGATTTCTCCGCGGATACTCCCCCGGGTCCTTCCAACGTCACCGTCTCCTGCCCCGGTACCGACATCACCGACGGCACTCAAGTGGACATTAAGGTCACCTGGTAGTCTCCGCGTTCACGGCGCTCGTCCGAGCAGGGGTTCCGGGTCCACGGGCGCGCCGTGCACGTAGACCCCCCAATGCAGGTGGGAGCCCGTCGAGAGTCCGCCCCCTCCGGCTTCGGCGATGCGCTGGCCCTTGCGCACCGTGTCGCCGGCGCGGACGCTGAAGGACTTCAGATGGAGCAGGGCGCTGACGAGTCCCTGCCCATGGTCGATGAGCACGGTCCCGCCCTGCAGGGGGAAGCGGCCGGCCAGCAGGACGCGTCCCGAGTTGGGCGCCAGGATCGGGGAGCCCTCGGCGGCCGCGAAATCGAGACCCTTGTGCCAATCCCAGGGGACGTCTTTGTTGATGGTCCGCCGCAAGCCGTAGGACGAGGTTTTCCGTCCCGCGGCCGGACGGACGAAAGTCCCTTCCCACAGCTGCAGGTCGCTCTCCAGGGCGAGTACCGCGCGTATCTTCAGCAGGGCGTCCCGCGCTTCCGGATCTTCCAGCAGCTTCGCTTTCGATCGCCGCATGCGGAGTCTCTGGTGCGCGAAGGTCCGCTTGCCGACCAGGAATCCCGCCGTCCTCCGCTGGTCGGGCAGGAGGGCGCGCCGGCGTACGATGAGGAGGGAGCGCCAGCCGGGCGGATCCTGAGCCGTGAGCCCGATCAGCGCCCGGAGCCCGCGGGCCCCGTCGGGATGCAGGCGGTAGGCGGTCCCGTCCAATGTCGCGGAGAAGCGGGAGGGGGCGTTGGATCCGGTGACGGAGACCCGCAGGATGTCCCCGGGGAGGGGAGCCTCCGGCAGGACCCGGATCTCGAAAGCGGCCGCGGATCCGCCGAGCAGCGCCAGGCCCGTCAGGAGCGCCGGCAGGAGCCGGAAGGAGGGAGCGGACATCCGTCCCATGGTATAATTTCGCGCATGGTGAGAGTCGGCATCCTGACCGTCAGCGACCGCTCCTCCCGGGGCGAGCGGCCGGACGCGAGCGGCCCGGCCCTGGCGGAGGCCGCGGCGCGGCGCGGCTGGAGCGTGGCGGCCCGCGCCACCGTCCCCGACGAGGCCGCCGCGATCTCCGCGTGCCTGCGGCGCTGGTGCGAGGGGCCGCCGGCGGTGGACCTGGTGCTGACCACGGGCGGGACGGGGCTCGGGCCCCGCGACGTGACGCCGGAGGCGACGCGCGAGGTCCTGGAGAAGGAGCTCCCGGGCTTCTCCGAGCGCATGCGCCGGGAGGGCGAGAAGTCGTCCCCCCACGCGGCGCTCTCGCGCGGGTTGTGCGGCGCCCGCGGCCGCACGCTGATCCTGAACCTGCCCGGAAGCCCGCGCGGGTGCGTGGAGTCTTTGGAGACGGTCGCGGGCCTCGTGCCGCACGCGCTCCTGATGCTGGCGGGCGAAGGCCACTGATTTGGAGCCCGCCGACCGGGAGATGACGCTCGCCGAGCACCTGGATGAGCTCCGGCGGCGGCTCATCGTCTCGCTGGCGGCGCTCGCCATCGGCACGGCGCTGGTCTGGGCGTGGTCCGGGGAGATCCTCTCCTGGCTCGCGCGGCCCGCCGGAGGGCTGGTCTTCACCGCCCCCACCGAGGCGTTCCTCACCCGGATGCGGGCGGCGTTCTTCGGCGGGCTGCTGCTCTCCCTGCCGGTCATCCTCTACGAGGCGTGGTCCTTCACCGCCTGCGCCCTGGCGGCGGAGCTGCGCCGGTCGCTCTCCGCCATCCTGCCCTTGTCGTACGCGCTCTTCCTCGCCGGGACCGCGCTGGGCGTGTTCGTCGTCGTCCCGGCGACGGTCCGGGTGCTCGTGGGCTTCGGCTCGGCCGACGTCCGGCCGCTGCTGTCGGCGGCCAACTACCTGGAGTTCGTCGTGTGGCTTTCCCTGGCCTTCGGCGCCGTCTTCCAGCTCCCGGTGGTCCTGGTCTTCCTGGCCAAGGCGGGGGTGGTGACCCCGGAGACCCTGAGGGAGCGGCGCCGCGTCTGCTGGCTCGCCGCCTTCGTCGCCGCGGCCGTGCTGACTCCCGGGCCGGACCTGTTCTCCCAGGTCGCCCTGGCCGTCCCCATGATCCTCATGTTCGAGGGCTCGCTCCTGATGATGAAATCGGGGAGTCCCGAGGTCCCTACTTCCCGATATCCTCGTCCCACAGACGGGGATGCTCCGCGATGAAGCGGCGCATGAGCGCGGCGCATTCCTCGTCGTCGGCGTCGGTCACCGCGATCCCCTGAGCGCGCAGCCAGGCCGCCCCGCCCGGGAAGGTCCGGGATTCCCCCGCGACGACGGAGCGGATCCCGAACTGCACCGCGGCTCCGGAGCAGAGGTAGCAGGGCATGAGCGTCGAATACAGGACCGTGCCCGCGTAGCTCCCGACGCGGCCGGCGTCGCGGAGGCAGTCGATCTCGGCGTGGGCCGTGGGATCGCCGTTCTGGACCCGCCGATTGCGGCCCCGGCCGAGGATCCGGCCGTCCTTGACCAGGACGGAGCCGATCGGGATGCCGCCCTCCGCCAGCCCCAGCCGGGCTTCGGCGATGGCGGCATCCAGGAATGGGTCTCTCTTCATGGGCGCCTCCGGCGTTTGCGGATGAAGGTGAGGATCATGATGACGGCGGCGAGGATCGCGCCGGCCAGGATCGGCAGCAGGATGAAGCGGGGCCGCTCCGGATCGGGGCCTGGGCCGGCGGAAGGCGCGGCGGGCGCGGCGGCCTCCTCCGGCGGGAGGCGGACGGCGGGAGTCTCGGCGGACGGCCGCTCCTGAGCGGCCGCTTCCTGTCCCTCGGCCAGCCAGGAGCGGAAGGCGTCGAACTGGCGGGCGGCCGCGTAGGTCCCGGACCACGCGGTCAAGGGCGCCTCGCGGGGCAGGAGCACCCCGATGACCGTGAGCTTCCCCTGGAGTTTTCCGCCGCACTCATACTGTTTATATAGGAGTTTCCAGCCGTTGGTCAGCTGGTCGCCCAGGAGGTCGCGGCCGCGGCAGCCCTCCTTGTCGATGAGCCGGGTCTCCCGCTGGGCGAGGTACGCGGCGGCCAGGGTCTGGACGTCTTTGCCGGGGCCGATCCCCATCTCCCGCATGGCCGCGGCGCTGAGGGCGAAGGTCCAATCCGGCCCCGAGACCGCGAGTTCCTCGGGGGTCGGAGCCTCGACCCGCCACCCGGGGACCCTGGGGAGGGTGACCTGGCCCGACAGGAAGGAGACGGGGGTCTGCGGAGCCGTGCGCTGCCCGGGGAATTCCTCCGCCGAGGCTCCC
>Ga0209211_10003121_pt1 | contig 27395 bp, 23 predicted proteins | sample RifGroA2_FD_183992 | JGI IMG/M metagenome (GOLD analysis project Ga0209211, IMG submission 183992) | Groundwater microbial communities from Rifle, Colorado, USA - Groundwater A2 (SPAdes) (version 2) | ecosystem: Environmental > Aquatic > Deep subsurface > Groundwater | place: Rifle, Colorado...
CAGCCTTCAATAAAATGTGGAAAAGCTTTTGCGTGATCTCCAAGGTCGTCATAGCTCTTACCTAGCGCAAAATGTAGAAATATCGCCTCCTTGTCCATTAGTGGCGCGGCAACGCTTCGCACCGCCTCATCCACCGCAATCAATCCGGCCAGATTTTCATCACTGGCCTTCACTTTCCTGAGTTGCGCAATCGCAAAGCTTCCTTCGATAAAACCTGACTTGGTTTTCTGTAGCTCCCGGTAACTGGCCTCTGCCTCGCCCAGCCTACCCTGATCCATGAGGCAACCTCCCAAGTTGAAAATTGCATCCGGGTAATCCGGTTTGATCTCCAATGCACGCCGAAAGCTCGCTTCCGCTTCTGACTCCCGGCTATGCTGCGTAAATGCACGCCCCAGATTGTTATGCAACGCTGCTTCATGCGGCAAAAGCTTCGCCGCATTTTGTAATGCAAGCAAGGCATCCTTGTCCTGCATCAATAGGGATGCGCTCAATAGCTTCCAGCCAAGCCCGTAGTCGGGATGCCGACCAACCAGCAAGCGCGCCCTGTTTTCCAATTCGGCATACCGTCCGCCATTATATAAGGCGACAAGCCGATTGAATTCGTCCTGCATGGTGGTAAATGCCTTTGTGGAAACGTTTTGAGAAGTGATATTTACTTTTGTCTGAACAGGTAACGACTGCAGGCTGGATTTAATGTTGCCACAACAATTTTTGTACTTCTTTCCATTGCCGCAAGGGCACGGGTCATTTCTTCCGAGGTGCATAACTCACATCCTTAATATCCATTCTCCGACGTGATATTAACTATTTGTAGCAGCCAAGCTGCTGGTTATATCGACGCTGCAATTATTTGATCTGTATCGGTTATGCATTATGAATGCCATATCAAAATACTCAGCTTTGCCACAACACCAGATAACCATTGACCGGTTCGCCAAATTCCATACGTATTTGTGTGGCTATCATTTTTTTGGGCTGAAATCCGTTGTCGAAGGCAAGTTTTGTCAAATAGCTTACGGAATGGGTATAGCGACCCGTATTTTCCAGTTGGTATTCCCGTTGAACGCTTTGACTGTCTTCTTCATTACGCAATACCACAAGATCTTCAACAGTGAATGCAAAAACCCCACCTGGGCGAAGCAGCCTCTTTATTGCGCAAATAATTTCATCAAGTTTCCCTAAATATACAAATACGTCCGCAGCAAAAATTGCATCGTAGTACAAAGCCTTTTCACCCTGCATCATCGTCAATAAGTCTAAACGCTCAAGTCTCTGATATACGTTGCGGGCATGAGCTTTTTCCAACATCCTGGTTGAAAGATCCACACCGACCAATTGCTGCGTAAATGGCGCAATAGCCATTCCAACCAATCCTGTTCCGCACCCCAAATCCAAAACGGTCCATTTTTCGGCAGTAGGTACCAAATGTTGCACAACGAATTCTACTAATCTTTCCGGAGCTTCATATTTGAGAGTCTGCTGTAAATGTGTATCAAAATTATTGGCGTAGCCATCGAATACGCTCTCGACATATTGAACGGGTGCGCGTTCAGTATTGTTTCCTGTCAGGGACGCGATAAGATGCAGGGTCGTGCTATCCCCAGGTGCCAGCATGGTTTGTTGTTGAAGGCATGCCAAAGACTCGTCCAGCCTGCCTTGATCTTTGAGCACACACCCCAAATTGCCATACATCTCGGCGCAATCCGGTTTGAGCTGTAGCGCCCGCCTAAAATTGGCTTCGGCCTCGGTTAGACGGCACAATTTATGAAGGCTAAGCCCCAGGTTATTGTGTGCTTCTGCATAATCCGGTTTTAGCTGTAGCGCCCGCTGATAACAGGCTTCGGCCTCATTTATACGGCCCATGTCATTGAGAATGACGCCTAGATTGTTGTACGCCTCCGCAAAATCCGGTTTTAGCTGCAACGTCCTGCGGTAGCAAACTTCTGCCTCTTCCAACCGGTGCAAATTTTTGAGGATACATCCCAAGTTGTTATTTGCCTCAGTGTAATCCGGTTTGGCTCGCAACGCTTGTCGAAAACTGGCTTCGGCCTCGTCCATGCGACCCAACTCAACAAATATATTGCCCAAGTTGTAATGTGCCGCAGCATAATTCGGCGACAAAGCTGCCCCTTTTTGCGCATAGGCCAGTGCATCTGTACTCTGCCCCATCTTCCTGAATAACATACCCGACATCATCCAGCCAAATCCGTTCAGAGGAAATTGCTCCGTCATCGTCTGCGTAAGAATTGTTGCCTCTGTAAAACGTCCCTCGGTAAATAAAGCCACCAGTTTATTCTGTATCTCCAATGCTTCCAGATTGATGCAGGTGTCAATATGGTCTGGCTGAACTTGAAGAATAGCGCGATAAAGGCGCTCGGCATCTTGCAACCGGCCAGCCTGGTGATGTTCAATGGCCTGCTGGAAAGACTGATCAATATTCAATGCTGCAGTTTGCTGCTGCGACTCAGCGATGGTTGAAACAGATTCCATGTGTGCAGCTTGCTTTATTACATCGTAAGTTTTCTGCCAGAATTTGCGGGTCAACATGTAATCTCCAAAAACAACATCTAGGAAAAACTTGCATAATTGCTTATGTGTGCAGGCGCGAGATCACCGAGCGCATCAAGCAGCGGCCCCAAGAATTTTTCATATTTTCGCCAGCGTTCCACCGACGATTTATAAATCGGCTGGCGCACCTGAGCCACGCTGGCCGTGCGTACCGCGCGCTGGTTCTTGTAAAAATCGAGACAGGCATCGTTCCATTCCAGCCCGCAATGCTCGATCAAGCGGCGCGCCTGCCCTTCCTGATCCACCACGATGTCTTCATACTGAACATCGAGGAAAGCCCACTCCGGCAACACGTTACGCCAATGCTCCATGAGGCGAACATAGTCAAAATAATATTGACCCAATTCGGATAGATCATAAGTGAACTCCTGACCATGCTTGAATAACGTGGAAAAACAAGAGAGGCAGGTGTCCACCGGATTGCGATTGACATGAATAATCTTTGCATGGGGCAGCATCAGGTGGATCAGTCCGACGGCTTGAAAATTAGCCGGCATTTTATCGGTTATGTGCCGCGCATCCGGCGCATGCCGTTGCAGGCTGGCGACATATTCTGCCCCCCAGGCGGTAAGCTGCGCCTGATCGAGCTGGCACAGATTATCCGGAAAGGTCGCCGCCGCGATATTGCGTTGCGCAATCGCCATCAGATCAGGTAACTCCCCCGCACCATGCACCTCTGGATGGCTGGCAATGATCTGCTCAGTTAGTGTGGTACCGGAGCGCGGCATGCCTAGTACGAAAATCGGCAAGTGCGAAGGGTCGCCGCCGTCGCGCAGACGGTTTATCGTCGACGCATCAAAATTGCGCATGATCGAGTCGAAGTGCCGCGTGGTTTTGCTCGGATCATAATCGAGCGTAGCGCGCTTTAGTTTGCAGCCTTCAATAAAATGTGGAAAAGCTTTTGCGTGATCTCCAAGGTCGTCATAGCTCTTACCTAGCGCAAAATGTAGAAATATCGCCTCCTTGTCCATTAGTGGCGCGGCACCGCTTCGCGCCGCCTCATCCACCGCAATCAATGCGGCAAAATTTGCGTCACTGAACTTCACTTTCCTGAGTTGTGCAATCGCAAAGCTTCCCTCGACAAATCTTGATTTGGTTTTCTGTAGCTCCAGATAACGGGCCTCTGCCTCATCTAATCTGCCCTGATTCATGAGGCAGCCACCAAGGTTATAAATTGCATCAGGGTAATCCGGCTTGACCTCCAATGCGCGCCGAAAACTGGCTTCAGCTTCATCCATGCGACTCACATCCAGAAGAACATTACCTAGATTATTATATGCCTCTGCATAATCCGGTTTGGCCTGCAACGCCCCCCGGTAGCTCGCTTCTGCCTCGACCAAGCGGCCCATATCCTGCAGCAAAGTTCCAAGATTATTGCATGTTTCGGCATAATCCGGCCTGATCTGTAGCGCCCGCCGATAGCTGACCTCTGCCTCATCGAAACGTCCCTGGACTCTGATGATGTTACCCAGGTTGTAATGCATCTCGGCGCAATCTGGTCTGGCCTGCAGTGCCCGCCGATAGCTGATCTCAGCCTCGTCTAGCCTGCCTTGTGCCAAAACGAGGTTACCCATGTTGCTGTGCACAGCAGCATAATCCGGTCTGATTTGCAACGCACGCTTGTAACTTGCCTCTGCCTCATCTGTGCGCCCAAACTTTCGCAGGGTATTGCCCAAGCTATAATATGCTTCGGCATCATCCGGCAAAAACCTCGTTGTTTTTTGTAAGGCAAATAATGCATCCTTACCTTGCATGAGGAGAGACGCGCTCAAAATTTTCCATGCAAATCCGGAATCAGGCTGCCGCTCAAGCAGTAAGTGTGCCTGCCTTTCCACCGCTGCGTAACTGCCAGCATTAAACAAGGCGGCCAACTGATTGAATTTATCCTGCAAGGTGATGGCCGCTTTTGCGGAGGTATTTCGCGAAGCGGCGTTTGTCTTTTGCTGCACAGTCAACAACGGCATGCTGGATTCGAAATTGGCACAACATTTCTTGTATTTTTTCCCGCTGCCGCAGGGGCATGGGTCATTTCTTCCGGAATTCATTGTTCGCTATTCTTAACCTATATGCGTTTGCGGGATATTTCTCGCGTGCCAGCAAAAAATGAGGAAGCAGAGGCTGCTTCCCCTGCTGTTTGTCGTATCAACAGCTTTTGTTTGTCAGGTTACGCCTGTGGTACACACCATGATCCATGAAATACACCACATGCCGGCTTCTTTACCCTCCCAGCTCTTCCACTTTCCGGAGAACCTCGCGCGCCTGCTCGTCGCTCAACAGTGCGGAGTTTTCGGGGGCGTAGCCATGCGGGCAAAGAAGTTCTCCTTTAACCACGCCGAACAGGCGGCAGATAGTGGGACGCACATCATATACGGTACATCGCGCGGTTTCGGCATTGAGCAACGGACAGGTGTATATCCCCCGTTTCAGGTTATTTTGCATCTGCTGCCCGACATCTTTTGCGGTGCGCCCAGAAACCTGTATGCAGCGCATATATTCCAGGCGCGACAATTGAACCGGCCCGCAGCAATCGGTGCATCCTTCTTTGCATCTGAACGCGGGCAACCCGCTTAACAGCGCATCTATCTTTGCCAACTTTGCGGTATTGTTCATACATGTAGCTTTGATCATTAAGATGCGAGAGTATCGCGTAACCATTCATTTCCTGCAACACACACAACTGTTTTTCGTTATACAAAATTGCCCGCCGGTAAATTTGCTAAGCCTGTCCTGCGCCTACGAAGCTTAATCCTTGTGAAATCCATATAACCTGCGGGTTCGACCGCCGTTTCAAGAGTATTGCCCGTACAAAACAAAAGGGGGAGACCTAAGCCTCCCCCTTTTTTAAGTCAGTTAACAGTTTCCAGAATCACGCCCCAGCTTCAGGCCGCTTTTCCCGATTCCATCACAAACTTTAGAACGATACTTCCAACATCAGGTTGATCAGGCTGTCACCAGTTTTAACATTTTTGCCAGCCGCTGCTACAGCAGAGGTATCTTTTGCTCCGCCAACGCCATAAACGCTGCCGCTGGTCTTTCTGTAGCTTGCGTGGAACGCGAGGTTTTGCGCCATATCATAGATGGCCTGAACCATGTAGCCCTTGTCTTCGTTGAGCGTTGCAGCACCGCTATCGCCGTTCAGGTAAGAACCGCCGATATGCAGAACATGAGGAACAATGCTGTAGTCGGCACCGATTTGCCAAGCACTCTTGGTGTTAGGATTCGCGTTCCAAACATTGGCAACTGCTGCACCAGCCGCTGATCCAGGCGCTCTTGCATAGCTAGCATACAAGCTGAAATCCTTGCCGCCCAATTGGGTTTGGCCTTGGAAGTCCAGAATAGTCGCCTTCCTGTCCTGCAGAGTAGCAGTAGAGGCAGCGTAGTTGGAACCGCTTGCAATTCCCAAAGCTATGTGCGTATTCCAGTCGGCATAGGTCGGGGTCGCGGCGATGCGCAACCAATTGGATTTGAATTGCCGAGCGGCATTGTTCCTGCCGGTAGCATCAATAGCATTGGTGTCTCCAGGTGCGTAGCGAGTATAGTTGATATACCCCATGTCGTTCTTGGCTACAAATGCGACACCAGTTGTGGCACCGCTATTCATGCCGATAAAGCTTGCAGCGGAAATGAGGTTACGGTCTTCCGCCCAACGCAGGCCCCGAACCATGGCAGAACTGGACAACTCAAAACCATGAGCCATACCCAGCACATCGGTCCAGAATGGAACCGCACCGATCTTGGCTCCACCCACATCAAACATCATTGGCAGCTTAAAGCCTGTAGCGATACCACCATTCGAAGCTGTGCCAGCTAAATTTACTTCTGTGTGTGCACCGATGTTGTCAGTGACTCGTCCGCCAATGAACATGGCCATTTCGTCAGGTATTTGCCATTGGCCGCTGTTGGTGGTTGTGCCGGAAATGGCTGTGTCAGTAGCATTATCCCTACCATTGGTTTTTTGGTAACGCAATTTGACCAATGCACTGGTGTTCAGGGTATCCGGAATGGACAGGTGTTCGCCTTCGACCTTGCCTTGCGCGCCCATCATGGTGTAGCCAGCTGCCTTGAAAGCCATACCGAAGCTATTCAGGACTGGGAAGTGCTGGAAGTGGCAAGCATTACACGCCATACCGGTTTGACGGGCAAAACCAGGAACAGCTGCCGCTTCCGGGGCAAATGCGGTTGCTGCCAACACGCTTGCCAGAGAGAGAACGATTTTCTTCATTGTGTATTTCCTCTTAGAAAAGAAAAGTTAATTTAATTGTTTAACGACTCAACGTGATTGCAAAACCCCCCTGCCACCACTGGACAGACTATAAAAGGGGGGGCAAGTGCTGTCAAAAGTTTATGCGGGAAGTGTGGTTTTTTTGCAACATGCCTTTATCCTTGAAGCGGCATTTAAACCACGAAAAAAACGCCAGCTTGCCATTTAATAACATTTTTGTTATCGTCGACGGCATGAATACTGCGCACTACCTCATTCGCTACTATAACGAATCCGTGCAATCCGATATTTTTGCGTTGCCGGAAACACTGCAAGCGCGTTATGTATCTCTGACCGACCGCATGGCTGTGTTTGGTGCAAATCTCGGGGAGCCTCATACCAGGGTCATGAGCAATGGACTCTTTGAGCTGCGCATCAAAGGTGCTGAAGGAATTGCCCGAGTATTTTATTGCACATTGATCGGAAAACGCATTGTCATGCTGCACAGCTTCATCAAGAAAACACCCAAAACACCACCCAAGGAACTCAAGCTGGCAACCCAGCGTATGAAGGAGATAAAAAATGCTCACGCATGAAGAACTGAAAACCAAGATACTCGCTAATCCCAAAGCGCGGATGGAGTACGAGCGCATCGAACGCGAGGAATTCGCTCTGCTCGATACCATGCTCAAGGCGCGCCATGAGGCGGGGCTGACCCAAGCACAAATTGCCGAGCGCATGGGTACGCACGCCCCGGCTGTGGCGAGGCTGGAATCCGCACTAGCCTCCGGCAAACACTCGCCATCGCTCACCACATTAAGAAAATATGCGGCAGCCTTGGGCAAAAAGCTGGAAATTCGTTTTGCGCCGCGATGAAGCTGACCATGGATAAGGAAATGCAGCAATTTCAGGATGACTTGATGGAAGCCGTGCGCGACATGAAGGCAGGCCGCGCGACACGCACGCTGATTGACATCGCCAAGCGCAACCCGGAAGTGTTGTGTCAAGCGGCATGACGGCAGTCTTTGTTTATCCCAGATTGTCCATTAGATCCGTCATTCCCGCTTGCGCGCATATACGCTAACTTATCCTATTCCTCCCCCCCTTCAAGGGGGAGCTAGGTGGGGGATGAGGTTGTTCTGCATGCAATTTAACCCCATCCCCACCCCATCCCTCCCATTGAAGGGGAGGGGGAAATGCTTTGGCGCACTTAAGTTAGCGCATATGCGCTTGCTCCCCGCCTTCGCGAGGGTGACAGGGAATGACGAGGTTTTGGCCTAATATATGGAATGGACGCCCACTTCCTAAAACGGCATTTGAGTGCCAAAGTAGTGGTGGCATTAACTACCACTAACCATAGAAAGGGACAATCTGGGTTAAATCTTCAGGGAAGCGACCGATGTGAGCAGCTCTAGCCTTGGTAAACGATCTGCCCATCAAGCAGCGTATAGCGCACCCGGCCTTGCATCTCGTAGCCGTTGAACGGCGTATTTTTGCCCTGGCTCTTCAGTGCGGCAGGTTCGACTTTCCAGCTTGCCTCCGGGTTGAATATGCAGATATCGGCATGCGCGCCGACCGACAGGTGGCCAACTTTCTGTCCCAGCATTTGCGCGGGGTTGATGGTTATGCGGGACAGCGCATCCAGCAGCGGCACCTTGTCCTGTTCCGCCCATTTCAGTACCAGCGGCAGCAGAAGTTCCAGACCGGTTGCGCCCGCTTCCGCTTCGGCGAACGGCAACTGTTTGGCATCGTCATCCACCGGAGAATGGTTGGAGCAGATCGCATCAATCGTGCCGTCCAGCAGACCGGCGCGCAGCGCTTCCCTGTCGCGCAGGCCGCGCAGCGGCGGAACCAGGTGGCAATTGGAATCGAAAAAGCCGATGTCCATTTCGGTCAGGTGCACGTGGTTCATCGACACATCGCAGGTCACCGCCAGCCCTTCGCGTTTGGCGGCGCGCACCATTTCCACGCCCGCCGCGCTGGAGATGCGGCAGATATGCAGGATCGCGCCGGTCTCGTGTGCCAGTTGCAGCATGGTCGAAAGCGCGATGGTTTCGGCCACCACCGGAATGGGCGGCAAACCCAGGCGGGTGGCGACTTCGCCGTCGTGCGCCACGCCGTCCTTGGCGAGGAAGCTGTCCTGCGGGCGCAGCCATACGCGGTAGCCGAAGGTCGCCGCGTATTGCATGGCGCGCATCAATACGCGCGTGTCGGTCAGCGGTGCATCGGCCTGGCTGAATGCCTTGCAGCCAGCTTCTGTCAGCTCGATCATCTCGGTGAGTTCCGCGCCTTTCAGGCCGTAAGTCAAGGCGCCGATCGGGAACACGCGCGCCTGATTCAGCGAGCGGGCGCGGTGTTTGAGCATCTCTACCAGCCCCGGTTCGTCCAGCGGAGGGTCGGTATCTGGCAGGCAGGATAACGAGGTGACTCCGCCCGCCACCGCTGCCGTCATCTCGGATTCCAGCGTGGCCTTGTATTCGTAGCCCGGCTCGCGCAAACGCGCGGCGACATCCACCAGCCCCGGCATCACAATCAGCCCGCCGGCGTCGATCACCTGCTCCGCGACGAAACCCTGCGGAGCGGTGCCGATGGCGACAATGCGCCGCTCGGCGATGAACACATCGTGCCGTGCGTCGATGTTGTTCTTCGGGTCGATCAGGCGACCGTTCTTGATATGGATGTTCATACTTTTGCTCCCGCCAGCATGCTCATCACCGCCATGCGTACCGCGATGCCGAACGTGACCTGCGGCAGGATGACCGAATGCGCTCCGTCCGCCACGCTGGAGTCGATCTCGACGCCGCGGTTCATCGGCCCCGGATGCATGACGATGGCATCTGGTTTCGCCAGCGCCAGCCGCTCCTGCGTCAGGCCGTAGTACTTGAAATATTCCTGCGCCGAAGGCAGTAGTGCGCCTTGCATGCGCTCGTTCTGCAAGCGCAGCATCATCACCACGTCGACATCCTTCAAACCCTGCGCCATGTCGTGAAAGACTTGCACGCCGAGATTTTGCACCATCGCCGGCAATAATGTCTTGGGGGCGATGACGCGCACTTCCGGCACGCCGAGCGTGGATAGCGCGTGGATCTGCGAACGCGCCACGCGCGAATGCAGGATGTCGCCGACGATTGCCACGCGCAAGTTGTGAAATTCTTTTTTGTAGTGGCGGATGGTGAACATGTCCAGCAACGCCTGTGTGGGGTGCGCGTGGCGGCCGTCGCCGGCGTTGATGACATGCACATCCGGCGCGACATGCCGGGCGATGAAATGCGCCGCACCGCTCTGCGCGTGGCGCACCACGAACATGTCGGCGTGCATCGCGCACAGGTTGCCCACGGTATCCAGCAGGGTTTCGCCCTTGCTGGTGGAAGAGGAGCCGATGTTGAGGTTGACCACGTCCGCCGACAGGCGCTTGGCGGCGATCTCGAAGGTGGTGCGGGTGCGGGTGCTGTTTTCGAAGAATACGTTGAACACCGACTTGCCGTGCAGCAGCGGGACTTTTTTGATCTCGCGCCCTTCGGCGATATTGAGAAAGGTAGCCGTCTTGTCGAGAATGTCGCGCACGATGCCTACCGGCAAACCCTCGGTGGTCAGCAGGTGCTGGAGTTCGCCGTTTTTATTTAGTTGCGGATTCTTCATGGTGTCCAACTACGATCATTCCCGCTACGGGTTCATCAAAATATGCCTGCAAAATTTGTTGCGCGGCATACTGGTCGATCAGGGCTTTTTGCTTTCTGCCGTGGACGCCTTCCTCGTTCAACTGCGCGCTTGCGGAGAGCGAAGTATAACGCTCATCGACCAATATCACCGGTAAATTAAACCGTCCCTTGAGGCGGTTGGCGAAGCGGCGGCATAACGCGGTTAGCTCATGCGGTGTGCCGTCGTCGTTGCACGGCAAACCGACCACCAGCGCGCACGGCAGCCATGCGTCGAGCAGTGCTGCTATTTTAGCAAAGCGCACGGCAGTTTTCTCGTCGGTAATGGTGGTTAGTGGATTGGCCTGGCGCAGCAAGGTATTGCCTGTGGCGACGCCGATGCGTTTGGTGCCGAAATCGAATGCGAGAAGCGTATCAGAAGACAGGGGACGGAGGACAGAGGACAGATTGTTGTCCGCGCCACACGCGGACTGTCGAAGGTGCGCGGCATCGCCGCGACAAGATTTCTGTCTTCTGTTTTCTGTCATCTGTCTTCTGAATCAGGCATGTCCGACACCCTCCGCCAGCGAAGCATAATCCACCCCGAACAAGGCCATTGCCGCAGGCAGCCGTTCTTCCGGCGCCAAGTCGAAGATGATGTGTTCGGAGGCAGGCATGGTCAGCCAGGTGTTCTCGGTCATCTCGTGCTCCAACTGTCCTTGAGCCCAGCCCGCATAGCCCAGCGTGACGATCAGGTTGCGCGGCCCATTGTCCGCGCCGACCGCTTCGAGAATATCCTTGGAGGTGGTCAGCGACAGTCGGTCGTTGATGCGCAGCGTGGACTGCCAGCTCCCATCCATGTCGTGCAATACGAAGCCTCGCTCGGTTTGCACCGGCCCGCCGAAATGCACCGGCATTTTTTCAAGCTTGGGCTGATGCAAAGGAATGTTGATCTGATTGAACATCTCGCCCAGCGTCAGGCTGATCGGGCGGTTCAACACGATACCCAGCGCGCCGTTCTCGTTGTGTTCGCAGATGTAAGTCAACGTGCCGGCGAAAAATCCCTCCTGCATGGCGGGCATGGCAATCAGGAAATGATGGGTGAGATTGAAATCGGACATGGCGATATTGTAACTGCCTGCGCAGAGCCGCACAATTAACGCGAATTATGGCTGGCGCAGAAGTTCATCCTGTTCGGGCAAATTCAGCCGCCCCAGCACCTGCCAGGCCAGGCTACGGCAAATGTTATTCAGCATTGTCGGCAGATTGGGCGGCACCTGATCTTCCAGCAGCAGCTTGCTGGCGCTCACCGCATACACCGGATCGAGCAGGCGCGGCCGGTAATCCTGCATCATTTCGTCCAGCGTGCGTTCCGCAGCCATTTGCTGCCACGGATTGGTCGGCCATTGTGAGGGAATGCCATATGCTTCGGGAAAAGCGTCGAGGTCGTTGCGCACCGTGCGGATATCCTCGTGCGATTCGCGGAACGGCAGCAGGACAAGCCCGGACATTCCGTAGAATTTTCGATCCATTTCCGGGCGGTTGCCGCCGCCGTCAATGACTGCCAGCCAATTCGGCTTGGCTTCCAGCTTGCCGATAATTTCCTGCAATTTGTCCGGCGATCGCCCGTCAAGCGGGGTATAGCGACGGATTCCGCGGGACAGCGGCTCGCGTTCGGCATCGGTAAGCACGGCAATCGAACGCTTGCCGAGTAACCCGAGACCGTGGCACAACATATGCGTAATACTGGTCTTGCCGGTGCCCCCCTTGTTGCCGATTACGCAAATTATTCGCTCCATGCCTTCCTCCGTCAGCTCAATTTCACGCATAGCCCTTCATTTTATTGGAGCTATTGCCGCGTATTGTAATACCGATTCCGGCTCAAGCAGACACTTTGAATGGGATTGAAATTTGGGCTGCGTTTCGGATAAAGCGGCGCATGATTAGCCGCACAGCTCAGCGGTCTCCTCATTCCATTTTGCTATCAACCTAGAAAAAGCAGTTGTCCACGAAAGTCACGAAAAACACGAACAAATTCAAAGGGCTCAATGCTGCTAATGCATACCCAATGGGTGAGTTATCAAGTTAATGCAATTTATTGTTTTATTTAATGTTTTATGTGGATAAATTGCCGTTTTCAGGATAAACCTAAGCTGGGCAAGCCGGAGCCAAAATGTAGGTCGGGCTCTGCCCGACATGGCGGGCAAAGCCAGACCTATGAATGTTATTTAACGCATTGATAATAATATATAAACACTAAATTTTTATCATTTTTTGACATCATTCAACTGATAAGCGACAAAAGTCATTTATTAGCTTTTTCGATAATCGCTAAACTTGAGGAAACGTCCAAATCCTTCGGCCACCTTTTTTTGAGGCAATGTGTACCTCCCGGCAACTTGCAGCCCATATGAAGCGGTGGGACGTTTATGCGCTACCAGGCTGTGGAACCCCACAAACGCTGACCATTTTCGCTGATGGTGAGGTTTCCATCACTTTCCTGCGACCTGCCGGCGACGGGTGTTGCGGTGAGGGTATAGGTCTGGCTGGGGGTGGTGATATTAAGGCAGAGTGTGTATTTGCTGTCAGCTGTCAAACCACACCCTACTGTAGAGCTGCTGGGTCTGCTCAAGCCTCCCGTTGCGGCAGTATTATTTGCGGCAGCGGAGCCATTATATGTACCGGTGAGATTTGGCGTGTAGGCATTGGAATTGAGGTAAATTTTCTCTTGCAGGCTGGCCAGTTCCAGCAGCTCGGTCTGCGCGGCTGCGCGCGATGCTTTGATTGTATGGCTTTGGTAGCTTGGTACGGCGATGGCGGCGAGAATGCCCACGATCACCACTGCGATCATCAATTCAATCAGGCTAAAGCCTTGGTTACGATAAAATTTCATTGTCTGCTCCTTGGGTAATGGGAAGTAGGAGGTGGTGGGTAGGGAGTGGGGGTGGATTTTCCACTTCCCACTCGCTTAACCACTTCCCCGGTTTATTGCCTGATTAGCTCGTGCCACGATACACGCCCGGTCTTGGCTTGTGAGCCGCGTTCGTCACCACCCGTCAGGACATTGCCGCTGGTGTTGGCGACGACTTCCGTGGTTCCCGTGCAACCTGCGCCCGCTGCGATGCAAGCGACATCACGGGTTATGATCGTTACCGTGCCATCCGCGTTGGCGGTTCGGCGAATGGTAGCTTGAGTTCCGTCAGTGTAGGTAATTGTGGTGGTGTCGCCAACGGTGACCACGGTATCCACCGTGCCGCCGCTACCGCTCAGGTCGCCGATCTTTGGGTCGGTAGAACCGGCTGCCGGTGTGACTGGCGTACTGCTGCTGGTGTCGGCTACCGGGGCTTTGGTCCAGCCCGCCACGCCATAACAGAGGCCGTTGGGGTGATGCCAGAAAGTGGTGTATTCCGCCAGCACATAAGTGTTGTAATCGGCCGACTTGACGCGCCATCCGTATTCCGGGCGACCCGCCACATTTTCTTCTATGGAAGCAGCCGGTGTGGTGTCCTTGATAATCTGGATCACCAAGGCTCCGTTGTGGCGTGCACCGGTAGCCGTCAGGGGCGTGGTCGCACCAGAGTATCCGTTGGTTCCCGGTCCATCCACGCCATTAACTGGCGGAATCACCGGCTGGTACATATTGCCATCCGTCGTACCGGCCGCTTTCTTGACACAGCCGGTCACGGTGGGATGCAGACCGGAACGCACATCGCCGTTGCCCCACCAGTCCTTGGATGTCAACGCATCCGTCGGCATGTTGATAGCGAGGCTGCCGACATTGGCGCGGGTATAGGTGGGCAACGCGGCCATGCCTGCGACGGTATTCACGTTGGCCGAGGTGACGAAATCTTTGACCGAGATGTAACCCGAATTCACGTTGTACAAATAGCTCGCATTGCCGATGTGAATTTTTACCGCCGGGCTCAAATACTGGTTTTGGGCGATGACCTTGAAAGCGGTCGAGGTGCTGCCAATCGCATTGGCCAGATTCATGTCGGTATTGCTGGCATTGAGCATGTTCACGCCGGTCTTGTCATACTTGTCATCGTATTGGTGAACGTGCGTCTTGCTCTGCCATGTCGTTATCGGCGAACAGGTTGTTGTGGCAGTACCTGTTGACGCATCCACGCCGCCGCTGAATGCAACGGTGGTCAGTGCGGGTGCGAAGTTGGTCCAGCCGGTGGCGGGTGTTCCGGCAACATCATCCGTGCCGCCTGCCATATCCACTTTTGTGTAGCCGGGAGCAGCGCCATTCGTGGTAATAGAGACGGTGACAGGACCATTCCAGGCGCTTCCTGTCTGTCTGGCCTCAATTTTAATGGTCCAGTTGTTCCCGTAGTTCTTTCCGGTGATTTTGTAATGAGTAGATTGTTCGTCTTTGAGATCATCATCAATATCTTTGGGTTTATAGTCTCCTGGGGCACCTGTGTAGAGTGTTTCACCGTTGGCAGTAATGGTCAACGCGCTGACGTTCTTTGAGGTGTTGTCGCCAGCGTAAGTAAAGGTCACACTGCCCACCGCCTTGGCTCCGCTTGTGCCTGCTACTGCGGCGGAACCAGCTTGAGACGTACCTGCGGCGATAACAAAGGTCTTGCCGTTGTAGGCGGTTCCCGCAGTGGGTGCCGAGACGGTCACCGTGCTGCTTGACACGGTGGCCGTGTAGCTGCCTGTGACTTTATTTTTGATGGTCGTGGCATTGGTGGACGTGTCAGTGCCATTGGTAATGTCGGCGATGGTCAGTGCTGGGAATACGGTGACCCCATCCACCGAAATAATGCCCAGCGTGGCAGGCAATCCCGCCGTCTGTCCGGTACTGCCGACCGTGATCGTGGCAGTGGCCTTGACGGCGGTCGTGGCGCCCGAGTAGGTGCTTGTGCAACCGTGATAAATATCCTGGTCGAAGTGGCCGCCTGTCACGCCTTGTTCCAAGGCGACGGCGGGAGGAAAGGCTACATCGGGGTTCTGGTTGAACAGGGTGGTATTGAGCGAGGTCAATTGCACCAGGATCGGCTGAGACTGGACACCGCGGGACAACCACTTGCCGACGATGATGCCGTCCTCGTTGGGGCTGGTGATGGCGGTATCTACGGTTTTGGTGCCGGCCACTACCTCGGCATCCGATGCTATATATTTGATGCGATCGGAATCGTTCAGCAACAAGTCGTCGTTCATGTCCAGAAATGGCTGGCTGCTGCTGCCGCCCGTCAGATAGTTAAGTTCCATCAGCCAGTTTTCGCCATACACCGTGGTGGTGGTGTCGGGCACAAGGTAGCTGACAGTCGGGTTGTGGCCGTTGAAATAAAAACGGCTGCTCTCGATGAAACTGCCTTCGCCGACTACGCGCTCACCGGCGGGCAAGGCTACTTTCCAGCCTTTGTGATTAGCTGCGCCAGCAGTCCAGGTTGGCGCATTGGCTGAGCTGCGGCGCACGCGTGTGGTGGTGCCTGAGTACGTGTAGGAGCGCTCAGCAAGCGTTTGGGTTAACAATACGTCATTGGCGGCATAGGCGGCTGGCCTATCCCAGATACCGTAAACATAGTGTACAGAAGCGTCCGAGGTGTTCGCAGTGGCGAGTATCGCGCCAGTGCCAAAAGCGACCATGTAGCCGCCATTCGGATGCACTGCTACGCCTGGTGTGGAGGTGATCGGTTGCACTGGCGAAGTGGTCAGCAATACACTGGCGCTCCAGACCGATACAGTAGTGCTGGAAAGATCGAATTTCCACATCGTGCCGTTCAGATCGCCCGCATAAACCAGATCTATATTCCCATCCGCGTCGGTGTCGAGCGCCACCGGATTGAATAGCCCGTTCGGGCTGGCAGCCGAACCATTGGTCGTAGCTATGGTATCGGCGAGGATTTTTGTGACGAGCTTGCCGGTTGCCGCATCAATCACGAACAGGTAGGCCTGATAGTCGCCCGAAGAATTGTCGTTGTAGCCGTTGCCGACGATGATGACATCCTGCTGCGTTCCGCCGTTATCGATTTTGCCGATCAGCGGGGTGCCGTAAACATAGCCGAGGTTGTAGTAAGCCGATGCGGTTGCAGTGGACGGATAAACTTGCGGAGTGGCGTAATTCACCTTTGTCGGTGTAATTTCCCAAAGAATTTTGCTGGCGACCGCTGCCTCGTCAGCGGCTGTCAATGAGCTGATATCCAGGGCATACAAGCCTTTGCCACCCGCGCCTAGGCCGCCGACCAGCACGCGTGTGCTGGTGCCGGAAATGCTGATGTTGCCGATATTTATTTGCCCGTCCACAAAATAATCATGGGCGAACGGCAGCAAGGTGTCACTGGGGTGATAGGCCAGCGTTTTGAGCTTGCTGATCAGCATGGAGGGCACGTAAGCCCAGCGTTCTGCACCGGTTGAGGTATTGATGGCATGCAACATGCCATCGTTGGAGCCGACAAACACGGTGGGGTAAGTAGTGTCGGATACATAGTACGGGCGAGAGTGGATGGTGTCGCCCAATACCGGGCCGGTGGACGATGCGGAGCGTTTCCGTAGCCCCGATGTGGCCGTGTTTGATGTAGCCTCGGCGGTGCGCAGGCCGCGCAGGTAGTTGACAATGGCGGTGCTGTCGTATGCAGTTCCGTTAATTGTGGCTTTTAACGAAGCCATTTGCGTTCCGGCTGTAGCATCTGGCCCGGACAGGTTGGCTGCGCGAAAGGCCACCTTGGTGCCATCGTCCTTCATGGTGGCAATCAGGCGACCGGAGTCCCAATTCTGCGCATCAATTTGCTCTTTAGCGCCGCCCGTCCAACGTTCTGCGCCCGTGTTTACGGTTCCCGTAGCGGCTACCGGATAGGCATACAGGTTGCCGCTCCAGTATTCCTTCTCATATTCAGGCCGGTAAAGCGTTTCATTGCCGCTGGTCAACCGGTAGTTGGTAACTTCGTCCTGGGCCACATAGCCGGTGGGTTGGTTTTGCGGGGCGAAGGCAGCCAAGGCTATCGCCAATTTAATTATGGCGATTGAAATGCCAAACAAGGCGAACAGGCCAAAAATCTGAGATTTTTGCAGCCTCATGGAAAATTTGGACATGATGAACCTCCTCAGTTAGCAGCTTAAAACGCTGTAGTAAGACTGTACGAATTTGGTGGCTTCGCGCGCGCTGGCTCCGCGCGCGGTAATTCGGTAAGTGTTTACTTTATTGCAAGCGGAGCTGGCGCGTCCGCCAGTTGCCACGCTGCTACCCACCAGTGTGTTGTTGGTGGATATTAGCTCGATGATGTAGCGTTGATTGGTGTTTCCCGCAACTTGAATGGAATTGGTATCTGCCCATGTCATGGTCAATGGGTCGTTGGCGGGCGCGGTCAATGCAGCCAGGGTGCCAACCGGGTAAAGCTGGTATGAACCCGCGCTTGCATTGTATGTGGTGAAGGCGGCATTGCTGTAGTTGGTGCCGGTTGCCAGCCATGTTTCAGCGGCGTTAATCGCGGTTTCGGCGTTGTTCATCGCGGCATCTTCAAATTGCAGATTGCCCGCCAATTTGAACTGGGTGTCCGATGTATTCATCGCAGTTACGCCGAGCAACATTAGCAGGATCAGGATGATCAGGCTGATGATCAGGGTGGAACCGGATTGGCTATGGTGCAGCTTGAAAGTTTGATCGAATCGCATGATATTCGCCCTCAATTGCGCAGTTGCACGACCGTCGCGAACAGTTGGCGGCGGAAGCCGCTATCGGCAGCACTCGGTGTGTAAGTGATATCACCCATCGTATAACTGTTGGGGTCGGTATAGCCTGTTTCCGGTTTGGAGTTGCGTGCCAGCAGCCACACGCGCACCGAGTTCACGTTATCCCAGCCATTTTGCGTCGCTACAGTGGAGGAACCGGTAAGGTCTGGCGCATCACCCGCGTTGTAGTATTGAGTGTTCAGGTCAGTGGTTGCGCTCCCGTATTGCACTTGCATGTGCTCGATGCCGCTTACCACCATTTCGTCAACCATCGCGTTTGCTTGCAAGGAAACCCTGCGCAGTGCCGGGACTGCGGCATTGTTGTCGTCGCTGCCGATGTAATAAACATATTCCTGTAGCGCAAAATCAGCTATTGGCGTACCTGTGATGGTCGGTGCTGCGGTGCCCTGAAATACCTCGCCGACAGCATAAGTGGAGCGCAAGTACATGGTGTTTGCCACAAGGGTGGTGGTTGGTGCGCTGGCCACGCGGCGGATCACCAGCACATCGCCGCGCAGGTAACCAGTCTCTAGGCAATCGCCGACACCGCTATATGGATTGCTGTCGTTCGCGCCCCAGATACCCTGGCGGATATTTTGCACAAATGTATCGGCGGCGGCCCCATTCAGACATTCGTTGCTGACGGCGATTGCTGTGGTCGGTGTATTCGGTTCCGCCCATGTATAACCGCGATAGCCCGCATGGCGCAGTTCGCGTTTGAGATGATCCAGCGCATACCGCCCATTGCTTTGCAGCTCGGAGGTGCGGTCGTTGGTTTTTGCGCTACGTGAATTGCTGGCCAGTACACCGGTCAATGCGGCGAGAATCATCAGCCCGATGGTGATGGAGATCATCATTTCGATCATGCTGAAACCGTATTCAGAGGACAGGGGACTGAGGACTGAGGGCTGAGGTTTTGTTGCGGCTTTGCCGCACATTTCTCCAGAATGTGCCGCGCAGCGGCACACAACAATCTGTCCTCTGTCCCCTGTCTTCTGTCCTCTGTTTTTCATGATGTCAGTTACCTATGGTTCGTGTTGCGGTGTAGGTGTCAACAATTCCGCCGCTGGCGACCGTTTTAACATTGCTGCGGTCTGTCCAGTTAATGACGATGGTGTAGGTGATGGGGTTGGCCGCACCGGCTGTGGTGATTGACCAGCTCGGCTGCGGTAAGGCAGCGGTAATATTAGTCCCCCACTGGCTTATATCCCAAGCCGCCAGACCTGCCGAATTGCAGGCCGCAGCAGCACAATTGGTGGCGGCAGCACCAACCGCGCTAGTGGCTGCAACCGCATAGGTTCCGAGAATAGCCTCGGCCTTGTTGGCCTCCATGCGTTCCGCCATGTCAGATGCCAAAAATATTGCTTGGGTGCGGAATTGTCCGCCTTTGTTCACGCGCATCGCATTGAGTTGCAAACCGGCAGTGCCGAGTAGTGCGATGGCGACGATCACCAAAGTGACCAGAATTTCCAGCATGGAAGAGCCGTGCTGTACGGCGCTTGAGGCAAAATATTTTAAGTTGCGGCGCATTGGTTGCCCCCTATGGCGTCTTGGTTATGTTGCCGGTGGCGGCAATGGTGGCGACATTAGTCACCGCGCCAGTCCAATCGCCCGCAAGCGTCAAGGTCGTCGCACCCCCCGCTCCTTGGGTGCCGCTGGGGCTAAAGTAAATGGATGCTGCGAGTGCGGTAAGGGTCAGGTGCGCATTAAGTGCCTGATGCACCACAATCGGGTTGGGGTTGGTGGTGGAAGTTACATCACAATACCCATTCTGGTCTTCGTCGTAACAAACTACCCAGCCGTTCTGCCAATTAGTTCCGCTACCGCAATAATCGGTTCCGGCGGTGTTGGTGGCAGCGGTACTCGCAGAATTTCGCACACAAGCCAGCATGCGCCGGTTGCGCTTGATCGCTTCGTTGCGGGCGCGGTTCAAATCGCTGGTGAGCTGCGACATGGTGGAAGTCAGGCGCGTATTGTTGATTAATTCGATGAACGATGGCGCTGCAAGGCCAGCCAGTATGGCTGTTATGGTTACGACGATCATCAGTTCAACCATCGTCAGGCCGGTTTGCTGTTGTTTGGATTGCATTACCACTCCCGGTTAGGTTGTGCGCAGGTGTTATCGGTCGTTGTTGTGGGCCGGAGGCGAACCAGGCTATCGCGGTGTACTGCTTGCGCATGCACCAACCGAAGCATATTCCGGAGTGTGAAGCCTTGTTGAATTTTCATAGCATTCTCCTTGAGTGTGCATAGTAGATGGCTTGTTTTAGGGTTTCTACCCCAAACCGACCAGAGGCGGAATCATTCTGACAAGCGGTGCGTTAACCATGGCGGATGCGGATTTCTGCGGGAAAAAGCTTTTCGGGATGTTTGTGGCACGCTGCTCCGCCAGCACCCGCAGTTTTCGCCAGCCACTCGGTGGTCGCGCAGGATGCACAGAATATCGTCGCCGGGCACACAGTCAGTAAAAGCGCCGCCACGTCATGGTTATCCGTGCCAAACGGGCGATCAGGCCGCTAACAATACTCAATAAGCCCGGAGTTTTTGTCGTGCTGCGAGACCGATTTTATTGGTAAGAGGCTAAAGTTTTTCCATTCTCTTCCGATAACTGGGCTAACGGCGGTTGATGAGCCACGCAACAACAGGCTAACCAATGTGAATGGCAATCAAGCTGAAAACGAATTTTACTGTTAATAAGGAGAATTAAAATGCCCGCAATCATCAATACCAACATCGAGTCGCTGAATGCACAGCGCAACTTGAATAAATCACAAAGCGCCTTGCAGACATCCCTGCAACGCTTGTCTTCCGGCCTGCGCATCAATAGTGCCAAGGACGATGCTGCGGGCATGGCGATTTCCGAACGTTTTACCTCGCAGATTCGCGGCCTGAACCAAGCCTCGCGCAATGCCAACGACGGAATCTCACTGGCGCAGACGGCCGAAGGCGCACTGGTGGAAACCACTAATGCGTTGCAGCGTATCCGCGAACTGGCCGTGCAGTCAGCCAATGATACCAACTCTGCAAGCGACCGTGCTTCTCTGCAAGCGGAAGTTGTGCAGTTGCAAAATGAAATTACCCGGATTGCCACCACCAACCAGTTCAACGGCAAGAATCTGCTGGACGGCACTTTTACCGCGCAGATTTTTCACGTCGGCGCAAATTCCAGCCAGACCATCGGTTTGAGCATTAGCAACGCCCAAGCAACGGCTATTGGCGACAACCGCGTGACTGAAACAGGCACCATGAATACCGCCAAAACGGCAAGTATCGCCAAGACGACCAACTTCACTTCTGTTGGCGAAATACTGACGGTCTCCGGCTCTTTAGGTTCTGCTACTACAGCAACCACGGCTGTAGGAGACAGCGCATTTACCATTGCGGCGAATGTCAATGCGGTCACTGCCAGCACGAACGTCACGGCAAAGGCGATCACCAAAGCAACACTGAGTACGCTTACGGTATCAGGAACTATTACGTTTGACTTGTATGGCGTAAACACGACAGCCGCTGCAATCAGTGCAGCCGTAAGCTCAACTTCCGATTTGAGCCCGCTCAACGATGCGATCAACAATCTTTCTGCAACGACCGGCATCACCTCAACGGTTGCCAGCGGGACGCTCACCCTGACCAGCGATCAGGGCTATGACATTAACATAGTGAACTTTAAGCTGGGTACTGCTGTAGGCAATACCATCAACTTAATGGGGTTGGACGGGTTCACCGGCTCGACTTCGGGTGCAGCTGTGACGTTGATAGGCTCTGGAACAGCAGTAGACAGCTCAGTAGTCGGCGGAACCGTGCGCTTCGGGTCTTCCAGCGGATTCACTGTTACTTCCGCATCAGCTGGTGGTATCTTCACAGGAGTTACATCCAATGCCAGTGTGTTGACATCTGTAGCGAGCATCTCCATCGCCACTCAGACCGGGTCAAATTCGGCGATTGATGTTATTGATACCGCGTTGCAAACCATTAACTCGGTACGAGCTACGCTGGGTGCCGCACAGAACCGCTTCAGTTCGGTGGTGTCGGCCTTGCAGACAACTTCTGAAAATCTGTCTGCGTCGCGAAGCCGAATCCAGGACACCGATTTTGCGGCGGAAACGGCACAGTTGACCCGAAACCAGATATTGCAACAGGCGGGTACGGCGATGCTGGCGCAGGCGAACCAATTGCCAAATAATGTTTTGACACTGTTGCGATAACGGCTAAAAACTAAAAGCTTGGCAAGATGAAAATCGATCCCCAACCGGCCAACCGGTTGGGAATTGAACCGAAAGGAGAGATGAAATGCTTATTCAAAATATCGGCAATGCGGCGCAGGCTACACAGTCGGCGCGGTCAGATGGATCAACAAATGTAGGCGTCGCACCTGCTGCAACGGTGGCGCTACCGCAGGCAGCGCCAAAGTCGGCTGTCGAGCGGCAGGCGTCCGCTGCAGAGTTGAAGAATGCGGTAGACGGCATTAACAGGACTTTTAAACAGTCAAATAGAAACCTAGAATTCAGTGTGGATGCGGATACCAGCAAATCAGTGGTCAAGGTGGTGGATACGGAAACCGGCGACACAATTCGCCAATTTCCCTCGAAAGAAGCTTTGGCGATTTTCAGCGCGATAGACCAGATACAACAAGGTTTGTTGTTAAAGCAAAAGGCGTAAGGGGATCGGGTCATGGTAACTTCGGCGACATCGGGGACAGGTCTTGATGTCAATAGTATCGTCACCCAGTTGATGACGGTCGAGCGGCAGCCGCTCAAAAAGCTCGATGCCAAGGAAGCCAGCTATCAAGCCAAACTTTCTGCTTATGGCACCGTCAAAGGCGCCTTGAGCAGTTTTCAGTCAGGCATCCAAGGTTTAAGCAGCGCCAGCAGCTTTTCGTCGCTCAAGGCCACATCTTCGGATGCCACAGCTTTTTCTGCATCGACAGTCAGCACTGCGGTAGCTGGCACCTATGCACTGAATGTGACCAGTCTGGCCAAAGCGCAGAATCTTGTCGCCACCGGGCAACCCAGCAGCACAGCTGCCATCGGTGGAGCCGGACCAACTACGGTCACGTTTGATTTCGGCACCATCGCCCTCGGCGTAGGCGGATCTTTTACTGCCTATGACCCCGTTGCCGGCACGGGTGGAACTTATAGCGGCGCTCTCAGGACATTTACCAGCAATGGCAATGGCACCAAAAGCATCACCATAGACAGCAGCAACAATTCGTTGCAGGGCATCCGCGATGCCATCAACGCGGCGAAGGTGGGTGTGACCGCAGCCATTGTCAACGATGGCAGCGGCACACCCTACCGGCTCACGCTGTCATCAAACAGTAGCGGTGTAAGCAATAGCCTCAAGATTTCTGTGAGCGGCGATGCTGATGTGAGCACCTTGTTGGCGCATGACCCCGCAGGTACTCAAAAACTGGCGGAAACCGTGACGGCGCAGAATGCCGTTTTCACGGTGAACGGCGTGGGAATGAGCAAAACTTCCAACGCTGTTTCCGATGTTATTCCGGGTGTCACACTCACCCTGTTAAAAGAAGCCACACCGGCAACCTTGACGGTCGCGCGCGATACGTCCGCCGTCAGCACTTCGATCAGCGGTTTCGTGAAAGCCTATAACGATTTTGCAAAGGCGCTGAAGGATGTTTCTGCTTATGATGCGGCGAAAAAAACCGGGGCAATCCTGCAAGGTGACAGCACTGTGCGTTCCTTGCAATCACAGTTGCGCGGCATATTGGGCAAGCAGATTGTCGGCACCCCGGGTGTTTTGACCACACTCGCCGATATCGGTGTGTCTTTTCAGGCAGATGGCACGCTGGCGCTCAATCAGTCCAAGCTTGATAGTGTGCTAGCCAGCAATTTCAGCGATGTTGCCAGCCTGTTCGCATCGGTGGGCAAGGCGACGGATAGCCTGGTCAGTTTCACTAGCGCGACCAGCAGCACCAAGGCGGGCAGTTACCCGGTGAGTCTTACCAAAATTGCCACGAGAGGGCAAACCGTCGGATCGGGAGCAGCCAACCTCACCATTGGACTCAACAGTAACGACGCACTGAATTTGTCCGTGGACGGGGTAGCCGCTTCCATTGTGCTGTCCGCAGCAACTTATGCCAGCGCGTCATTGCTGGCCGCCGAACTGCAATCCAAAATTAATAGCGCGAGCGCAATATCTGCTGCGGGCATTTCGGTAGCCGTTAGCGCCGATGCGGGTAACGTAATTACCATCACATCTGCCAAATATGGATCAGCTTCCAGCGTTACCATCACTGGCGGCAATGCCATGGCAGACTTGCTGGATTCGGCTGGGGCGCATGTATCAACCGGCGGTGAGGATGTGGCAGGAATAATCGGTGGAACCAGCGCGACCGGTTCAGGTCAAGTTTTGACCGCAGATGGCGGCGATCCGAAAGGCTTAAGTGTATTCGTCAGCGGCGGCGCAATAGGCGCGCGCGGCGCAGTTAATTATTCGAGAGGTTATGCCTCCACGCTGGTTAGCTGGGTAACCTCGAATCTCGCCAGCAATGGAACTTTGGCCAGCAGCACCGACGGTATCGGAAAATCCATCGCCGACCTCGGCAAGCAGCGTACCGCACTGGAAAATCGCCTGGTTGATATTGAAAAACGCTATCGGGCCCAATTTGTAGCACTGGATGCCTCGCTTAGCAGTATGAACCAGACCCAAATTTACTTAACCCAGCAGCTATCACAAGTCAGCAAGCAATAAACAGGAGGAATGACATGAATGCGACCGCAGCAAGTAAAACCTACGCAAAAATCGATGTCGAGTCCGGTGTTGTTGCGGCCGATCCGCACAAGTTGATTTCGATGCTGTACCAAGGCGCGTTGATGGCAATTGCCAGGGCCAAGAACGGCATGATGCGCATTACCAACAGCAAGAGAGCCAAGAGTGGCATCAAGAGTAAAGATATTGCCGAGAAATGTGCGGCGATTTCTCAGGCTGCCGCCATCATCGATGACGGGCTGAATGCCAGCCTCGACAAAAAAGTGGGCGGCGAGTTGGCGCAAAACTTGTCGTCGCTGTACGACTATATGGTCATACGTTTGACTCAAGCCAACTTGAATAACGATATGGATGCGCTGGATGAAGTGGCGCGCCTGTTAAATGAATTGAAGGGCGCATGGGAGGGCATACGCCAGACTGGCGCGGCTTCTGTCGATAGGCAGCCTAAAGCAGTGCCCGCGCCTGCCGCAGTAACGGAGAAAAATGTTGCGCCCGGCGCGGCAATGCCGCCGAAAGCGGCGAATAAAGTGCAAATGTTGTATGGCAGAATGTAATAGCGGGTGGCTCATTTCATCGCAATCACACCTTTGCGTAAAAGTAACTGACTAGGTAGTGCATCACTCTTGATGATACTTATATGCAAACTCTTGCAGGTCAGGCTTCGGCCCGACCTGACGGGTTAAAACCCGATCTACAACCCCTTGAGTTGCCGATGCCTCAAATGCTGATAAGGCACTCCGGGTTTATTGCATGGAGTCCTTTGAATTATTTCGTGTTTTTTGTGACTTTCGTGGACAACTGCTCTTCCTAGGTTTGTTGGCGCTCTCATTTCCGTATCCTGAATTATGGAATAAACTGCCGATATGTACCCTATCGCAACTGATGCCAAAATATTGCAGCAATCTGCTGCGCTGGATATTGGACGGATATTCCGGCAAGCAGCTGCCCGCCAGCAGGAGGGGCAATTTGTCGAGGCGGAAAAACTTTATCTCAGCGTTTTGCAAGTTGAACCAAAGCATCCTGACGCAAACCATAACCTCGGGTTGATGGCCATGCAACTCGGTAAAGCAGAACAGGGCTTGCCTTACCTGCAAACTGCTTGGGAAACCGCCCCATCGATAGGGCAGTATTGGCTGACCATGACGGAATGCCTGCTGGAAATGGGGCATGACGAAGATGCACTGTTGCTGATTGAAGATGCGATCAGGCGGGGCATCGAGTCGCCGCAGGCGCAGCAATTACTGGCGCGCGCAAAAGGCGGTGCGGCTTCATCAAATGGCCGTGAGGCTCCGGCAGCACAGCACCAGAAAAGCACTCCCAACCCGCAAGAGATGGATACGCTGGCTGCTCTCTACAACAATGGGCAGTTACAAGAAGCTGCAGCCATTGCCCGTGCAATGACGGAGTTCTACCCGTTGCACGGGTTTGGTTGGAAGGTTCTGGGAGCGATATTCAAACAGCTGGGGCGGATTGAAGACGCGCTGGCTCCGATGCAGAAAGCGGCGGAATTGTCGCCGGATGACGTTGAAGCGCATAACAATCTGGGGGTCATCCTCAAGAGCATGGGGCTCATAAACGAGGCGGAAGCCAGTTACCGGCGGGCGGTCAAGCTCAAACCGAATCACGCTGAGACGCTTTTTAACCTGAGTATCGCCTTGCAGGAAATGGGGCGGCTAAAGGAGGCTGAAGCCAGCTGTCGGCTGGTACTGGAGATCAGGCCGGATTATGCCGAGGCGCATAGCAATCTGGGTATTATCCTCCTGAGTTTGGGTCGTATTGACGATGCCGAAGCAAGCTACCGGCAGGCAATAAAAATCAGGCCGGATTTTGCCGAAGCGCACAGCAACTTGGGTAATCTTCTACAAGATATGTGTCGGCTGGATGAAGCCGACACAAGCTATCGGCGCGCACTTAAGGCCAAACCTGACGATGCCGAAGCGCACTATAATTTGAGTATCATTTTCCATGTGATGAATCGGTTGGACGAAGCCGAAGTGAGTCTTCGCAACGCACTGAAACTCAAGCCGGATTTTGCGGAGGCGCATAGTAATCTGGGGAATATTCTCCGGGAGCAGGGCAAGCTGGACGAGGCGGAAGCAAGTTTTTGCCGTGCGCTGGAGCTTAAACCGGATTTTGCAGAGGCGCACAATAATCTGGGAATAGCTCTCAATGAGTTGAACAGGCTGAATGATGCTGAAGCATGCTACCGGCGGGCGATTCGGATTTCGCCGGATTTCGTTGAGGCGCATGGCAATCTTGGCAACACGCTCCAGTATTTGGGGCGGCTGGACGAGGCGGCGGCCAGTTGTCGGCGTGCGCTACAGATCAAGTCAGATTATGCTGAAGCGCATATCAGCCTGGGCAATATCCTTAAGAAGCAAGGCTGGCTGGATGATGCTGAGGCAAGTTACCGCAGTGCGATTGAACTCAGGCCAGACTATGTCACGGCCCACAGCAACCTGATTTTCACCCTGGACATGGCGGCCGAAATGGGCATGTCCGAGCTGCACGCCGAGCGTAAAAAGTGGGCGGATACTCACGCGGCGCATTTACTGCAAACGATCCCGCACGCCAACGCCCCG
>Ga0209211_10003124_pt1 | contig 27391 bp, 26 predicted proteins | sample RifGroA2_FD_183992 | JGI IMG/M metagenome (GOLD analysis project Ga0209211, IMG submission 183992) | Groundwater microbial communities from Rifle, Colorado, USA - Groundwater A2 (SPAdes) (version 2) | ecosystem: Environmental > Aquatic > Deep subsurface > Groundwater | place: Rifle, Colorado...
TTCACCAGTTGCGCCACCTGCCGGTCGCCGTCAACAAGGTGCTTGAGCTCGAAGACGAGATCAAGGCCTGGGCCCAGCGCTTCGCCGACAAGCATCACGCCCTTTTCCTCGGGCGCGGTCGCCACTATCCGATTGCCATGGAAGGCGCGCTCAAGCTCAAGGAAATTTCCTACATCCACGCCGAAGCCTACCCGGCCGGCGAGCTCAAGCACGGTCCGCTGGCCCTTGTTGATGCGGACATGCCAGTCATTTCGATTGCCCCGAACGACCAGTTGCTCGACAAGCTCAAATCGAACCTCAGGGAAGTCCAGGCGCGTGGCGGTGAACTCTACGTCTTCGCCGATGCCGACTCGGAAATCCCGGAATCGGAAGGCGTGCACATCCTGCGTCTGCCCGAGCACTACGGCGAACTGTCGCCTATCCTCCACGTCATTCCGCTGCAATTGCTGTCGTACCACGTGGCGCTGGTCAAGGGGACTGATGTGGACAAGCCGCGCAACCTGGCCAAATCGGTCACTGTCGAGTAGCGCCTGGGCGTAGGCACCAGTTAAGGTTTACGATTCGTTAGATTTTTTTATTGGTTCCCAAGATAATCGGCGGGTTAAGAATCGGAGTGCATTATGGCTATCCTCGTTACCGGTGCAGCAGGCTTTATCGGCAGTAATTTCGTGTTGGACTGGCTGGCCCAGTCGGATGAACCGGTCATCAACCTCGATGATCTGACCTATGCTGGCAACCTTGAGAACCTCGCTTCGCTCGATGGCGATGCGCGGCATGTTTTCGTCAAGGGCAGCATCGGTGACTTCGATCTGGTGTCGAAACTGCTGGCCGAGCACCAGCCGCGGGCGGTGGTCAATTTTGCTGCCGAATCGCACGTTGACCGTAGCATTCATGGCCCGGAAGACTTCATCCAGACCAACATCGTCGGTACCTTCCGCCTGCTTGAAGCGGTGCGGGCTTACTACGGTCAACTGGAAAAAACGGCCAAAAATGAATTCCGTTTTCTTCATGTGTCGACCGACGAAGTCTATGGCTCGCTGGCCAAGGACGATCCTGCCTTTACCGAAACCCACCAGTACGAGCCGAACAGCCCGTACTCGGCGAGCAAGGCGGCGAGCGACCATCTGGTCCGCGCCTACCACCACACCTACGGCCTGCCGGTGCTGACCACCAATTGCTCCAACAACTACGGCCCCTACCACTTCCCGGAAAAACTCATCCCGCTCGTCATCCACAACGCCCTGGCCGGCAAGCCGCTGCCCATCTACGGCGACGGCCAGCAGATTCGTGACTGGCTCTACGTCAAGGACCACTGCAGCGCCATCCGCCGCGTGCTCGAAGCCGGCAAGGTCGGCGAGACCTACAACGTTGGCGGCTGGAACGAGAAGCCGAATCTGGATGTCGTGCATACGCTGTGCGCCATCCTCGACGAACTGAGTCCGCGCGCCGATGGCAAGCCTTACGTCGAGCAGATCACCTACGTCACCGACCGCCCGGGGCATGATCGCCGCTACGCCATCGATGCCACCAAGATCGAACGCGAACTGGGCTGGAAGCCGGCCGAAACCTTCGAGACCGGCATCAAGAAGACGGTGCAGTGGTATCTCGACAACCAGGCGTGGGTGGCCAATGTGACCAGTGGTGCTTACCAGAACTGGGTCGGCAAGCAGTACAGCGCCTGATCATGAAAATTCTTCTGACAGGCAAGAATGGCCAGGTTGGCTTCGAGTTGCAGCGGGCTTTGGCGCCGCTTGGCGAGGTGGTTGCCGTTGATCATCAGGAATGCGATCTGTCCAGCCCCGACGCCATCCGCCAGTTGGTGGCCGAGGTCAAGCCGCAGGTGATCGTCAATCCGGCGGCTTACACGGCCGTGGACAAGGCGGAATCCGAGCCGGCGCTGGCCCGGGCCATCAACGGCACGGCGCCGGGTGTCTTCGGTGAGGAGGCGGCTCGTCTGGGCGCGCTGGTCATTCATTACTCGACGGACTATGTCTTCGACGGCAGCAAGCCCGGCGCGTACCTCGAAAGCGATGCGCCCAACCCGCAAAGCGTTTATGGCCAGTCCAAGCTGGCAGGCGAGCAGGCGCTGCAGGCGAGCGGGGCGGATTGCCTGATTTTTCGCACGAGCTGGGTGTTTGGCGCGCACGGCGCCAATTTCGCCAAGACCATGCTGCGTCTGGCCGCCGAGCGCGATGGCCTGAAAATCGTCGCCGACCAGTTCGGCGCGCCGACCTCGGCGGCCCTGTTGGCCGATGTGACGGCGCAGGTGCTCGGGCGCTACCAGCGCGAGGGCAGGGCGGGCTTCCCGTTTGGCCTTTATCATCTGGTCGCCGGTGGTTGCACGACGTGGCACGAATACGCCCAGACGGTGGTGCGCGCGGCCTTGGCCGCTGGCAAGCCGCTCAAGCTGACGGCCGAAGATGTCCAGCCGATCACCACCGCCGATTACCCGCTGCCGGCGCCCCGGCCGAGCAATTCCCGGCTCGACACGAGCCGCCTGCGCCAGACCTTCGGGCTGGAGCTGCCGGATTGGCAACGCGGGTTGGACCACGTGCTGCAACAGATTCTTTGATTTGAGGACACATCATGCGTAAAGGCATCATCCTGGCCGGCGGTTCCGGCACCCGTCTCTACCCGGTCACCCTGGCCGTCTCGAAGCAACTGCTGCCGATCCACGACAAGCCGATGATCTACTACCCGCTGGCGACGCTGATGCTGGCCGGTATACGCGACATCCTGATCATCTCGACGCCGCAGGACACGCCGCGTTTCGAGCAGTTGCTCGGCGACGGCAGCCAGTGGGGCCTCAACCTGCAATACGCCATCCAGCCCAGCCCGGATGGTCTGGCCCAGGCTTTCATCATCGGTCGCGACTTCATCGGCAATGGCGACAGCGCGCTGGTCCTCGGCGACAACATTTTCTACGGCCACGAGTTTGCCAACGACCTCGGCGCAGCCGGTGCGCAGACCAGCGGCGCCACGGTCTTCGCCTACCACGTGCATGATCCGGAACGTTACGGCGTGGTCGAGTTCGATGCTGCCGGGCAGGCGATCAGCCTCGAAGAGAAGCCGAAGGTGCCGAAGTCGAATTACGCGGTGACCGGCCTCTATTTCTACGACAACCAGGTGCTCGACATCGCCCGCGACCTCAAGCCGTCGCCGCGTGGCGAACTGGAAATCACCGACGTCAATCGTATTTATCTCGAACGCCAGCAGTTGAACGTGCAGGTCATGGGCCGCGGCCATGCCTGGCTCGATACCGGGACGCATGAAAGCCTGCTCGACGCCAGCCAGTTCATCGCCACCATTGAAAAGCGCCAGGGCCTGAAAGTGGCGTGTCCGGAAGAAATCGCCTACCGCAAGGGCTGGGTCGATGCCGGCCAGCTCGAAAAACTGGCTCAGCCGATGATCAAGAACCTTTACGGCCAGTACCTGATGAGCGTGCTCAAGGAAACGGTGTTCTGATGCGCGCCATAGCGACGGCCATTCCTGATGTGATTGCGCTCTACCCCAAGGTTTTTGGCGACGACCGCGGTTTTTTCTATGAGAGCTACAACCAGAAGGTTTTTCAGGAGGCTACCGGGCTGGATGTGACCTTCGTCCAGGACAACCACTCGAAATCCGCCCGCAACGTGCTGCGCGGTCTGCACTATCAAGTGCAACATCCGCAAGGCAAGCTGGTGCGTGTGGTGCAGGGCGAGGTTTTCGATGTGGCGGTCGACATTCGCAAAGGCTCGAAAACCTACGGCCAGTGGGTTGGCGAGATTCTCTCGGCGGACAACAAACGCCAACTGTGGATTCCGCCCGGCCTGGCGCACGGCTTTGTCGTACTCTCCGAAACGGCCGAGTTTCTCTACAAGACGACCGATTACTATGCGCCGGCGCACGAGCGCTGCATCGCCTGGAACGACCCGGATCTGGCGATCGACTGGCAGCTCGCCGGCGAGCCGCTGCTATCGGCCAAGGATGCGGCCGGGCAACGATTCAAGGATGCGGTTGGGGAGTGATGGCGCAATCGGTTTCTATCCCGGGGCAAGATGCCAGCGACCAAGCAGTTCTGATCCGGATTTTGTTTTTGGGCTAAATTTCCGGTTGACCGTAGTAATTAACGATTTTCATAGGTGTGGATGTTCATGAGCCAGATTCTCCCCGTCGTACTCTCCGGTGGTTCCGGCACGCGTCTGTGGCCGCTGTCGCGCGAGAAATACCCGAAGCAGTTGCTGCCGTTGGTCGGCGAACAGTCGATGTTGCAAGCGACGGTAGCGCGCCTTGATGGCCTGGCCGACATGGCGGGACCGTTGCTGGTGTGCAATGAGGAGCATCGCTTCGTCGTCGCCGAACAGGTCCGCACCCTCGGTCTGCAAGGCTCGGTCCTGCTTGAGCCGTTCGGCCGAAACACCGCCCCGGCCCTGGCCCTGGCCGCCCTGTGGGCGGTGCGCGACGGTGAAGATCCGGTCCTCGTCGTCATGCCGGCCGACCATGACATCGCCGACGGCGCCGCCTTCCGTGACGCCGTCGCCCGCGCCGTCAAGCTGGCCGATACCGGCGTCACCGTCACCTTCGGCATCACCCCCGACTGCCCGGAAACCGGCTACGGCTACATCCAGCGCGGCCAGGCCCTGGCCGATGGCTCCGGCGCCTTCGCCCTGGCCCGCTTCGTCGAAAAACCCGACCGCCCGACCGCCGAAAGCTACCTCGACTCCGGTGACTACCTCTGGAATAGCGGCATCTTCGTCATGAAGGCCTCCGTCTGGATCGCCGCCCTCGGCCTCTGTCGCCCCGACATACTCGCCGCCTGCCAGCAAGCCCTGGCCGGAGGCAAGACCGACGGCGACTTCATCCGCGTCGACGTTGAAGCCTTCAAAGCCTGCCCCGCCGACTCCATCGACTACGCTGTCATGGAACGCCTGACCACCGGTGGCGCCGGCCTGCCCAAAGCGGCCGTCATCCCGCTCAGCGCCGGCTGGTCCGATGTCGGCGCCTGGGATGCCTTGTGGAAAGTGCTGCCCAAGTGCGGCGAGGGCAACGCCACCCGTGGCGACGTCATGCTCGAAAACTGCCGCGATACGCTGGTTGTCTCGGAAAGCCGGCTCGTCGCCTGCATCGGCGTCAGCAATCTGGTGGTCGTCGAAACCGACGACGCCGTACTCGTCGTCCACCACGACGCGACGCAAGACGTCAAAAAGATTGTCGACCGTCTCAAAGCCGACAAGCGCAGCGTCGCCCAATGGCACCGCAAGGTCTATCGCCCGTGGGGCTGGTACGACGGCGTCGATGCCGGCGAACGCTTCCAGGTCAAGCGCATCGGCGTCAAGCCGGGCGGCACACTGTCGCTGCAAATGCACCACCACCGCGCCGAACACTGGATCGTCGTCAGCGGTACGGCCCGCGTCACCAGGGGCGAAGAAACCTTCCTCGTCTCCGAGAACCAGTCGACCTACATCCCGCTCGGCGTTACCCACCGCCTGGAAAACCCCGGCATCGTTCCGCTCGAAATGATCGAGGTGCAGTCCGGTAGCTACTTGGGCGAAGACGACATCGTGCGTTTCGAGGACACCTATGGGCGGAGCTGAGCGCTAGCCCGGCGATGGATGCAGAACACTTGACCGCCAACCAGCCCTGGGTGCGCAGTTATTTCTGGTTGCTGGCCTGCCTGCTTGGCGTGGGCGCGCTGTTCGCGCTCGGCGAGCAGCCCTTCGCCGTGGGGCTGGTTCCCGTGCCGTTCGACAAGTTGGCGCATTTTGTGGCGTTCGGCAGCCTCTTCCTGATTCTCGACAGCGCCCTGGTCCTGCCGCTCTGGCTGGCCTTGATGATTCCGCTGCTGATTTCAGCGGCAGACGAGTTTCACCAGATCTTCCTGCCGGGCCGTCAGCCCGGGCTGGAGGACTGGCTGGCCGGGTTGTGCGGGATTGTCATGGCTGCCTGGTGGCGGCTGGCTGCTCGGACTCGCTGATACAGTTTTTGCCCAAGCGGGATATTCAGATGGCTCGACTTGACAGGAATGGCGGGCGTTGCGTAGAAGAGAGCGTGTTTGATTTGATGATATTTGTGGTTTTTTCGTCTACATACAGTTTTTAAATCACATAATTTTGATGTTGATGCGCATGTCACATTGCATGGTCATGCGTACAGATTTTGGTGAGCCGCGCTTCCGGGTTCGCTACGGACGATCAATTCACTATCAATGAAGGGTTGGCTGGATGGCATGTGAGCCGTCTGATGCGGGTTTCGAGCGTTCATTGTGTCGTAGTCGTTGCACGTCCCCGGTCGACTGATTCAAAGCGTATTCAATTGCTGCGGTGCGGCATTTGCTCGTGCTTGATATACAATTTGGCATCTATGCAAATTCAATAAAGTCTGCGATTGATGCCATGAACATTTTGTCTTCCTCGCGTTTCGGTGGTGTTGCTGCGAATCGTCCGTTTTTTGGCATGGAACGGGTTGGCGGAGCATTGTTTCGCCTTTTTGAGTCGCTGGTTGACCCGCTTTCGGTTCTTGTCACGCTATTCGCCTTGATGTTCTGGTTTCGTGACGATCAGCACGCCAACTACGCGGTGCTTGGCGTGCTCGTTTTCTCGCTGACCTTTCCCGGCAAGAGCCTGATCCAGGAAACCGTGCGGGGGAGTATCCGCGAAGTCCTTTTTGGCTGGCTGGGCGTTTCCGCCCTTCTTGTTTTCTTTGGGCTGGCCACCGGGTTGTATACGCACTTTCCGGAAGAGGTGCTGGTCAACTGGCTGTGGATGGCGCCTGCAGCGCAGCTGGCCGGCCATTTCCTGTTTCGCGTCACGATGCCTGCCGTGCTCGCTGCCAACGGCTTCCCAAAACGGGCCGTGGTAGTCGGCTGCAACGAATTGGGCCGTCATCTGGCCTCCGAGATCGACGCACACCCGATGCAGGGCATCAAGCTCAGCGGCTACTTTGACGATCGCGACATTGACCGGCTCGAGATGGGCACCAGCCGGTTGATCGGGTGCTTTACCGAGGTGGCCGACTACGTCAAGGAAAACAGGATAGATCTGATCTACCTCGCCTTGCCGATGGCGACCCAGCCGCGGATTCTTTCCTTGCTGGAGTCCTTGAACGACACGACGGCATCGGTGTATTTCGTCCCCGATATTTTCGTCACCGACCTGATCCAGGCGCGCATGGATGCGGTTGGCCGGGTGCCCGTGGTTGCCGTGTGCGACACGCCTTTTTCGGGCCTGAACGGGATCGTCAAGCGGTTTAGCGACGTTGCTCTTTCGATGTTGATACTGATCCTGATTTCGCCCGTCTTGCTCGTTGTTGCCTGTCTGGTCAAGCTGAGTTCGCCCGGGCCGATCATCTTCAAGCAGCGCCGCTACGGCCTCGATGGCGAGGAGATCATGGTCTACAAATTTCGCTCGATGAGCGTCTGCGAGGACGGCCCCAACGTTCCCCAGGCGCGCAAGGGCGACGCCCGGGTAACGCGGGTCGGCGGCATCCTGCGCCGGACTTCGCTCGACGAGTTGCCGCAGTTCGTGAATGTGCTGCAAGGGCGCATGAGCATTGTCGGTCCGCGGCCGCATGCGGTGGCGCACAACGAGATGTACCGCAAGTTGATCAGGGGTTACATGGTCCGCCACAAGGTCAAACCCGGCATTACGGGTTGGGCGCAAGTGAACGGCTATCGTGGCGAGACGGAAACGCTGGACAAAATGCAGGCGCGGATCGACTACGATCTCGAGTACCTGCGCAACTGGTCACTGAATCTCGATATCTACATTATTTTCCGGACCGTCTGGCTCGTCTTCAAGGACGCGAGCGCCTACTAAGGCGCCTTGCCGCCATTATTCGCCCGGGCCTGCGCTATTTTTGGCGAGCTGCTGGAATCGGCGCCGGGTCTTTTATAATGGCGCCCTTCTGTGCCCTGCGAATTGCAGTCTGTTCGGGCTTTTGACCCAAGGCGCATCGGCAGTTTTGCGTTGTTGAGGGGCAGCCTGGTCCATGCAGTCAATGAATTCCGATCCTCATGACATTCTCGGCGTGTCGCCCGGCGCGACGCCAGCCGAGCTGAAGCGCGCTTACCGGCGGCTGGCCATGCGCTGGCACCCTGATCGTAGCGATCATCCGCACGCGACGGAGCGTTTCAAGGAGATTGGCGCCGCCTACGAGCGCTTGCTGGCCGGCGATGTTCCGGAAGACGAAGAGGCCGATGCCCCGGCGGACGAAACGGAAGCGGCGGCACGGGCCGCCGATATTCGCCTCAACCTCGAAGTCAGCCTGGAAGAGGCCGCCGCTGGCTGCCGCAAGACCATCCATTACACGCGGGGCAATGCCTGTCCAACCTGTGAGGGTACGGGCGAACATGGCATGACCAGGACACGCTTTTGCAGCGCCTGTCACGGCAGTGGCCGGGTGCATGACGCTACGCGCAATCTCGTGCGTTGCCAGGCATGTGGCGGGCGCGGGCTGTTTACCGAGCGTATTTGCAAGGATTGTGGTGGCAGCGGCCGGGAGCTGGCCGATGTCAGCCTGGACATTCGCGTGCCGCACGGCATGCTGCCCGGCGACGAGTTGCGCCTGGCTGGTCAGGGCGAGCCGGGCGACGATGAGCTCAAGGCTGGCGATCTGTTCCTGACCATCGTCATTGCTCGGCATCCGCTCTATCAATTGCGCGGCCGGGATCTGTTTTTCCGGATGCCGGTCAGCGCGCTGGCCATGATGGCTGGCGGCGACATCGATGTGCCGTCGCTGGCCGGGGTAATCGGCCATGGGTTGGAGGCCGGCAGGGCCGAGCGGCGTGAGCTGCGTCTGGCCGGCAAGGGCTATCCGGGGCGGGGCAAGAGTCACGCCGGCGATCTGGTAGTCGAGCTGGAGCCGGTGTTTCCGAGCAAACTCAACGCCCGGCAACGCAAGCTGTTGTTGCAGGCCAATGCGGCGTTGCTTGATGACGCGGCGGGGGCATTGCCGGAAATCGCCGATTGGCGAAAGGCTCACGGCATCGAATAAGCTGCCAGTTCAGGGCTGCGGGTGCGGGTTGAAATTAAAGCGTTTTTTCGTGTCGACCGTAGCAATCGACTGAAGTGGCCTGTTTTGCCAGCAAATATCGCCGGAGGCCGTTTCCATGAGGCTGGTCAGGGCCTCGTCGCTGGCCGGCTGGCCCTCGCCGTCATGACATTCGGCGAGAAAACGGGTCAGATCGCGGTCGTCGAGCAGGCCGATGCCCAGGCTCGTCTCGAGCAGGATGTTGCCTTCTTCATCGAGGTAAATAGCCTTGATGTCACCAGCCGGTGCGCCGGTATGAGCGACGAAGGATTCACCTTCGCGGCGGAAAACCCAAGGGGTGTAGGCCAGTTCAACGAAGACCCGTTGCGGGCCGTTTTGCAGAAACCAGCGGCCTGATTCGTCACAACCGTACTGCCGGTTGATGAACTGGATCAGGCCGCTGTGTGTCACGCGCTCTCCCTGCAATCGCCAGTCGCCCCGCCGGTCGAGCGACAACCAGTCGTAACAGGCGGGGACGTTGGGCCATTTGGCGATGGCAGAGAGATCGATGGCCATCAGTCGGCGTAGGCTTCCATCGGCGGGCAGGCGCAGTTCAGGTTGCGGTCGCCGTACACATCGTCGATGCGATTGACGCTCGGCCAGAACTTGTTGGCCGCCACCCAGGGCAGCGGGAAGACCGCCTGCTCGCGGCTGTACGGATGCTTCCATTCTCCGCCAATGACGTCCGCCTGCGAATGCGGGGCATTCTTGAGCGGGTTGTTGTCGGCCGTCCACGCGCCGTTTTCGATCTGGCGAATTTCCTCACGGATGCTGATCAAGGCCGCGATGAAGCGGTCCAGCTCGGCCTTTGATTCGGATTCCGTCGGCTCGACCATGATCGTGCCGGCGACCGGGAAGGACACCGTCGGCGCATGGAAACCGTAGTCCATCAGGCGCTTGGCGATGTCGGTTTCGCTGATCCCGGTTGCCGCCTTGAGCGGACGGATGTCGAAGATGCACTCGTGGGCGACGCGGCCATTCTTGCCGACGTAGAGCACGGGATAGTGCGCCTTCAACTGCTGGGCGACGTAGTTGGCGTTGAGGATGGCGACTTGCGTCGCCTTCTTGACGCCTTCGCCGCCGAGCATGGCGAGGTACATCCAGGAGATGGTCAGGATCGAGGCCGAACCGAACGGTGCGGCGGAAACCGCTCCTTGGCCGGCATTGGCGCGATCGGCTGCACCGGTCGCGGCGACGGCGTGGTCGGCCATGAACGGCGCCAGATGGGCCTTGAGGCCGATCGGCCCCATGCCCGGTCCGCCGCCGCCGTGCGGGATGGCGAAGGTCTTGTGCAGGTTCATGTGGCTGACGTCGGCGCCGATGAAGCCGGGCGAGGTCAGGCCGACCTGGGCGTTGAGGTTGGCGCCGTCCATGTAAACTTGGCCGCCGTTGGCATGGACAATGGCGCAGATGTCGCGGATGGCCTCCTCGAACACGCCGTGCGTGGACGGGTAGGTGATCATCAGGCAGGCGAGGTCGTTGGCGTGTTCTTCGGCCTTGGCCATCAGGTCAGTGACATCGACATTGCCGTTGTCGTCGCAATCGACGACGACGACCTTCATGTTGGCCATCTGGGCGGTGGCCGGGTTGGTGCCGTGCGCTGATTTCGGGATCAGGCAGACGTTGCGGTGTTCCTCGCCGCGGCTGGCGTGGTAGCGGTCGATGGCGACCAGACCGGCGTATTCGCCCTGCGCACCGGAGTTCGGCTGCATGCAGATGGCGTCGAAACCGGTGACGGTCTTCAGCCATTCGGTCAGGCCGGCGATCATTTCCAGGTAACCAACGGCCTGATCGCGCGGGGCGAACGGGTGCATGCCGCCGAATTCCGGCCAGGTGACCGGGATCATCTCGCTGGTCGCGTTCAGCTTCATGGTGCACGAGCCGAGCGAAATCATCGAGTGGTCGAGGGCGAGATCCTTGTTCTGCAGCGATTTCAGGTAGCGCAGCATCTCGTGTTCGGTGTGGTGCGTGTTGAACACCGGGTGCTGGAGCACGGCGTCGTTGCGGATCAGCGCATCAGGCAACGCGGAGTCGGCGGCAGCGACCTGGGCGTCGATGGCTTCCATGTCGAACGTGACCTGAGCGATCAGCTTGAACAGGGTGGCGACATCGTTGCGCGTCGTCGTTTCGTCGAAGGAAATGCCGAGCACGCCGGCCGAGACGCGGCGCAGGTTGTAACCGGCAGCCAGGGCATCGGCGTAGACCGCTTCGGCGCGAGCGCCGAGGTCGAAATGCACGGTGTCGTAGAACTGCTTGGTCAGCAGATTGACACCAGCGCGCTTGAGGCCTTCGGCCAGGATGGCGGTCAGGCGATGGATGCGGCCGGCGATGGTGCGCAGGCCTTCGGCGCCGTGATAGACGGCGTACATGCCGGCCATGTTGGCCAACAGTACCTGCGAGGTGCAGATGTTGGAGTTGGCCTTCTCGCGGCGGATGTGCTGCTCGCGGGTCTGCAGCGCCATGCGGTAGGCGGTCTTGCCGCGCGCATCCTTGGAGGTGCCGATGATGCGGCCCGGCATCGAGCGGACGTAGGCTTCGCGGGTGGCGAAGAAGGCAGCGTGCGGGCCGCCAAAGCCCATCGGGATGCCGAAGCGCTGGCTGGAACCGAGGGCGATGTCGGCCCCCATGGCGCCGGGCGACTTGAGGAGGACCAGCGCCATCAGGTCGGAGGCGACGGCAACCGTCGTGCCCTTGGCCTTGAGGCTGGCGATGGTGGCGGTCAGGTCGCGGACTTCGCCGTCGTCACCGGGGTACTGGAGCAGGGCGCCGAAGAAATCTTCACTTTCGATTTTTGCGGCATTTTCCGGGTTGACCGCAGCAACGACCAGTTCGAAGCCGAAATAGCCGGCGCGGGTCTTGACCACGTCGATGGTCTGCGGGAAGCAGTTGGCATCGACCAGGAAACGGTTGGATTTGGACTTCGACACGCGACGTGCCATGGTCATCGCTTCGGCCGCGGCGGTGGCTTCGTCGAGCAGCGAGGCGTTGGCGATTTCCAGGCCGGTCAGGTCGATGACCATCTGCTGGAAATTCATCAGCGCTTCGAGGCGGCCCTGGGCGATTTCAGCCTGGTAGGGCGTGTAGGCGGTGTACCAGCCCGGGTTTTCCAGCACGTTGCGCAGGATCACCTTGGGCGTCATCGTGTCGTAATAGCCCATGCCAATGCAGGACTTGTTGACGACATTCTTGCTGGCGATGGCCTTGAGGTCGGCCAGCGCTTCGTGTTCGCGGCGCGGCGCGGGCAGTGGCAGATCGGCCGGCAGGCGGATGGCGGCGGGAACTGTCTGGTCGATCAGCTGTTCCAGGCTGTCGGCGCCGATGGCGGCCAGCATGGCGGCCATTTCGGTCGAGCATGGGCCGATGTGACGGCCGATGAACTCGTCGTGCTGCTCCAGGGCGGAGAGCGGTTGATTGAGCGGCATGGGCGGTCCTTGCTTAGGCGGCGTCAGCGACGGCCTGGTAGGCGGCGGCGTCGAGCATCTTGTCGAGGTCGGCGACGTTGTCCGGGGTCATCTTGAACAGCCAGGCGGAGTAGGCGTCCTGATTGACCGATTCCGGCGCATCGGCGGCGGCCTGATTCACTTCGCTGACGGTGCCGGCGATCGGCGCGTAGACGTCTGCGGCGGCCTTGACGGATTCGACGACGGCGATTTCCTTTTCAGCAGCGAAATGGGCGCCGACTTCCGGCAGTTCGACGAAAACGAGGTCGCCGAGGGCTTCCTGGGCGTGGTCGGTAATGCCGACGGTGACGGAGCCGTCAGCGTTGAGCAGCATCCATTCGTGGGAGGCGGTGTACTTGAGGTTGGCGAGGACGTTGGACATGGTTTTCTCCTGAATGGGTTGAATTAGATGACTGCTTTGCCGTTGCGGGCGAATACGGGTTTGGTGACCTTGGCCTTGAGCGCCTTGCCGCGGATATCGACTTCGACTGCGTCGCCGATTTGCACGCCGAGCGGCAGGCGGGCGAGGGCGATGGACTGCTGGAGCGTCGGCGAGAAGCTGCCGGAGGTGATTTCACCGTCGCCTTGGTTGGTCATGACCTTCTGGTGACCGCGCAGCACGCCCTTGTCGAGCAGGATCAGGCCGAGGAACTGCTTTTGCTGACCGTTTGCGAGCAGCGCAGCCTTACCGACGAAATCGCGGTCGGTGTTCAGTGAAACCGTCCAGGCCAGACCGGCATCGAGCGGTGAAACCGTTTCGTCCATGTCCTGCCCGTAGAGATTCATGCCGGCTTCCAGGCGCAGCGTGTCGCGAGCGCCAAGGCCGCAGGGGGCGACGCCAGCGGCGTTGAGCTTGTTCCACATGGCTTCGGCTTCATTGGCCGGCAACATGATTTCGAAGCCGTCTTCACCGGTGTAGCCGGTGCTGGCGATGAAATACTGATCAACTTCAGCGGCGAAGAAAGCCTTCAGGCCTTCGGTTGCTGCCTTGGCCTGGGGCAGCACTTCCCACACCTTGGCGCGGGCATTCGGGCCCTGTACGGCGATGATGCCAAGGTTGTTGGCACCATCGCGGCGCTGGGTGATCGTCACATCGAGCTTCCATTCGGCGACCTTGGCCTGCATCCAGGCCAGATCCTTCTCGGCCGTGCCGGCATTGACGACGATGCGGAAGCGCGTGTCGGTCAGGAAATAGATGATCAGGTCGTCGATGACGCCGCCGGCTTCATTGAGCATGGCGGCGTACAGCGCCTTGCCGGACACCTTGAGCTTGGCCACATCATTGGCGACGAGGCGTGAGAGGAAGGCGCGGCAATCGGCGCCGACGACATCGACCGGGCACATATGCGAGACATCGAACATGCCGCAGTCGTTGCGGACCGCGTTGTGCTCCTCAATCTGCGAACCGTAGTTGACCGGCATGTCCCAACCACCGAAATCGACCATCCGGGCATTCATTGCGCGATGGGCGGAATTCAAAACCGTTTTCTTCAGCATATCAATCCTTTACGAGCGTTTATTAACGTCGGTTCTAGAAACGGAAAAAGGGTGAAACAAAAGAATGCTCTTTCGTTTCACCCCTCTGTCCTCGATACCTGAGAGATTTGCCCCATCGGTGGATGTCGACCGTAGTCGTCATCGCTCTCCAGAGTTTTTTGGCTAGTGGTCTGTTTTGCTAATGGCGAAGCAGACTACTAATGCCTCGTTCCGCGGTCCTTTTGCCTGAGCGTTTTCGGGTGGATTTGCGCCTTCGGCGGCAGACGGATCTGCGCTCTCCCACGGAACGGGTGGCACTATAACGGGATGCTGCTGTCTGATCAACCTGCTGCACTGCACAAGGGGACTCGGGGCATGGCCTCCTTCGTGCTAGAATCTTCGTTTGCCTTCAACTGCTTACCTGTGACACCTGCCAATTTCGATTTTCATAGCCACTCGATCGTTTCCGACGGCATTCTGTCGCCTCGGGTCGTGGCGGAGCGTGCGGCGGGGAACGGTGTCGATCTTTGGGCGCTGACCGATCACGATGATCTCGGTGGTCTGGCCGAAGCCAGGGCGGCGGCTGAAGAAGCCGGCATGGGCTTCGTCAATGGTGTTGAAATCTCCATCGAATGGCGCGGTGTGCCGATCCATATTGTTGGTCTCGGCTTCGATCCGGCCAACCCGGCATTGAGCGGCGGCCTAGACGAATTGCGCGTCGGGCGCATCGAGCGGGCCAGGCGGATGGGCGACGCGCTTGCCGCCATCGGTATCCCTGGCGTCTATGAGGGTGCGCTGTGCTTCGTGACCAACCCGAGCCTGATCTCGCGTGCCCATTTCGCCCGTTATCTGGTGTCGATAGGCATTGCCCGCGACATGCCGGGGGTATTTCAGCATTACCTGACACCGGGCAAACCGGGCTACGTCGATCATCGCTGGGCAACGCTCGAAGAAGCGGTCGGCTGGATCAATGGTGCTGGCGGTGTGGCGGTTGTTGCCCATCCGGCACGCTACAAGATGTCGGGGGCCGACATGCGCCGTTTCCTCGATGATTTCAGGGACGTCGGCGGGCGGGGCATCGAAGTGACCTGCGGCAGCCATTCGCCCGACCATGTCATGCATTTTGCCCGTCTGGCCCGGCACTACGAATTTCATGCTTCGCGCGGCTCCGATTTTCACGGGCCTGACGAGAGCTATGTCGACCTCGGCAAGCTTCCGCAATTGCCGGAAGACCTGAAGCCGGTCTGGCGTCTGGTGGTCTGAACATGGCTCGTGTCGTCAATATCCACCCGGAATCGCCGCAGCAACGCCTTCTCGTTCAGGCCGCCGATTTTGTTCGCAAAGGCGCCATCGTCGCTCTGCCGACCGATTCCTGCTACGCCCTTGGCTGCCATCTCGGCGACAAGGAAGCGCTTGATCGCATTCGCCTGATTCGCCAGATGGACGAGCGCCACCACCTGACGCTGATGGTTCGCGACCTTTCGGAAATCGCCACCTACGCCCGCGTCGACAATGCCCAGTACCGGCTGCTCAAGGCGGCGACGCCGGGCAGCTACACCTTCATTCTCGAGGGGTCGAAGGAATTGCCGCGCCGGGTCATGCATCCGAAGCGCAAGACCATCGGCCTGCGCGTGCCGGATCATCCGGTGGCGCTGGCCTTGCTCGAAGAATTGAACGAGCCGTTGCTGACGACGACCCTGCAATTGCCGGGTGACGAGTTTTCGCTGACCGAAGGCTGGGAAATCCAGGATCGCCTCGATGACCAGTTGGAACTGATTCTCGACTGCGGTCCTTGTGGTACCGAGCCAACGACAATTATCGACCTGACCGGGGCTGCGCCGGAGCTGGTTCGGGCCGGGCGCGGCCCGCTGGCACTCTTTGGTCTGGACTGAAATGCTGGACATCAACGCGATCATTCAGACCATTGCGATTCTCGCCCTGCCACTGGTATTCGCCATTACGTTGCATGAAGCTGCGCATGGCTACGCAGCCCGGCATTTCGGTGATCCGACCGCCTGGCAGCAGGGGCGGATCAGTCTGAATCCGCTGCGCCATATCGATCCGGTCGGTACGATCCTGATTCCACTGAGCATCCTGCTCTTTTCCGGCGGCAATTTCCTGTTCGGCTACGCCAAGCCGGTGCCGGTTGATTTCAGTCGCCTGCGCGAGCCAAAAAAGGACATGTTCTGGGTTGCCGCTGCCGGTCCGGGTGCCAATCTGCTGATGGCTTGCGCCTGGGCCCTGGCCTTCAAGCTTTCGTGGTTATTGCCGCAGTTTTTCAGCACGCCGCTGGCCCGCATGGCCGAGATGGGCATCCAGATCAACTGCGTGTTGATGGTGCTCAACCTGCTTCCCTTGCCGCCACTCGATGGTGGGCGGATTGCCGTCAGCCTGCTGCCGCATGCCATGGCATGGAAGTTCGCGCAGCTCGAACGCTGGGGCTTTCCGATTTTGCTGGTGCTGTTGTTCACCGGTATCCTCGGCGCCATCATGACTCCGCTGGTCAATACGTCAGCCGGGCTTATCGCACTCATTTTTGGTCTCTACTGAATAAATAATATGTACGCAGAACGTGTTCTCTCCGGCATGCGCCCGACCGGGTCGCTGCATCTTGGCCACTACCATGGCGTTCTCAAAAACTGGATCGAACTCCAGCACGAGTATCCCTGCCTGTTCTTCGTGGCCGACTGGCATGCGCTGACCACGCAGTACGACAACCCGCAGGGTATCGAAAAGGCCTCGATGGACATGGTGGTCGACTGGCTGGCCGCCGGTGTCGATCCCAACCAGGCCACGCTGTTCGTCCAGTCCAGGGTACCCGAGCATGCCGAGCTGCATCTGTTGATGTCGATGATGACGCCGCTGAGCTGGCTCGAGCGCGTGCCGACCTACAAGGACCAGCAGGAAAAGCTGGCCGGCAAGGATCTGACCACCTACGGCTTCCTCGGCTATCCGCTCCTCATGAGCGCCGACATCCTGATCTACCGCGCCGACAAGGTGCCGGTCGGCGAGGACCAGATTCCGCACGTCGAATTCACGCGCGAACTGGCCCGCCGCTTCAACCACATGTACGGTCGCGAACCGGGTTTCGAGGACAAGGCGCGTGAAGCGATCAAGAAGCTGGGTAGCAAAAAGGCTCGTCTTTATGAGGAAATGCGCACCCGCTTCCAGCAGAATGGCGACCGCGATGCCATCGAGCAGGCCAAGGCCGTGCTCGACGAAGTGCAGCATCTGTCGATGGCCGACCGCGAGCGTCTGTTCGGCTACCTCGAAGGGACCGGCAAGATGATCCTCGTCGAGCCAGGCTATCTGTTGACCGAAGCCTCCAAGATGCCGGGGCTGGATGGGCAGAAGATGTCCAAGTCGTACAACAACACGATCACCATGCGCGAGTCCGAGGATTCGGTGACCAAGAAGGTGCGCAGCATGCCGACCGATCCGGCCCGTGTGCGCCGTACCGACCCCGGCGAGCCGGCCAAGTGCCCGGTCTGGCAGTTGCACCTGGTTTACTCCAACGATGGCTGCAAGGAATGGGTGCAGCAGGGCTGCCGGACGGCCGGTATCGGTTGCATCGAATGCAAGCAGCCGGTGATCGATGCCATCCTCAAGGAACAGGCGCCGATGCGCGAGCGCGCGCAGGTCTATCTGGACGATCCGACGCTGGTCAAGAACATCATCGCCGACGGCTGCGAGAAGGCCCGAGAATACGCCCGCGAAACCATGCGCGATGTGCGCGAATCGATGGGGCTGGAATACCACTGATGTTCGGCTACGACTGGGAAACGCTGGTCTGGATCGCTATCGGCTTCGGTGGACAGGGCTTGTTCATGATGCGTTTCGTCGTCCAGTGGTGGTCGAGCGAGAAAGCCAAACAGGTCGTCGTGCCGGTAGCTTTTTGGTATTTCAGCATTCTGGGCGGTGTTGTGTTGACGATCTATGCCGTGCACCGCAATGACCCGGTATTCATTTTTGGCCAGGGGCTCGGGCTGATCATCTACTTCCGTAACCTGCATCTGCATTACAAGGGCAAGGGCCGCGCGGCGGCCTCCTGAGCGCATGAGCGACGTCCTCGAAGTGCTTCCGGAAGGCGAAGTCGAGCCGGTGGCCCGCGTTTACGGGCAGCCGCTCGAGCAGATGCCGCTCGACCTGTACATCCCCCCCGATGCGCTGGCCATCATGCTCGATGCCTTCGAAGGCCCGCTCGACCTCCTGCTCTACATGATTCGCCGCGCCAACATCGACATCCTCGATATTCCGATGGCGCCGCTGACCCGACAGTATCTCGATTATGTCGAGGCGATGCGGGCGAGCAATCTCGAACTGGCCGCCGACTATCTCGTGATGGCGGCGATGCTCATCGAGATCAAGTCCCGCATGCTGCTGCCCCGGCCCAAGTTGGGCGAGGGCGACGAGGCCGAAGACCCGCGCGCCGAGTTGGTTCGCCGGCTCATGGAGTATGAGCAGATGAAGCTTGCTGGCCAGAATCTGAACGCGATGCCGCAGGCTGAGCGCGAGTTTTTCTGGGTCGAGACGCTGGTCGAGAAATCGCTGCTGGTCCGTCAGCCGGAAGTCTCGGTCAATGACCTCAAGGAAGCCTGGATGGCGGTCGTACGCCAGGCCGGTCTGAAAAAGCATCACCAGATTGGCCGCGAAGAGTTGTCGGTGCGCGAGCACATGGGCATCATTCTGCGCGCCTTGCAAGCCAAAGGTGGTTTTGTCCAGTTCGAGACCCTGTTCGACCCCGAAATGGGCGTACCGGGTCTGGTTGTCCATTTCATTGCCATGCTTGAACTGGGTCGCGAAAAACTGATCGAAATTACCCAGACTGAAGCCTTTCAACCCATTTACGTCAGAGTGCATCAAGGTGGAACCGAGTCAGGTCAAGAGAGTGCTTGAGGCCGCGTTGCTCGCCGCCCGCGAGCCGATGTTGCCGAGCGAAATGAAAAAGATGTTCGACGAGGATCTGTCGACCGATACCCTGCGCAAGCTGCTTGACGAACTGCGTGAGGAATGGGCCGAACGGCCGGTCGAGCTGATTCAGCTCGCCTCCGGTTGGCGCTTCCGGACGCGGGCCGAATACCTCCCTTATCTGGAGCGACTGAACCCGGAGCGGCCGCCGAAATACTCGCGGGCCGTCCTCGAAACCCTGGCTATCATCGCCTATCGCCAGCCGGTGACACGCGGTGACATCGAGGAGATTCGCGGCGTCGCAGTCAATACCAACGTTGTCAAAACACTTGAAGAGCGTGGCTGGATCGACGTTGTCGGCCATCGCGAAACGCCAGGCCGGCCGGCCCTGTTTGCCACCACCAAGCAATTTCTCGATGATCTGGGATTGCGCAGCGTCAGCGAACTGCCGCCGCTCGAACAAATCGCCCAGACACTGGAGCTGAATTATGAAAACCAATAAACGCACACCTCTCCGTTCCGCCAGCAAGCCGGGCGGGTTTCAAAAAAGGCCGGAAATTCCGGTTGACCGTAGCAATCCGGCTCCACGCGGCCGCAGCTCTCGCAATGTTCGCGAAGAGGCGCCCGAAGCCGAAGAACCGGTCGAGGCGCCCAAGCCGCGCCGTCGCGCCACGCTGCCGGCAACCGGCCGGGCCAGTCGCGGCAACATCGCGCGCAATGGCAAGGCCGTCGTCGAAGCCAAACCGGAGCGTCTGCAGAAGATTCTGGCTCAAGCTGGCGTCGGCTCACGCCGCGAAATGGAAGAGTGGATTTCGGCCGGCAAAGTCACCGTCAATGGTGTCGTGGCGACCATCGGCCAGTCCGTCGTGCCGACCGACAAGGTCAAGATCGGCGGTCGTCTGATCAATATCCGCTTCACCGGCAGCACGCGTCCGCCGCGTGTCCTGATGTATCACAAGCCGGAAGGCGAAATTGTTTCCCGCGACGACCCGGATGGCCGTCCGTCGGTCTTCGCGGCGCTACCGCGCATGCGCGGCGGCCGCTGGATCAACGTCGGCCGGCTCGATTTCAATACCTCCGGGCTGCTCATCTTCACAACCTCGGGCGATCTTGCCAACAAGCTCATGCATCCGAGTTCCGAACTGGTCCGCGAGTACGCCGTGCGCGTGCTTGGCGAACTGACGCTTGAAGCGCAACAGCAATTGCTGCATGGCGTCGAACTTGAGGATGGGAGGGCCAATTTCGGGTCCTTGCACGACGGCGGCGGCGAAGGCGCCAACCACTGGTATCGCGTCACCATCTTCGAGGGCCGCAACCGCGAGGTGCGACGCATGTTCGAGGCGGTCGGTGTCACGGTCAGCCGATTGATTCGCGTCCGCTATGGCCCGTTCGTACTGCCGCCGCAATTGAAACGCGGTATGGCGCGTGAGCTTAAAGAGGTCGAAATCAAAATGCTGCTTCGCGACCTCGAAAACAGGGTACCAGCGCCCCGAAAGGGCTCTGAGAGCACCTAAATCGATTGTCGGTAGGGAATAAATCCGTTATAATTCACGGGTTTGTTCCTCCTGTCGTTTTCGGCAGGGCATCTTTTTTTATGAGGTGGGCGTTTCGCCCATTTTTTATTTGTGGCTATGGATTTAAACGCACTGCTGGAAACGACGGTTGTCGGCCTAGGTTATGAGCTCGTTGATGTCGAGATGTCGCCGCGTGGGCGGACGATTCGCGTCTTCATCGACGCGCCGGGGCGCGATGCCGGGATCGATGTCGACGATTGCGCCAAGGTCTCCAATCAGTTGACCCGGGTCTTTGAAGTCGAAAACTTCGATTTCGACCGCCTGGAGATTTCCTCTCCGGGGCTCGATCGCGTGGTCAAAAAGGCTGAAGACTTCGAGCGTTTTGCCGGTCAGGATGTTCAGGTCAAGTTGCGTATCCCGCACGGCGGCCGCCGCAATTTTCAGGGCGAACTGCTCGGTTGCAAGGATGGCAAGGTTGGTCTGCGTCTGGAAAAAGATGATGTGGAACTGGAATTCAATAATATCGAGAAGGCACGACTGGTGCCTCGTTTCGACTGAAGGACTAGGAGGTTTTAGCCCATGAGCCGTGAAATATTGCTGCTGGTTGATGCACTTGCCCGCGAAAAGAATGTCGCCAAGGAGATTGTCTTTGGCGCCCTTGAGCTGGCCCTTGCTTCGGCCACCAAGAAGCGTATCCATGACGAGGCCGATGTCCGCGTCTCGATTGATCGCAATTCGGGTAACTTCGAGTCCTTCCGCCGCTGGCAGGTTGTGCCGGATAACGAGTACGTCAACGAATACCTGCAGATCCCGCTCTCTGAGGCCCAGAAGGACGATTCGGATATCGAGGCCGGCGATACGCTGGAGGAGGGCCTTGAGCCGATCGATTTCGGTCGTATCGGTGCCCAGGCGGCCAAGCAGGTCATCCTGCAGAAGATTCGCGACGCCGAGCGCGAGCAGATCCTGTCTGACTTTCTTGATCGCAAGGAACACGTCGTTTCTGGCACCATCAAGCGCATGGAACGTGGCAATGCCATCGTCGAGGCCGGCAAGATCGAAGCCCTGTTGCCGCGCGATCAGATGATCCCCAAGGAAAATCTGCGGGTTGGCGACCGTATTCGCGCCTATCTGCTGCGTATCGACCGCAATGCCCGCGGCCCGCAGATCATCCTGTCACGCACGGCGCCGGAATTCATCGTCAAGCTGTTCGATATGGAAGTGCCGGAAATTGCCGATGGCCTCATGGAGCTCAAGGCTTGTGCCCGTGACCCCGGTCTGCGTGCCAAGATTGCCGTCAAGTCCAATGATCCGCGTGTCGACCCGATCGGTACCTGTGTCGGCCTGCGTGGTTCCCGTGTTACCGCGGTGCGCAACGAAATCGGCGGCGAGAATATCGACATCGTGCTGTGGTCTGCCGATCCGGCTCAATTCGTGATCGGTGCCCTGTCGCCGGCTGAGGTTTCTTCCATCGTTGTGGATGAAGAGAAGCACGCCATGGACGTGGTCGTTGATGAAGACAACCTGGCCATCGCCATCGGTCGCAACGGTCAAAACGTTCGTCTGGCTTCCGAGTTGACTGGTTGGACCATCAACCTGATGACCCAGGACGAGTCGGCCAAACGCTCCGAAGCCGAGTACGCCGTGACCCGTGTCACCTTCATGGAAAAGCTGGACATCGACGAAGAACTGGCCGATCTGCTGATTGAGGAAGGCTTCTCGTCGCTGGAAGAAGTGGCCTACGTGCCGCTGGCCGAAATGCTGGAAATCGACGGGCTGGACGAGGGGATTGTTAATGAACTCCGTAACCGTGCCCGCAATGTCCTGCTGACGGAAGCGATCGCAACTGAAGAAAAGCTGGAAAATGTTTCCGATGACCTGATGGGTCTTGAGGGGATGAGCAAGGAATTGGCCGCGAAACTGGCAGGTCACGACGTCAAGACCCGCGATGACCTCGCGGAACTGGCGGTAGATGAATTGACGGAAATGACCGGCATTGACGACGAGCGTGCCAAGGAACTCATTCTCAAGGCACGGGCTCACTGGTTCGAGTGAGCGGGAGGTAGCAAAGTATGTCCGCAACAACAGTCTCACAATTTGCCGTTGAACTCAAAATGCCGGTTTCGGCCCTGCTCGAGCAATTGAGCAAGGCCGGCGTGGGCAAGGAGGGTGCCAACGATGCCCTGACCGACCAAGACAAGGCTCGGCTTCTCGATTATCTGCGGCGCGCACATGGCGACGAATCGAAGACGAAGATCACCCTGACGCGCAAGTCGACCTCGGAAATCAAGGCTACCGATTCCCATGGTCGTGCCCGCACCGTTCAGGTCGAGGTGCGCAAGAAGCGCGTTTTGATGAAGCGAGAAATCGGTGAGCATGTGCCCGAAGCAGAACTTGACGCGCTTGAGGTCGAGCCGGAAGTTCCGTTCGTTGAATTGGCGCCGGAGCCGGAGCCCGAGCCGGAACCGGTTCCCGAGCCTGTGGTTGAGGTCGTTCCCGAGCCAGTCGTTGAAGTGCCGGTTGAAGTGCCCGTCGAGCCAGTCGTTGAACCTGAGGTTGCCAAGCCGGCGCCGGTTGTGCTTGATCGCGCTGCGATCATCGGCGAGAAGGAGTTGAAGGCTCGCGAGCAGGAGAACCGTCGCTATACGACCTTGCGTGAAATCCAGGAACGCGAGCTGCGCGAGAAGCAGGCGCGTGAAGCCGAACTGGTTCGCATGCGTCAGCAGGCGGAAGTTGCTGCCGCCGCGGCCAAGGTCGCCGAGCAGGCCAAGCAAACTGCTGCCGCCGCTGCCAAGGCCGGCGATGGCGCGGCACCGTCTGCCGACAAGGGAACATTGCACAAGAAGCCGGATGCGCCGGGCAAGAAGGGCGACAAGGGTCGCGTGGCCGACGACGGCAAGAAAAAAGGCGGTCTCAAGACGCGTGGCTCGGATGGCGGTACCGGCTGGAAGGACAATCGTCACGGCCACAAGAAGTCGCACAAGGGTGACGACGGTCAGGGCAGCTTCCAGGCGCCGACCGAACAGGTCGTTCGTGAAGTGCATATTCCAGAAACCATTTCCGTCACCGATCTGGCGCACAAGATGGCCATCAAGGCCATCGAGATCATCAAGGTCATGATGAAGATGGGGTCGATGGTTACCATCAACCAGGTGCTGGATCAGGAAACGGCGATGATTGTCGTCGAGGAAATGGGCCACAAGGCGTTCGCCGCCAAGCTGGACGATCCGGATGCCTTCCTCGAAGAGTCTGCCGATCACAAGGACGTGCCGCTTGAGCCGCGTGCTCCGGTTGTTACCGTCATGGGTCACGTCGACCACGGCAAGACGTCGCTGCTCGACTACATCCGTCGTGCCAAGGTGGCGGCGGGTGAAGCCGGCGGCATTACCCAGCACATCGGTGCTTACCACGTCGAAACCGACCGTGGCATGATCACCTTCCTCGATACGCCGGGTCACGAGGCCTTTACGGCCATGCGAGCCCGCGGTGCCAAGGCGACCGACATCGTCATCCTGGTTGTCGCTGCTGACGACGGTGTCATGCCGCAAACCAAGGAAGCGATCCACCATGCCAAGGCGGCCGGTGTGCCGCTGGTGGTTGCGGTCAACAAGATCGACAAGCCCGATTCCAACCCGGATCGCGTCAAGCAGGAACTGGTCGCCGAAGGTGTCATTCCGGAAGAGTATGGCGGCGATTCGCCGTTCTGCCCGGTGTCGGCCAAGAAGGGTACCGGCATCGACGAGTTGCTCGAGCAGGTGTTGTTGCAGGCTGAAGTGCTTGAGCTGACGGCGCAAAAGGATGCCCCGGCCAAGGGTCTGATCATCGAAGCCCGCCTTGACAAGGGGCGTGGTGCGGTGGCGACGATGCTGGTTCAGTCCGGCACCTTGAAGCGCGGCGACGTCGTGTTGGCCGGCCAGGTCTTCGGTCGCGTTCGTGCCATGCTCGACGAGAACGGCAAGCCGATCAATGAAGCTGGCCCGTCCATCCCGGTCGAAATCCTCGGTCTTTCCGATGTGCCGGCTGCTGGCGAAGAAGCCATCGTGCTCACCGATGAGAAGAAGGCGCGTGAAATCGCCTTGTTCCGTCAGGGCAAGTTCCGCGACGTCAAGCTGGCCAAGCAACAGGCGGCCAAGCTGGAGAACATGTTCCAGCAGATGGAAGAGGGCGAGGTCAAGACTCTGCCGCTCATCGTCAAGGCCGACGTGCAAGGTTCGCAGGAAGCCCTGGTGCAGACACTGGCCAAGCTGTCGAACGAGGAAGTCCGCGTTCAGATCATTCACGGTGCGGTTGGCGCAATCAGCGAATCCGACGTCAATCTGGCGCAAGCCTCCGGCGCGGTCATCATCGGCTTCAATATTCGTGCCGATGCCGGTTCCCGCAAGCTGGCCGAAACCTTCGGTGTCGATATCCGTTATTACAACGTGATTTACGACGCGGTCGACGAGGTCAAGGCGGCTCTTTCCGGCATGTTGTCGCCGGAGAAGCGCGAGCAGATCACCGGTATGGTCGAAATCCGTCAGGTCTTCAACGTTTCCAAGGTTGGCGCCATTGCCGGCTGTTACGTGCTGGAAGGCTTCGTCAAGCGCAATTCCCGTGTCCGTCTGCTGCGCAACAACGTTGTTCAGTGGGATGGCGAACTCGACTCGCTCAAGCGCTTCAAGGACGACGTCAAGGAAGTTCGTTCCAACTTCGAATGCGGTCTGTCGCTGCGCGGCAATAACGACATCCAGGTTGGCGACCAGCTGGAAGCTTACGAAATTCAGGAAGTGGCACGCTCGCTGTAATGAAGAAAAAGGGATTTCAGCGTAGTGACCGGGTCGCGGAGCAGGTGCGCCGCGACCTTGCCGATCTGATTCGGACTGAATTGAAGGATCCGCGCGTCGGCATGATCAGCCTGACGGCAGTCGAACTGACGCCGGATTACGCCCACGCCAAGGTGTTTTATGCAACGCTCAATTCCGATCATCTGGAAGAGATTGAGCGCGGCCTGAAGCGGGCGTCCGGCTTCCTCCGACGTGAACTCGGCCGGCGCATCCATATTCATACCTTGCCGGAGTTGCATTTTATTTACGACAACTCCATCGAGCATGGCGCCAGCATGTCGCTCTTGATCGATCAGGCCAATGCGCTGAGCGATCAGACGCCGGAAGACTAAGCGTCCCATGCAAGTCAAGAAGACCTGGAAACAGGTCGATGGTGTGCTGTTGCTCGACAAACCCATCGGATTCACCTCCAACGACGCCCTGCAAAAGGCGCGCCGCCTGTTCTCGGCGGCCAAGGGGGGGCACACGGGAACGCTGGATCCTCTGGCCACGGGTTTGTTGCCGCTGTGTTTTGGCGAGGCGACCAAGTTTTCGGCCGATTTGCTCGACGCCGACAAGACTTATGAGGCTGTCCTCAAACTTGGCGTGACCACCGATTCCGGTGACGCCGAAGGCAAGGTGACGGCGACTTCTACGGTCAACACGGAAAAAGCGGCAATTTTGAAATTGCTGCCGCAGTTTACCGGCGATATTCAGCAGATTCCGCCCATGCACTCGGCCTTGAAGCGTGACGGCCGTCCGCTCTACGAACTGGCTCGCAAGGGTATCGAGGTCGAGCGTGAGGCAAGGGCGGTGACCATTCACGCCATCGACCTGCTCGACTTTGCCGGTGACTCCCTGACGCTTCGCGTGTCCTGCAGCAAGGGCACCTACATCCGTGTCCTGGCGGCTGACATCGGTGCGGTGCTTGGCTGTGGTGCGCACCTGACCGCCCTGCGCCGAACCCGCGTTGGCGACCTTGATCTGGAGGGTGCCGTTACCCTGGCCGAGCTTGAAGGACTCGACGAAATGGGGCGCATGGCCCGCCTGAAACCGGTCGATGCACTATTGCTCACCTTGCCGATTCTTAACGTCGAGGGCGAGGCGGCGCAGCGTTTCAGTCATGGCAATCCCGTTGATTTGCCGACCGGCCTGAGCGGCAAGATTCGCGTCTATGAAAACGCTCGCCTGATTGGTATAGGCGAGCCGGGGCAGGGCAATCGTCTGTGGCCAAAACGACTGATTCAACTGGCCGATTAGCTGATATAATCCCGTGCTTTCCGTCGCCAACGGAAGAACTTTATCCACTGGCGCTGGCTCTATCAAACCGGGGCGGCGTCGTTTTCATGAAAGAGAGTTTGAAATGGCATTCACTACTGAAGTCAAAGCCGGCGTCGTCGCCGATTTCCAGCGCGCCAAGGGCGATACCGGCTCCCCGGAAGTCCAGGTTGCCCTGCTGACCGCCCGCATCAACGATCTGACCCCGCACTTCAAGGAACACAAGAAGGATCACCACTCCCGTCGTGGTCTGTTGCGCATGGTCAATCAGCGTCGCAAGTTGCTCACTTACCTCAAGAGCAAGAATATCGATGCTTACCGCACCCTGATTACCCGCCTCGGCCTGCGCAAGTAAGCCAGATCGAAGCCACGAAAGAGCGGCCCGGATTGATCCCGGCCGCTTTTTTCGTTTTTGCACTATTGTTTGTTGTTGTCTATTGTAAGTTGTTGATAAATAGTTGTTTATTGTGTTGAGAGTGAAAGGAAAATATGTTTAATGTCGTCAAGAAAACCTTCGCCTATGGTGCCCATCAGGTCACCATCGAAACCGGCGAAGTTGCCCGCCAGGCTGGCGGTGCCGTCCTTGTTTCCATGGAAGAAACCGTGGTTCTGGTCACTGTCGTGGCCGCCAAGAATGCCAAACCAGGTCAGGATTTCTTTCCGCTGACCGTTGATTATCAGGAAAAGACCTACGCTGCCGGCCGTATCCCCGGTGGTTTCTTCAAGCGCGAAGGCCGTCCTTCCGAAAAGGAAACGCTGACTTGCCGCCTGATCGATCGTCCGATCCGCCCGCTGTTCCCGGAAGGCTTCTACAATGAAGTTCAGGTCATCGCTACGGTGATGTCGCTGAACCCGGAAGTTGATTCCGACATCCCGGCCCTGATCGGCGCATCCGCCGCTCTGGCCATCTCCGGCGTGCCGTTCAACGGCCCGATCGGTGCTGCCCGCGTCGGGTACATTGATGGTCAGT
>Ga0209211_10003125_pt1 | contig 27384 bp, 25 predicted proteins | sample RifGroA2_FD_183992 | JGI IMG/M metagenome (GOLD analysis project Ga0209211, IMG submission 183992) | Groundwater microbial communities from Rifle, Colorado, USA - Groundwater A2 (SPAdes) (version 2) | ecosystem: Environmental > Aquatic > Deep subsurface > Groundwater | place: Rifle, Colorado...
TTACTTCAGCCCAAGCTTGCTCAATTTGTTTTGGCAGCAAATCAATGCTAGCCAACATATTAGACTGGTCTAAATTTTTTATGGCTTTTGGGTCATCTAAAATATTCATAGGTTTATTATATTATTTTTATATGCTTCTGTCTATTATCGGCAAATCACATATATCTCAAAACTCCTGTCGCGGCTGGCTTTGGGCTTGAAAACGGCAACGCGGCTAAATCGGCTTTTTAGGTTTTTAACAAAGCCGTCAAAATCGCCGCCCTGAAAAATTTTCAAGACTAAATTTCCGTGTGGAGCTAAAAATTTTTCAGCCAAGGAAACCACCCGCTCGTTCAACTCAATTGATTTTAAATGATCAACTTCTTTGGCGCCGGAAGTGGCTGGCGCTAGATCGGAGAGGATGACCGGAAAAAGCGCAGGGTGATTTTTTTGAATCAAGCTTTCCGCTTCAGGCGAAAAAATATCAGCCACAAATATTTTTATGTTGCCGGCAATATGCTCAATAGACTGTAAATCTAATCCGATCAACTCGGCTTTGGGGCCAACAATTTTGACCGCATACTGGAGCCAACTGCCGGGAGCGGCGCCAAAATCCAAGACATCCATGCCCGGTTTTAAAATTTTAAATTTATCTTGGATTTCTGCTAATTTAAAAACACTCCTGGCGCGATAGCCCAGCTCCTTGGCTTTTTTTAAATATCGGTCTTGAGGCACAAAATTTTTAGGCATAAAAACGATAGGGATTTTTTACATTATCATCCTCGGGCGAGGAACTAATATTTTTCCTGTCATCCTCGGACTTGATCCGAGGATCCAGTTCTGATTCCTTTTTGTTTGTTTTTTGTCTGGATTGCCCGATCAAGTCGGGCAATGACAAATAAATATTCTGTCATCTTCGGACTCTTCTTCTGTCATCCTCGGACTTGATCCGAGGATCCAGTCTTTAAAACCACTCTTTGGATAAATCATCCCAATTTGGATTGTCTTTCTCAATTAAAGCTATCTTCCATTTTCTATTCCAGCCCTTTAGCTGTTTTTCTCGTCTGATCGCTTCGGCAATGTCGTCTGTTTCTTCAAAATAAACCAAATTATGAACTTTATATTTACTAGTGAACCCTTTAACTAGATTGTTCTTGTGCTCATATAATCTGCGTATTAAATCATTGGTGATACCAATATAGAGGGTGCCGTTTTTACTACTGGCTAGGATATAAACATAGTAGTTATATTCTGTCATAAATTCTTTTTTGTTTGTTTTTGCCCTTGGGGCATCCGCCAATGCAAAAAAAGAAATTCTCCTGTGTGATATTCTGGCGGATTTATCTGGATTGCCCGATCAAGCATGCCCTCGGCTACGATCGAGGGTCGGACAATGACAGTGGGAACATAATGACAGCAAAAAATAATCACACTTTAATAATAGCTTAAAAAGATTTTTTAGACAAAAAAATACGCGGGACACTCTTTGAAGAAATGTCCCGCGGTTAAGGTTAAAATTTCTGCTGGAATAATATTCCCCAGCCACTTTTCTCATTGACAGCTAACTTGTAGAGGTTGAGCCGAACAACGGTTTTTGGGCTTGGAGAAAAATTAACTCCTGCACTCCGGCCAATGGTGGTTTTCCCGCTATTTTGCAGCGATTCAACCAAGCCAACTAGCTGGAGATATTTAAAAATATCAACAGTAGCAAACAACCAACGGCCAGTTTTATGACCGTTATAATTAATGGTGTTTTGGCCACCATTGACCCAAAATTTGCCGCTTTTCCATGTCAGGTCGCCGCCAGTGATTCGGCGGTAACCATCGGGCTGTTTGCCTCGCCAGCAGATTACTCCAGGAGTCAAATTAAATGGCAAATCGTAAGTCAGACGACCCGTACAATCCAAAGAATTGTTGTCGTCTTTAAATTTTGCTGTGCCATTTGTTGCACCAAGCATTCCCCAAATTCCTTTATATTCTTCCTGAATAAAAATTCCCAGCCCGCATGGGTGATTAAAAGAAGACGCTGGATAATTCAAAACAGGAAGAGCAAAAGGAGCTGGAAATTGATAAGTGATAGGGTCCAATGTGCGACCTACAATCAATTTTGGCATCCATTCTTCTGAAAATTGAAAATTAATTTGGGCAAAACCAAGTTCCGGTTTCCCTGCATTGTCAAAATCAGTGTAAGTGGTATAACTGACTTTAACTCTATTAATTCCAGTTTCCAGTGGCCCGCATAAAATTAAGCGAACTTTGGGAATACTAAAACCGGAGGAATCGGTTTTTATCTGACCAAAGCCAGACAGAGCCGACTCACCAGTAGCAAAAACTGCATTTGAAACCAAGATCGAAACGACGAGCAAAAAATAAAGCGATTTCATGATTTGTTCCTCCAAGTTTGTGAACCCATTGTAATTTTGATTATTTTTCTTTCTTTTTGTATTCCAGTAATTTAAGCATAAAAAAAATAAAGTCAAGGTCTGAAACAAAAATTAACTTTTTGTCAAATTTTGCCAATAAATCAAAAAAGTAATAGACTACACTCTATGGAAATCATCACTGATTACAAACATCGCGAAGCATGGGATAAATTCGTGGGGGAAAACACCAGCCCGGCCAGTTTTTTGCAGTCTTGGGAATGGGGCGAATTTAATAATAAAATATTGGGCAATCAAATTCAAAGATGGGCGATGATTGATGACGGCGAGCTGAAAATTGTTTTTATGTTAATTAAAAAAAACTTGCCGGCTGACAAGTTTTACTGGTATTGTCCGCGAGGACTAATTTGGAAAAAAGATTATCAAAATAAAAGAGTGCTGGCCTATCCTAAAATTATTGAGCAAGTTAATCAGGAAATTAAGGGCGCTGTTTTTATGCGCACCTGCCCGCCAAGCCAGTTTCAAGAGCACATTTCTGGCTTTTTAAAAAGACTGGGTTTTAAAAAACCAAAAATATTAATTCATTCCAAAGAGCCTGATAAAACCTTAATTTTAGATTTAACCAAATCAACAGAGGATCTATTAAAAAAAATGCATCCCAAAACTAGATATAATATACGACTAGCAGAAAAAAAAGGAATCACCATAAGAGAGCTGGCAACAGAAAAAGATATTGATATATTTTATAAATTATCAGCTGAAACCGCTAAGCGAGATAAGATTAGTATTTATAGTAAAAACTATTATTCTAAATTAATAAATTTTTTGACAGCCAATGAAACTGGCTTAAAATTAAAACTATATCTTGTTGAATATCAAAATAAACCACTCGCGGCCGCGCTAGTGATTTATTTTGGCCAAACTGCTACCTATCTGCATGGCGCGTCATCCGGGGAACACAGAAATTTAATGCCTAATTATTTAATTCAATGGCAAGCTATTAAAGATGCTAAAAATGCTGGTATGAAAATCTATGACTTTTGGGGCGTGAGCGAGGAGAATAAAACCTGGGCCGGCATTACTCGGTTTAAACGTGGTTTTGGTGGCCGGGAAATGAAATTTATAGGCACTTGGGATTATGTTCTGGATAAAAAATGGTACTACATCTTGAGGCTATTAAAAATTATTAAAAAAATAATCCCAAAAAAATGATTAAAAAAATAGTAGTCCTGGCAGCCGGCCGGGCAACACGAATGAAAGAACTGGCGGAAAAAAACCCCAAACATCTGATCAAAATCAACAACGAGCCATTTTTATATTATTTTTTTAAAAATATAAAAAAAGCTGGTTTTGCTGAAATAATTTTAGTGGTTGGCAATTTTAAAGAGCAAATGATAGAATTTGCCAAAAAGTATGAGGCTGAATTTAATTTAACTTTAATTGACCAGTTTAAAATAATTGGCACAAAAAAATATGGCACGGCCTGCCCGGTTGAGGCAGTGGAAAATGTCGTGGGCAAGGATAATTTTATAGTGGTTAATGGCGACGATCTTTTTTCGGTTGATGATTTAAAAAAAATAGCCAACATTGAGGATAAATTTTGTTATCTTGCCGGCATCCATAATCCTGAACCGGAACATTATGGCATACTTGAATATGATGAAAACAACTTTTTGAAACGGGTCATTGAAAAGCCTGTGCCGGGAATTGATTTTAACCAATCCCGAGCAATGGAATATTTAATTAGCCCGGGTGTATATAAATTTACTCCAGAAATTTTTAAAGCAGTCAAAAGGATTAAAAAATCTGCCCGCGGCGAATACGAGTTAACTGATGCGGTTAATTTGCTTGCCCAAGACAAAAAAGTCAAGATATTTCCCATCCAAGATTATTGGCAGACGTTTACTAGCCCGGATGATGTGGCTAAAATGGAAAAATTTTTATTAAAATAGCTTTATTTTTTAGACTTAATTAGCTGCTTGTTGACAAATTGTTGACAAGCTTTTTAATTTATGCTAATATATATATTGTCAACTAATTGTATACCATGAATATTGAAAAAATAATTTTAACTGAAATAACAAACAAAAAAAGTCTAAGGGTTGCTGACATAGTTAAGATAACCGGTTTTTCGCGTGCGTACATAAATAGATTCTTTAAAAAGCTGGCTGAAGAAGGAAAAATAATTCTAATCGGCAAGGCTAGCAAATCTTCTTATATAAAAGCTACGAAAGAATCGATTAGACGGAAAAAGAATAATATTTTAGAGATCAAGATGACATTAATGAATCAGAATCTGTCTGAAGATTTAATACTTGAACAAATTAAGAGAGAAAGCGGTATTTTTTTAGATATTCCAAACAATATAAGCAAGATAGTTGATTATGCTTTTACCGAAATGCTTAACAACGCTATTGAACATTCGCAATCAAATAATATTGAAATACTAATAGAACGCGATGAGGATAAAATTCGTTTTGATGTGATTGATAAAGGCATAGGTATATTCAAAAATATAATTCAAAAAAGAAAATTAAAGAATAATTTGGAAGCGATACAGGAACTAACCAAGGGCAAGCAAACAACTGCGCCCAAATTACATTCGGGTGAGGGCATTTTCTTCACTTCTAAGCTAGGCGATACTCTAATAATCCAAAGTTCTAATAACAAGCTTTTATATAATAATATTGTTGAGGATGTTTTTGTATATAATATAAAAAAAGTAATCGGCACTAGGGTGACTTTTATAGTTTCGCTTAATTCAAGGAAAAAAATAGATAGCATATTTCGTGAATATTCATCTAATCTATATGATTTTACTAAAACCGAAGTTAATGTTAAGTTATATAAAATGGCCGCCGAATATATTTCCCGCTCCCAAGCTAAACGTCTGACAAGCGGATTGGAAAAATTTAAAAAGATTGTATTGGATTTTGATAAAGTAGAAACTGTTGGACAAGGATTTGCTGATGAAGTTTTTAGAGTTTGGCAGAACAAATATCCCACTATTAAAATTGAGATTAAAAATGCGAATAAAAATATTGATTTTATGATTGCCCGCGTGAAAGGCAATCGCTAGCCGTAGAGACATTTATTTGGAATAAATAATAAAAGCCAGGGAACAAGTCTCGGGCTTTTGATTTGCCCCAGAAATAAGGGCGTGATAGACTAAAATCATGATAAAAATACTTATTAAAAAATTTATTCCTAAATTTGTTTTAAGTTGGTATCATTACAGTTTGGCGATTTTGGCCAAATGGTTCTATGGCAATCCGTCGGGCAAGATGATTGTGGTGGGCGTAACTGGCACAGCTGGTAAGTCCTCAACTAGTTATTTTATTGCCCAAATTTTAGAAAATGCAGGACTGAAAGTTGGTATGACCACAACAACGTTATTTAAAATTGCTGACAAAGAATGGCTGAACAACAAAAAAATGACCATGCTGGGCAGATTTCAGACTCAAAAATTATTAAAACAAATGCTCAAAGCTGGTTGCACAGTGGCCATTATTGAAACAAGCTCCGAGGGCATTAAGCAATACCGCCATATAGGAATAGATTATAATATGTTAGTCTTAACTAATCTATATCCAGAGCATATTGAAGCCCACGGCAGTTTTGAAAATTACAAAAAAACAAAAGGTAAATTATTTAAGCATCTGGGCAAAAAAACTATTATCATAAATACGGATGATAAACATGCTGATTATTTTTTAAATTTCCCGGCTAAAAAGAAAATAAAATATAATATAAAAGACTGGGACAATAACTGGCAGATGAATTTACTTGGCGAATACAATAAATATAATGTATTGGCGGCTATGACCGTGGCTAAGGAATTAAAAATAGAGCCAAAGATTGACAATTTAAAGCCCTTGCCTGGCAGATTGGAATTTATTGAAAATAATTTGGGAATAAATATAATAGTTGATTATTCTTTTGAGCCCAAAGCTCTGGAAAAACTATACCAGACTATAGCTGATATTAAATATAATAAATTAATTCATGTGCTAGGCTCAACAGGCGGCGGCAGAGACAAGGCCAGAAGACCAATTCTTGGCAAGATGGCTAATGAAAAGGCTGATATAGTAATAATCACTAATGAAGATCCTTATGATGAGAATCCTCAAGAAATAATAGATCAGGTGGCCAGCCAAGTAGAGAAAAATAAATTATATAAAATATTAGACCGCCGGGCAGCGATAAAAAAAGCCCTGGAACTGGCCGATAAAAGAGATTTGGTCCTGATTACCGGCAAGGGCGCGGAACAGGCAATGTGCGTGGAGAATGGCAAAATGATTCCTTGGGACGACCGAACGGTGGTCAGAGAAGAGCTGGTAAAATTATCCTAATTTGCCTAGTTGCTCTAATTCAATAAAATCACGAGGCGGGCCAATGGCCCGTTTTGAACTTTCTGCCAGAGTTGTTATACTAAAAGCAATCATGGCTTCCAACTAACTTCTAATATTATGGAAAAACAATGTCCTGATCAAAAATATTTGTGGGGAAAACAACACCTCCAGAGAGAACAAGAATTCATAGAACTGGAAAATGTTCCCAATGGATTTGCAAAAAAATGTATAGGGTATTTACCCGAGAATGCTACGGTTTTGGAGGTAGGCGCAGCTAACGGAAGGGATGCACGTTTTTTTGCCAAAGAAAAAAAATGCTTGGTCTACGCGACGGACTTCGCTTTGAGCGCACTACAACAATTACAAAAAGCTAGAGAGAGAGAGATAAAACAACCGGCTTGGTCCACCCCTTTAGCGCGGACACCAAGGATTTACCCCTAAATGCCGCGAAGCTTAGGGAGTTTTTTGATGCGGTTTATGCGCGGTCAGCACTACATTTATCAGATGAGCAATTAGATAAATTTTTAAGTGAGGTGAAGATGATGTTAAAACCGAGAGGGTTCTTAATGGTTGAGGGTAAGCCTAGGGACGATTTTAAGATACAAAGGAGCAGGGAAGTTTCCCCAAACTTGGTGTGCGATCATGATGGACATTTGCGCAGGCTTTGGTCCGAAGAAAACATAAAACGAATAATCGATGATATGGGTTTAAAATTGCTATGTATAAATTGTGCCGAGGAAGAATGGCGAGGGAAAAAGACAAAGTTTATAAATTTTATAGCTCAAAAATATGAAAATGAACAATAAGCCAGTGCTAATTGTTTCGGCTTTACTGATTAAAAAAACGATGAATGGAGAAATAAAACTATTTATTCAGGAAAGATGGAAACCGCAAACCAGTCCAAATTATTCAGGGCTCTGGGAAATTCCAGCTGGCGGGGTTGATGTGTATGAAAATATTTACACCGCGCTAAAGCGTGAGGTGCGCGAAGAATGCGGACTCAAAATTAAAAGGATAATCGGCGACTGGCACGGTAAAATTGAAAAATCACGCAAAAACGACGCGGTGTTTGCGTTCAGGCCATTTGTCTGTCAGCAGATGTTAAAAACCAAAGGCGGTTTGCCGTGGATCGGTTTTGTGTTTGTATGCGAAGTCGGTGGGAAAGTTAAAATGAATAAAAAAGAAGCCAGAAATCCCCAGTGGATAAGCACGGATGAATTAAAAAATTTGTTGGAAAAGCAACCGCAGAAATTTTTTCCTTTACAATTACCAGTATTAAAATATTTTATAGAAAAATTTTATGAAAAAATTTGATGTGGTTTCTATTGGTTCGGCCCTGAAAGATATTTTTATTTTGAATAAAGACATGTCCTGCGGCGGGACAAAAGTCTGCCATCCCTTTAATCCAGAAGTTTGGGGCGATAAGATAAAAATCAAAAAAATGTATTTTGACATCGGCGGGGGCGGGACAAACACAGCTGCGACTTTCGGCAATCTAGGTCTCAAAACGGCATTGCTCGCACGGGTGGGTAATGATTTGACTGGTAAAGAAATCATTGAAACCATGAAAAGATTTCGGGTGAATACCAATCTGATAACTATTGGTAAAAAAGAAGAAACCGGCTATTCGGTCATTTTTTTGGACAAAAACGGGGAAAGAACCGCGCTGGTTTTTCGCGGGGCGTCTGACTTTAGCGACTTCAGCCCAAAAAACACAACAGAGCTTAGAGGCGTTTGGTTTTTTGTCACCTCACTCAACGCGAATATAAAATTATTGGATAAAATTTTTACCGTGGCGCGCAAGCATAAAACCAAAATTGCCTGGAATCCGGGCAACGCTGAATTGGACTTGAGCAAAAGTAAATTAAAATATTTTTTACAAAATACCGATGTTTTGTTTTTAAATCTTAACGAGGCGAAAAAATTAACCGTAGAAAAAAACAAAAATTTGAAAAATATTTTCTATCGGCTAGCGGAATTGTCGCCCAAGGCGGTAATGGTGGTGACTGACGGAAAAAATGGCGCCTGGGCAAAAAACGGCACGGCAATAGTCTGGGCGGATATTTTGGATAAAAAAATGGTTAACGCCACGGGCGCGGGTGATGCTTTTGGCTCGGGATTCGTCAGCGGACTGATTTTATATCAAGGCGACATAAAAAAATCACTCCAATTGGCTATGCTCAATTCCAATAGCGTGGTGACACAAATGGGAGCAAAACATGGAATTTTAAAAAAACCACCAACCACTAAAGAGTTAGGCAAGATAAAGATCAAGAGCGTGGTATAAAATGTTGATATTTATAAAAAAACCGCGGCACCTTGCGTCACGATTTTTAATATTTAGGGTTACAAAAATCTTTTTACTTTAGAAGTTGTAATATTTGTGGAATAAATATAAAAAAACAAACCCGCCCTGAAGTTCATTAAGGCGAATCTTGGGTTTAGATTGCGGATGGGCATCGGCTCATGGCTTAAGGCCTATCGGCCAAGCGGATGGATTGAGCCGAATAGAACCCGCTAAACCTTGAAATTATCAACTCCTTAAGTTAAAATGAACATAACCAGTCCTGCTGGAGTGGCGGAATTGGTAGACGCACTAGGTTTAGGGCCTAGCGCCGCAAGGCATGTGGGTTCAAATCCCTCCTCCAGCAAATAACAATCCTTGGAGAGTTTTTGCCCCGTTGAATAGTGGGACCGAGTCTCCCATCCGGTAAATTATTTTACCTAACAAATCATTTTTATTAATATGGCTTCAGCAGAGACTTTGCTGGTTTAAAAATTTAATTTAGTAATTATTAATGCGGGTATTGTAGTTTTAAGGTAATGATATCACCTTAAAGCGGTTATCGCATCAGCCTTCCCCGCCTGCCACGGCCTAAGCGGGCGTAGCACAACGGTTAGTGCGCAAGCCTTCCAAGCTTGGGATGAGGGTTCGACTCCCTTCACCCGCTAAGGCGATGGCAGGCAGGCAAGCTAATGATGCGGGTGCGATTCCCGCTACCCACTCCAACTGTTCAGGCGGCGGAACTGATAGCCCTGCCCGCCAATGTCTAAGCCGCGATGGCGGAACTGGTAGACGCACAGGACTTAAAATCCTGCGACTTCGGTCATGAGGGTCCGACTCCCTCTCGCGGCACCGACCCACACTAATCTATGCGAAAAAGAATTTTCATAATTCACGGCTGGGATGGCCACCCAAAAAAGGGATGGTTTCCGTGGCTAAAAAAAGAGTTAGCAGCACAAGGCTTCGCTGTTTTTGTACCGCAACTCCCAAAATCAGATGAGCCGAGAATAAATAACTGGGTGCTAAAACTAAAAGAAGCCGTGGGAAATCCGGATGAACAAACCTACTTTGTGGGCCATAGCATGGGCTGCCAGGCAATAGCCCGTTATCTTGAGACCCTTCCTAAAAATACAAAGGTTGGTGGAGCTGTTTTTGTTGCCGGCTTTTTCAAATGTCTGACAAATCTTGAGGACAACGATGTTGTGCGCAGTGTTGCCAAGGAATGGCTTATGACTCCTTTAAATCTTGAAAAAGTAAAAACTCACTTGAAAAAAAGTGTGGCCATTTTTTCTGATAACGACCCGTATGTTCCAGCGGACAATCAAGATGATTTTGCCAATACGCTCGGGTCAAAGATTGTCGTTGAGCACAACAAAAGTCACTTCAGCGGCTCTACTGGCACGAGAAAGTTGCCACGAGCCCTTGATGCTATTATTGAAATGGCGGAAGAATAGATTAAAATATACTGATCCCACTCAAAAAAATCCCGACACGGCCGGGATTTTTTTATCCTTATTTTTTTATTTTCTAAATCTATTCTTCCCAAACCCTCCTCATAATTCTCCTCCTCCGATACAACACCGCCACCCCAGCCAAGATCACCAGTAATGGCACGCCAATCACATTAAAATATTTAATCGCTTTCTTTTGTGTTTCACTCTTAAACAACAACGGCGCTTTGGTCAAATTCTTGGCGCGAATCGCTGATAAAACATCATCTTGCGCCAACCAGTCTAGACCGTTGATAAACATGACCGCGTTACTTTGATTACTGAGCGCGAAGCTGGCTGTGACGAACTCCGCGTTGCCAACCACTAAAATTCTGGTGTTGTCAGTCTCCACTGACACTATCACTTTTTTCTTGGTCAAATTAGCCGCCGACCAATTCTGCTGTGGATCTAAATCAAACGCGCCTTCCATTGTTCCAGCCGCGTCAGAAGTTGTAAAAATATCTTTTGTCTTGGCACCCGCTGGCAACTTATTCTGTTTTTCTTCCACCGATGCTGTCCAAGGTAAAATAATAGACTGAATATTATTGAGCCAGCCGACCTCGCTTGCCGCAAGCGCCCTCACCCATAGCGGATAAGGCAATAGGTAATTTACTATTCCTCCGCCAACCGAAACCGTATCGTGAGACTTCAGGTCATACAACAAATCATTTTTCACCTCTACGCCCCATTCCGCAAGCAAAACATTTAAATTGCTTGCCGTGGAAGTGGCTGTTAAAGATGCCGGGTTGGTCTCAATTGTTTTATTCATAATAAAAGCGCTCCCGCCATTTTTTAAATAACCGTTGATTTTTAATATCTCCTCCGGTGTCAATTTTTCCGTCGGACCGGCAATAACCAGCGCGGCAAGGTCGCTCGGCACATCATTATATTTTATTTTCTTGTCTTCCTCGCTTTTTAAAATAATTTCCGTCAACTCATACTGCTTGCCGGCTTCATCGTTTAAATAACCAAAATCTTGATATAAGTTTTTCTCGCCGTGCCCGGACAGCCAGCCTATTTTTTTCTTTTCGGTCTTGGTCATCCCCAAAATAAAGCTGGAAATCTTATATTCCAAATTATTTAAATTATCCGCGAAAGGAATCGTCTCCATTTTTTTATCTTGACCAATACCGCTTTGAATCGCCAAGCCCAGATAGCCTTTTTTCACGCTCAATTCATCCTTGGCCACCACATTAAACTGCACGGCCGGAATATTGTATTCTTGCGCTATTGTCTCGGCGCTGGCGTTGACATCGGGATAATAAACACGCAAAACCACTTTCCCTTGCCCGGCCAAACGATAATCATTTAACAAGTCTTTTACTTCCTGCGCTTGCAATGACAGTTGCGTTGGTATTTGTTTGGAAACAAAAAAATGTATTTCTATCTCCTTCTCCAAACCAGCAAAAATTTCTTTGGTTGCCGGCGATAAGGTGTATCTCTGTCCCTCGGTCAAATCAATCCTGCCCCTTATTCTATCTCCAGCCAAATTAATACCAACCAAAACTATCGCCGCCGCTATCAAAACCAAAAACGCTTTTCCGTATAATCTGGCCGCTCTTCCGCCCCTTGATTTCGTCAATGAAAAACTGGCCAGCGCTCCAAAAATCGCCATCAAGCCAAAAAAATAAATTATGTCCCGCGCGTCTATCACCCCCCGCGTCATATTGTAAAAATGATCAAAAACGCTGATCTTCTGAAAAATATTATCCACCGGATACGGTAACGATAAGGTCACTATTTCCAAGCCGACCAAAACCAAACCGAAATTCACCGTCAGCCCGATTACAAAAGCCACGATTTGATTTTTGGTGATAGCCGAAGCCCAAAGGCCGATTACCAAAAACGAACCGATTAAAAACAACGAGCCCAGATACTGTCCAGTAATCGCTCCCAAATCAAAATCACCGAACCCGGACAAAGAAATTGGGATTGTTAAGGTTATCAAAACCGTTGCCAAACAAAAAATCATCGCTCCCAAAAATTTTCCCGTTAAAATCTGACCGCTGCTGACCGGTTTTGTCGCCAAAGCCTCCATCGTGCCACCGTCTTTCTCTTTAGCCAATAGCCCCATCGTTATCGCCGGTATAAAAAACATCAAAAGCCACGGCAGCAAAGAAAAAAGCGGTCGCAGTCCCGCCTCGCCTGTCACGGCAATTTGTTGAAAATAAAAAAAGTATGACAGCGCCAAAAAAACCGTCATCAAAATATAAGCCGTTGGCTGGGTAAAATAACCCCGTAATTCTTTTTTTGCGATGATCCAAATATTACGCATAAAATTAATTTTCTTATTCCTTAATTTTCGCCCTTAGGGCGATCCCTGCCTCGCCCTGCCTACCCTGCCTACCCTGCCTACCGGCAGGCAGGCGGACAGGCAGGCGGCAGGCAGGCGCCTTCCACTCACTGGAATAATCTATTTTGGTAATTGGCGGGCTTGATTTCTTGATTGCTTGCTTTCTTGATTTTCGTGTTCTATTCTTTAGTCAACTCCCTAAACACATCCTCTAAACTCACCTCTTTTTGGCGCATCTCCCAAATAATCCAATCATTCGCTCGCGCCATTCTTGAAATTTCCGGCCGCAACTCCTTTTCTATTTCCAAAACAATCTTCGTTTTATGGTTTTCTGGCTTTAATGTTTTTATATTTTGCTGATCAGCTATCTGCCTGATATTCTCTTCAATACCCCTGCCTTCAATCTCCAAAAATAACCTCTTTTTACTCTGCGTCCCCTCGATTATTTCTCTCGTCGCCCCGTCAGCCACTATTTTGCCCTTATTTAAAATTATCACCCTCTCACAGGTGTTTTCTATTTCAGCCAAAACATGCGATGAAATAATGACTGTTTTTTCTTGTCCCAAATTTTTTATTAAATTTCTGATATCCACCCGTTGGTTTGGATCCAACCCCTCCGTCGGCTCGTCTAATATTAAAATTTCCGGTTCCCCCAAAATACTGGCTGCCAAACCGACCCTTTGCTTAAAACCCTTTGACAAGTCAGCTATCTGTTTGTAAAAAACCTCTTTTACCCCGGTCTTTGTTACCGCTCTTTTGATCGCTGCTTGCTTTTTATTCTTATCTTTAATTTTAAAATCAACCATCGTGCCCAAATATTCCTTGACTAACATTTCCGGATACAACGGGTTGTTTTCAGGTAAATATCCAATTTTCTGCTTTGCCAAAAGCGCCTCCTTGTCCTTGCTCATATCATTACCGGCTATAACAACCTCGCCTTTGTCAGCCAATAAAAAACCGGTCAAGATTCTCATGGCTGTTGTTTTCCCCGCTCCGTTCGGCCCCAAAAGCCCCACAATCTCACCCTTATTTATCTCAAAAGAAATATCCTCCAATACCTTGTTTTCTCCAAAATTTTTAGAAAGACTTTTTACCTCAATCATAAACTTAAATATTTTTTAATTAACTATCAATTAACGCAATTTTGCCAGTTATTGAATTCTTCCGCTGGTTCAACTTTGTCTCTTGGCGCGAGATCGCCCAAAGGGGGATAATCTAGACCTCAAAGTTTAAACCTGCTTCATCTAATTATTAATTCTTTTATCTTTCTTTTTTACTAGATTCCCGCCAGAGCCTGCCCTCAACTTTGATCAAAGGCGGGAATGACAATCGCACGGCGCAGTCCATTCTATCCTTCCCTCTATTTTCGCCCTTGGGGCGATCCCTGCCTCGCCCTGCCTACCCTGCCTACCAGCAGGCAGGCGGCAGGCAGGCGGCAGGCAGGCGCCTTCCAATCACCGGAATAATCTATTTTGGTAGTTGGCAAACTTGTTTTCTTGATTGCTTGCTTTCTTGTTTAGGCCGTGAGGCCGTATGTTTTCTTGTTTTTTTGTTTCTACGCCAACACCCCTATTCCTTTCAATCCCCTTTTCGCCAAACTCTCGCCTTCCAACTGCGGTATTTTATCTTCATAAGTCTCTCTTGCCCCCTTATACAAAACCCCGATTGGCAGCTTCCCTTGAAGCTCAAATTCTCTGGCCTTGTCTAAAGCCCTCTCCTGGTTATGTGGCGCGTACCTGTGTTCTTCCAGTTTATAAATCACATTTCTGTACCACTCATAAGTATTCTCTTTATTAAAAGAAACGCAGGGCTGTAGTATATCAACATGCGCAAACCCTTTATGAATGATGGCTTCTTTAATTATTTGTTTTAAATGTTCGGGTTCACCGCTAAAGCCCCGCGCCACAAAACTCGCTCCCGCTTCCAAAGACAAGACCAGCGGGTTAATGGGTTTTTTTATCTCACCGAACGGCGTTGTCTTGGTTATTGTACCTTCTTTTGTCGTCGGCGATGCCTGTCCGGCAGTCAAACTGAACCGTTGATTGTTTGCCACCAAAAATGTGATGTCAATGTTATATCTAGCCGTGTGCAAAAGATGTTGCACTCCCTCGCCATAAGCTCCGCCATCGCCGGCCAAGGCAATCACCGTCAAATCTTTATTCCCGATTTTAGCGCCAAGCGCCACTGGCAATGTCCGACCGTGTAACGAATGAAACACATAAGTTTTGATAAAATTTGCTCCATTGCCAAAACAGCCAATATCATAAACTAGAAACAGCTGGTGCGGCTCCAAACTCAACTCTAAAAACGCCTGCTTCAATGCCTGCCAAATCCCATAATTGCCGCAACCAGGGCACCAGGTCGGCAAAAAATCCGTATTGAATTTTTCCGCTCCCATCTTTTCCATAAAAATTTACTGACCCATTAATTCGTTAATTTTACCAACAATCTCTTCCCTGAAAAACGGCCGGCCATCATATTTCAAAAATTTATTTTTAATCTCAACGCCGGTCTCTTGGCGCACCAGTTCACCCAGCTGGCCAGTTTTGTTATTTTCTATTAATAAAATGTTTTTTGCTTTGTTCAAAATCGCCTGCACTCTCTTTTTTGGGAATGGCCAGATATAACTCAAATGTAAAAAGCTGACCTCCTTATTATCTCTATTTTCTTGATTTTCAGCCTTGGGCTGACCCGTCTGCTCTTTCCGTAAATAACCCATCTCGGAAATTGGCGAGCTTGATTTCTTGATTTCTTGCATGGCGTCTAAAACAACCCCTTTGACCGATCCCCAGCCGATAATGGTTAGCTCCGCTTCTTTGGGACCGTACATAATCGGCTCTGGCAATTCACTCGCTATCAATTTTACTTTGGCAAATCTTTTATCCATCATCTTTTTCCGGTTAACGCTTTCATCAGAAGAAAAGCCGCATTCATCATGATCGTCGGAATTAAAAACCGCCAATCCGTGCTTTTGACCAGGCACTGACCTCTCGGACGCTCCCGAGTTGGTAATCTTATATCGTTTGTAATTTCTCAATGACGCCAATTCTTTATCACTCACAAAACCAACTCTTTTTATCTCCTGTTTTTTACGCTCCCGGTCTGATACCGTAAAATCTGATTCAGATAAATATTTGTCTAAAATAAAAATTACCGGCAACTGCCATACCTCTGCCAAGCCAAACGCCCGTTGTATCATCTCCATGGCTTCGCTGGCGTCTCCCGGCGCGATGACAATTCTTGGGAATTCTCCGTGCGAAGCATTGATAATGAATTTCAAATCACTCTGTTCCGTCCAGGTTGGTAGCCCGGTTGCCGGCCCGGTTCTCTGCGCTTCAATCACTACCAGTGGCGTTTCCGTAATTGCCGCCAATCCCAAATATTCTGTCATTAAAGAAAATCCACCGCCCGATGTGCCGGTCGCGGCCCGGACTCCCGCCGTTGCCGCTCCGATTGCCGCTCCAATCGCGGAAATTTCATCCTCTGTTTGATGCACAACCAAATTAGCCTCTCTTTGTTTTTCAGCCAAAACATGCATTATTGAGGTGGCCGGCGTCATTGGATAAGCCGCGTAGAACTTGCACCCGGCCCAGATCATTCCAGTCGCTGCCGCCTCATTGGCCGTCATAATCTCGTCTCGCTCGCTTTTTTTATTCTCCAAATTCCATTCATTGATATTAAACCGCGGCTTTGTCTTTTTATTCTTAAGATAATTATAGCCCAGCTCCACCGCCGTTTTGTTCATCGCCATCGTTTCCTGGCCCTTATCTCTGAAAGCAACCGCTACTTCGTCTAATATTTTATTTAATCCCAGACCGATCAGATACATTGCCGCGCCAAGCGCTGCCATGTTTCTAGCAATTATCCCACCAGCTTTTTCAGACAACTCGACCAATGGTACATCAATCGCTTCTGCATGCTTCAAATTAATTCCTGCCAAATCCCCGTCATAAATTAGTATCCCCCCATCTGTCACATAATCTTTGTCTAAATCCACCGTCTTTTTATCCAGCGCCACCAAAATATCAACCCCCATTGTCGCTGAGGCAACGGCTCCCGCAGCTACATTCATCTGATAGGTATTATGCCCGCCGCGAATAAGCGACGGATATTCGCTGTAACCGAAAACACCGGCGCCGCTTTTAAAAATCGCCTTACCCAAAATCAAACCAGCGGCTTTTATTCCAAAACCCGCTTCGCCCCCGATCTTTATGGCAATTTCATTTTTTCCCATACGAATTTATCAGTCTGATTGGTATTATAACAGAAAAAAATAATTTATAAAACACTGCCCGTCTCCCGGCTGTGTTTTAATCAAAATCGTTCAATTATTATTCCCCCCCAATTATTTTAATCACTTCGTTCACCGCCTCTTCCAGCCTGCCATTATTATTGATCACGATATAATCAAATTTTTTGTCATGCTCCGGTTTTAAATATTCTTCAATCAATACCCTTCTTTTTTGGATTTCATCCTCGCTGTCCAGCCCTCTAGCGCGGATTCTTTCAACTGCCGCTTCAACTGACGGCGGCTTTATGTAAACGGTAATTACCTCCGGTATTTTCTTCTTTAAAGCTACCGCTCCCTGGGTGTCCACCTTCCACACCCCGATTTTGCCGCTTTCCTTGACTCTCTTTAATTCTTCAGTAGTACATCCGCGATAATCACCGTAGACTATGGCCCACTCCACAAATTCATTGTTGGCCAATTTCCTCTGAAACTCTGCCGCTGAAATAAAATAATAGGGCTTGCCCTGCCGCTCTCCCTTTCTTGGCTTTCTCGTTACCGTCGTAATAACGCGCTCAAACAACACGCCTCTCTTTGCCAATCCCTCAATAATCGCGTCTTGTCCCGATCCCGACGGCCCGGAGATAATAATAATTTTTCCTTGATCTTTTTTCATATTTTTTTGTAAAACTTATTTTATCTTCTCCAAAAAATCCTTTAATGCTCTCGGTGTTTTTATCTCAAATTTCTGCCACGCGCCTGTCAAATCCCTAAACCACAATCTCTCGGCAAAAAGCCACAATCTATTCAAACCCTCGTCTTTACCCTTCTTCTTAATATCCCGGGTTGCATAGACTTTATCGCCCACCACGCTGTGCCCGATGGTTTTCATATGCACCCTGATTTGGTGCGTCCGTCCGGTAAAAATCCTTATTTTTAATAAGGTAAAATTTCTAAATCTTTTCACAACCTCATAATCTGTTCTAGCCTCTCTCCCGGCCTCTTTATTGGCAACCCCGGCAGTCATTGTCCCCTTGGCCCTGGATCTTCCGATCGGCGCTCCGACCGTGCCCTCATTTTTTTGAACAACGCCATGCACCAAGGCCGAATATTCCTTGACTATTTTTCTATTTTTAAATTGCTCCTTCAGACAATCAAACATTTTCTGCGTTCGCGACGCCACCATCAGCCCGGACACCTCTTTATCCAGCCTGTGCACAATACCGGGCCGGCCCGCGTCTTCTCCAATATTTTTGATCTCCGGATACTTTTTTATTAGCCAATCAACCAAAGTATCTTTTTTATGTATGTTGTCCGGATGCACCACTATCCCAGCTGGCTTATTCACCACCACAAAATCCTTATCTTCCGCGACTATTTTCACTCTCAATCTTTTTCCTTTTTCCTTTTTCATTTTTCCTTTTTCATTCTCCTCCTTGCCTTCTACCCTTTGCCCTTTGCCTTCTTCATTTTCTTCTTTGCCTTCTACCCTTTGCCCTTTGCCTTCTTCATTTTCTTCTTTGCCTTTTGCCTTTTGCCTTTTGCCTTCTATCTGTTCTCCGCCCTTTAAAAAATAATGCGGCGCCACCGTCTTGCCGCCGACTAGAATCTCCCCGGCTTTTATCTTTTTTTGTATCTGCGCTCGCGACAAATTATCCAGTTTTCCTTGTAAAAACTGGTCCAGCCGCTCGCCAATATTCTCTTTCTCCACAATAATTTTCATAGACCAAAAACAATTAACAATACAACAATATAATAATTACGGCGGCCTTCTCCGCTAACGCCACCTTTCTGTCAATCTCCTAATTACTGATTCCTGATTTCTGCTTACTGTTTTCTTGATTTCTTGTTTTCTTGATTTCTTGTTTTCTTGATTTCTTTTTTTGCCTCTTCTTTGTCCTTTATCTTTCCCGCTAATTGTTTTTCTCTTAATTGTTCCAAAATTTTGCCCACTCTTTTGCCTGGTTTAATGCCCAAAATCTTCATCACTTCATTACCGTTAATCAAAGGCTTGGGCAAATTTCTGCCCTTGCCCAATTTTTTGAGCTCTTTAATTCTTTTGACCACAGTATTGAAATTACCAAGATCAATTTTGCCGTTTTCTTGGATACAGGACGATTGGTCTACAAATCCAAGCTTTAGCAAATCTTCGCCGCTGTAATGCTGGTCAAAAAAATATTTTTCCAAAGTGGAATTTTTCATTTCTGTGGCCGGCTTAGTATCAAATAAATGATGTCTGCGAATGAGCCAGCTCGCCCGCTCCGGATCAAAATCAAAATCAGGCGTGGCCGACAATTTCAGTTTCTTAAAAATCTGCTCGGCCAAATCCGCTCCGAACTCGTCATGCCCATTAAATCTGATGCGATCCGCCTTGTCTTTCTCTGGCGTGATTATAGTAAACGGCTTACCCACATCATGGAATAACACGGCCATTACTAATTCCGCGTTAATTAATTCTTCCTTCATTTTGATTTTTGTCCCGCGGTCGCGGGATTGATTTTTGATTTTTTTATCAAAAATGATCGACTGACTAAACCTCTCTTTAAACGCTTCGCTTCCCAAAATTTTCAAACACAATCTCGTGTGTTCCCACACATCGCCCTCGCTGTGCCAATTTTTCGGCTGGGGGCAATTCTTCATTTTTAAAAGCTCTGGCAAAAGCTCCGCCGTCGCCCCGGATTTATCCATCAAGCCAAAAGCCGAAAGCGGATTACCAGCGAAAGCCTTCAATATCTCCTCACCGATAATTTCATATGGCACGATTCTTTCCCCGCCCTTTTCTTCATTTATTTTTTGAATCCATTTTTGCAAAGCCGCCCAAGTATTATCTTCTATTTTATAACCGAGCTGGCAGGCAAAACGAATCGCCCGCAGCATCCGCGAATAGTCTTCGCCAAATCGTTCATAAGCATTGCCCACTGTTTTAATTTGTCTATGCTTCAGGTCTAGAAGCCCGCCAAACTCATCTATCAGCTCTTCTTTTTTTAAATCCCACGCCAAGGCGTTGATCGTAAAATCTCGTCTGCCCAGATCGCCCCTGATGTCCAGTCTATAATTGTAGCTAACCTTAAAATCTTTGTACCCGCCAGTTGCCAAAGAAATTTCCGTCCTTGGCAAGGCAATGTCAAAAGCCGTTTCCATCTTTTTTCCGATCGGTACAAATTTGTATACACCAAAACTTTTTCCCACCAATTCCACTCGTCCCAACCTCTCCAATATTTTTCCCAATCTCTCAATCTCTATGCCGCGCACGATGAAATCATAATCTTTGATTACTCTATCCCCGATAAGCGCATCGCGCACCGCTCCGCCAACCAAAAAAACCTCCCCTTCGTTTTTTCTTATCTCTACAAGCCAATCCAAAAAACCGTCCTGCGCCAATGTTTTAATCGTTTTCTTTAAGTTCTCTTTTTTCATATTATAATCGTAGCTTTTTATCGCTCTTTTTTCAAGTAACAAAAAAGGGGGCGACAAGCCCCCAATTAAAATTGATAAGTGAGGTTGTACGCCCCCAAATCCCTAATGGGACTTGGAGCGCACCGGCATCTGAATTCTTTTTTAAAAATTCAGGTGGTGGTGCGCGGCCAAGATTTTCCTTATTAGGGATAAAATGCTTTTCGGGCCGATTTGTCAAAAAGCGTTTTATTCTCTACCGTTCTTCTGGCAATCTCTCTATCTTTATGAGATAAAAAGTTACCTTTTTGTTTTTGTTTTATGTTTTTTTGAAACAGGTTCTCGTGCCTCCAGAAACCTCTTACGAACAGTAAAGAATAAATATTCCAAATTTTTTGTTTTTGCTTTTTATTTTACCTTTGGAACATCTAACCTCTACTGTGAATAAATGCCCCTAAAACACTTACGCTCTAATTATAGCATAATCCACCCTGCCCGTCAAAGCCGCAAAACAATATTCTTTATCAATAGTTTTTTGCCGCCCTGAAATTTACTCTCTAGTTATCCACAAGCGTCCGACCACCAAACCATCCTAAACAAAACAGCCGTTATTTTCTTTATTCTCAACTAAAAATAAAAATCTATTGGCCCAACTGAAACCCGCTGTCCGTCGTTCGCTTCCTATTTAATCATACCCTTAATCACAATTCCATTTCTCTCGTTGTCATCAAAAACAACACTGACTATCTTCGCGAAACTTAAATAGGTCGTATCCAGAATTGCTGGATCCAAAATTAAATCACTGATGGCATCTCCCAGCTCGTCGCCTCCGGCCCTTGCCTCTTTTTGATCCAAAATCCTTTTCACCAAGTCAGTTGAATTGAAAATTATTATTTCTTCATCGCCAAGAAAATAACCCATCTCAAAATCAGCCGCCTTAATGAACTTTATCTCCCCGCGCCCGTAATTTTCTTTTGTGAACGCAAGCCTGTTTGGGTCTGCCACCACCTCATAACCGGTGGTTTTATCAATCAAAATCTTCAAACGCTTTTCTGGAAACTTAAAAGCCGTATAACTTTTTATTAATGCCTCTAAATTCCAGGCAACCTGGTCTTTATTAATATTAAAAACCTTATTGCTCACTATGGCAAAATCATTATTTCCCAAATCCATAAGATCACTTGCCTGTTTTATTTTTATTTTCGGTCGTACCACCAAAGCAACTGGTTGTTCAAAAATTGTATACAGTTCTCTTATATCCGTCTGATATTTGTCGTTAATATAAGTTTCCACTATTTCCTTAGCCACCGTCTCACTCTCCGCCCCAGCGACTATCGTCTCCCAAATATTTTTGACCCCATCCAGTTTCAGCACCAATGATTTGTCACTGTAAAAAATATTACCAGCCATCACGTCTCTTTGCCAAGCCAATTTATTGTCACTATACACCCATGGTAAATTGATTTGAAAATTAATTTCTTCTTTATCGTTTATGGCTGCTTGCCAATAAATCAGACCCTGATCATCGGCTGCCAAATTATTATGAAAAATTCTTTTTTCCTCATCCGTCAAACGAGTGCTGTCCCAAAATTCAGCTCTAAAGAAACCATAACCAAAACCGTTTACGGCTTTGCTCCGTTGCCCGAAATTCAAATCCGAAAAATACTGCGCCCCTCTTACCATTTGCATCACCTCCTTGGACCTGGCAATAATAGCCGTCTTTTTATCTATGGGCTGATAATAATAACCCGAGAGAAAAGCGCTTGACTGCTCAATATTGCCACGGCTCTTGACAACCCAACCTGGTTCTTTTCTTTTCTCTTGATCCGGTATCTCCACCACAAATAATCCTATCTTTTGTATTTCAATCTCCGCTTTCCAAATATCCGCCGGCAAACCGTTATCCTGTAAAAATTTTTCCAATTGTTTTTTAGCCTGGCTGTTTCTTCCCAAATAATCAATAAAATTTTTGTCGGCAAGATCAAACTCCGCGAAAGCCAAGGATTTTTTGGGCGCATATTGCCACAAAAATTCATCGCTGCTGTAATAATTTTTCACCATAAAAAAAACCGCGGCAGCAAACAATATTAAAAGCGCTGGCAAAAAGATATAAAGTTGTCGGTATTTCCTCGCCATAAAATCTTTAAGGGATTGTCGCCGAATGCGCTTTCGTAACGAAATTTGAAAATTTTGTAGCGAAAAATTCAAAAAACGACGATGTTTATATGTTAATATGGGCGGAGGAGTTTTTTGGATTTTGCAGCCAAAATTTTCAAATTGCAGTAGAAATGGTATTCGGCGATAGTCCCTTAACTAGATATTACCAAATAAACATCGCCAAGGTCAATTGACCGCCAAGCTTTTCTCGCTTGCCTAATCCGCCAAAAATGTTAAAATAATATATAAATAACTAAACAATTTTATGCAAATTAAAGTTCAAATGTTGCCTCGCGCCGAGGCGCTGCTCACGCTCGAAATCCAGCCTGATGAATATCAAAAATTTATGTTGGCTGCCACCCAGAAAATGTCCACCAAAACAAAAATAGACGGCTTTCGTCCCGGCTACGCGCCTTATAATATTGTCAAACAAAGGGTGGGCGAGGGTGAAATCCTAAATGAAGCTCTCTCGGAGATTATCAGCCGCACCTTTGCTGAAGCTATTTTGAAAGAAAAAATTAATACCCTGGGTTCTCCGGAGATTACTATCAAAAAAATGACTCCCGGCGACAATCTCATCTATGAAGCCAGGGTGTCTGTCTTGCCGGAAATCACTCCGCCCAATTTGGTTTCGCTTTCTCTAAAAAAATCAACGATCAATATTGAGGAAAAAGAAGTTGACAAGATTTTGGAACGGCTGGCCAAATCCCGCGCCGCGGAAATTTTGGAAACGCGGCCGGCGGAAAATAACGACCTGGTGAAGCTTGATTATCAAATATCCATTGCCGGCGTCCCGCAGGAAAACGGTTCCCAGAAAAATTTCCCCGTTTTCTTAGGTGAAGAGCATATGATACCAGGCTTTGAGAAACAAATCATTGGCATGGTGGCCGGTGAGACCAAAAAATTTGATACCGCTTTTCCTAAAGAATATTTCCAAAATAATTTTGCCAATAAAAATTGCGAGTTCACCGTCACCGTCAACGCCGTCTATCGCCTTGAGATCCCAAAGCCGAATGACGATTTTGCTAAAACCATCGGTGATTTTCAAAATATTGAAGATTTAAGAAAACACCTCAAAGAAAACCTCACTGCGGAAAAACAGATTGAATCCAACCGCCAACTGGAAAATGAGCTCTTAAAAACAATTATTGACAAAACCGGCTTTCCCGAACTGCCTGAAAAACTGATGGCTAATGAAGTCCACCTTATGATCCACGAGCTGGAGCGCGATCTTGCCAATCGCGGGCTGGATCTCGCCACCTGGCTCACTAATTTGAATAAAACAGAGGCCGGCCTTAAAAAAGATCTGCGCCCCCAAGCTGAAGTGCGCGCCAAAAGCATACTGCTCCTGCGCGCCTTAGCCAAAAAAGAAAATATCTCTGTTTCCGAGAACGAAATTGATGATGAAGTAAAAAATATTACCAATCCTTACCAAGACAACAAGAAATTTTTAGCGCAAGTGAAATCCTCTGACTACCGCTATTATCTCGCCCAGACGCTTACGAATAAAAAAGTCATTGACTGGCTCAAGGAAAAAATCGTCAAGGAATAATTTTATACCACCCCGCCCTTCCTGCAAGGCCGGGGTGTTTAAATTTAATCCAATTATTGCTACACTAATATTATCCCGACCTGATCTTCTTCATTAACTGTTAATCGTTTTTTGTGTTTTCATGTTTTATTGATTTTTTGTTCTCTTGACTTTATGTTCATCGGCGCCCATATTTCCGCCGCCGGCAGCGTGGCTAACACCCCGCTCAACGCCAAAAAACAAGGTTGCGAATGCTACCAGTTTTTTTCGCGTCCGCCCCAGGGCGGTCAGGCTCCGCTTTTATCAGAAAACGAGATCGGCAAATTCAAGAATAACAACAAAAAATACGGCTTTAACCGCTACTATATTCACGCTCCGTATTTCATCAACCTGGCGTCAGCCAATAACCGCATTTACCATAGCTCAATTTCCGTGTTAAAAAAGGAGCTTGAACGCGGCTCGCTTTTAGGTGCCAAGTTCCTGATGACGCACCTTGGCTCGGCCAGAGATTTGGGCGAAGCAGAAGCCCTGAAAAAAGTTATTCGGGGCATTGAAAAAGTTTTGACTGGTTACACGGGTTCCACTCAATTTTTGATTGAACTGTCCGCCGGCTCCGGCCAAATTATTGGCGATTCATTCAAAGAAATTAGTCACATCATCAAAGAAATAGAAAAATCTAAAATCATCAATCATCAATCTAAAATTAATGTTTGTTTTGATACCGCTCACGCTTTTGAATCCGGCTATGACCTCCGCGACGGGCAAGCCGTCAAAAAAACCTTTGCTGAATTTGACAAAACCACCGGCCTTGAAAAATTAAAGCTTATTCATCTCAATGATTCCAAAACCGCTCTTGGTTCGCGCTCCGACCGCCACGCTGACATAGGCGACGGTGAAATCGGCCTAGCCGGTTTTTCCGCCCTGATTAAATTTATAAAAAATAAAAAACTTGACATTGATCTTATTTTGGAAACTCCGACCGACTCCCGGCGCAAAAAAGACATTCAGACCCTCAAGCAAATTCGTGACCAAAGATAATACTCATGCGAATATACAAATCAATTGCAAACATGCAAATCACCAAAACGCGCCACTAAATAACTTGTTTGTATATCCACAATGTATTTTTAAATTTCTCACATTTATTCCCTAAAAATACTTTCTCTGTCATTCCCGCGCAGGCGGGAATCCAGACAAAAAACAAAAAGAAGAGAATTAAAAAAAACTGGATCCCCCGGGTCTCGTCGTCCCGCAGTCGCGGGACTCCTCGCCCGAGAACGACAGACGCAAAAATCATAATTAGTAATTTTTAGCTTTATGCTGATTTCCATTATTTCCGACATGCACGACAACTTGGTCAATTTGGAAAAATTTCTCGCTTGGGCCAAAGCCAATAAAGTTGAGCAATTATTTGTTTTGGGCGATATCTGCGCTCCCGCCACTCTAAAGGAAATTCTCGCCCCCGGTTTCTCGGGAAAAATCCATATTGTCTACGGCAATGTTGCCGACCGGGAAAATGAAATGAAAGTCGCTCAAAATTTTTCTCACCTTATTCATTACGGCGATCTGGCCGAATTTGAAATTGACCGCCGGAAGATTGCCCTAACGCATTACCCGAACATTGCCAAAGAGCTCGCCCAAACTGCCAAATACGATTTCATCTTCTACGGCCACAGCCACCAGCCCTGGATTGAACATATTGGCAAAACTATTGTCTCCAACCCCGGCACTCTGGCCGGTATGTTTTACAAAGCCACCTTTGCCATTTGGGATACCGCCACCGGTAAATTGGAATTAAAAATTTTGGAATTGATTAAATAAACCAAATAATATGCGATTAACAATTTTAGGATCAGGCAACGCATTGCCGCAAAAAAAGAGAAATGCTCCAGGCTACCTGCTTGAAGCAGATAACAAACTAATTTTACTTGATGCCGGCGACGGAGCAATCAGACAAGCCGCTAAAGCCGGCTATAACATATTTGATATTTCTCATATTCTTATTACCCATACTCATGTTGACCATGTATCGGGATTGCCCAGTTTGCTCTGGCCAATCCGCTGGTCTGGCCTTAAAAAAGACAGATTAGCAATTTATGGACCACCAAAATTTAAAATGTTTTACAAAAAAATGCTGGCAGCTTTTATTCCAGATATGAACCAAGCTCCATTAAAGATCAGCGTTAGAGATTTGAAAAATAATAAGTTTAAAATTAATAATTTGTCAGTAGAAACAAAATTAATGCCGGAAAAAATGGGAAAAACATTTACACCTTATGAAATCGGTTATAAATTGAGCTATAAAAATAAAAAAATTTGTTTCTGCGGAGATAATGATAAAAAAAGCCAAGAAGCAATAATCGCCTTGGCAAAAAATTGTGATCTTTTATTGATTGAAAATTGCAGTATGGTGCCGGCAACGGGACATCTTCATCCTGAACTTGTCGGAGAAATGGCCGAAAAAGCAAAGGTTAAAAAAATTATTGCTACGCATCTTCCGCCTGAAGCAGATGATAAAAAAATAAAAAAAATAATTTCCAAGTATTACAAAGGACAAATAATTATTGCCAAAGATTTAATGCGGATTAAAATATAACCTGATTTACTTACTTTTCTTAATTTACTTATCTATGAATATCACCCAAGAAAAACAAATCGCCATTAAGGCGGCTAAAAAAGCAGGTAAAATGCTGCTGAAAAAATTCATCACGCACAATCGCGCCAATGTCCGCCTTAAAAGCAAACATGAAATTGTTACTCCGGCTGATCTGGCCAGTGAAAAAATAATTTTATCTGCCATTAAAAAACATTTTCCAGAACATAATATCCTGTCAGAAGAGGTTGGCAAAACCGGCAACCAAAAATCTGGTTATCTCTGGCTAATTGATCCCTTGGACGGCACAACTAATTTTTCCATGGGCAACCCGCTTTTTTCTATTGCCATTGCTTTAGCTGAAAATAATCAAATTATTCTGGGTCTAATTTATGTGCCATTTTTAGATGAACTTTATCTAGCTGAAAAAAACAAACCAGCCACGCTTAATAATAAAAAAATCAAAGTCTCCAGCGAGCATAAAATTGCCGATGCTTTTCTGACTTTTTGCCATGGCAACACCCAGCCAGCCATGCAGCAAGCCATTAATATTTATAAAAAATTAAAACTTCAAGCCCGCGACCTGCGTCAAATTGGCTCTGCTTCAATTGAAATGGCCTGGGTTGCCCGCGCCAAAACCGAGGCCATTATTATCCCGGGCGTACCACCTTGGGATGTGGCCGCCGGCTCATTGCTTGTCCGC
>Ga0209211_10003126_pt1 | contig 27372 bp, 26 predicted proteins | sample RifGroA2_FD_183992 | JGI IMG/M metagenome (GOLD analysis project Ga0209211, IMG submission 183992) | Groundwater microbial communities from Rifle, Colorado, USA - Groundwater A2 (SPAdes) (version 2) | ecosystem: Environmental > Aquatic > Deep subsurface > Groundwater | place: Rifle, Colorado...
GCCAGCGGTCGGCGCGTTACCTGATTCCGGCCATGCCCGCACTGGCGATTGTGTTGGCACTGTTTTGGCAGCGTATTGGGCGCGGCTGGTTCATACCGTCGCTGCTGCTGTGCTGCCTCTTCATCGGCTATCTGGGGCGTATTGCCTGGGCCGAACACGCGCTGGGCATTGGCAGCAGCCTAGAGCTGGGCTTGACCCTGGCGGCGGTTGGCGTGGGTCTGGCGCTGGTGCTGGCAGGCTTTGTCAAGCCGGGGTGGACACGCGCTTGCACCTTGGCCGCCACGCTGGCCGTCTTTGCCGTGTTCGGCCTGACCACGCAGCCGCTGAACGGACCGGCCGGCCTTTACGACAAACAACTCACGCAAAGCCTGACTGGCCAACACCTTGCCGTACCCAGCAGCTTTAACGGCCAGTTTGAGCGCTTTGAATTTTTGTTGCCCGGCAATCGTTTTACGCCGTATGACGGCGATGCGCGCAACGCCCTGCCGGCCGCCGACAACAAACTCGAATTACAGCGCCTGCTGGCTACCCACGATGCGGTGGTCTGGCTGCAAACCCGTGACGAAGCCGAGCACCCGCTGTGTGCACCCGAATGCAGCGTGCTTGGCAGCCGCTGGGAAGTCAAGGGTCGGCATCAGGGCGGCGAGATCACCTTGGCCAACCTGTGGTATCCGCAGCAATGGCTTTTCAGGCGCGAGTGGCTGGTGACACGCGCCGCCAGCCCGGCACACGCCGCAGCAACGCCAGCAAACCCGACGCCTGCAAAATAAGCCAGAGCCAGGGGTCAAGCAAGGCGTCCCACAGGTTGCCACTGGGCAAACGGGTCAGGGTGAAAACCAGCAAAACCGCAACAAAAGACAGAGTGAGCTGCTGACCGGCCAGGCCGGCGCCGTCCAAAACCCATAACAGCAGGGCCAGCGCACAGGCCAGCGCCAGAGCGCCCGAGCCAAAGCCCCAGGCATACACCGACACCGGCCACCAGGCCAGCATGTCACCCAACAACAGCCAACCAAAAAGAATACCGGCACTCGCCAGCGCAATGCCGGGCCAGGACAAAGCGCGCGACACCGGCCCCGACACCGGCTTGGGTGACTTTGAGCGCCAAGCCCAGACCAGGCACAGCGCCACACCCATCAAGCTGGGCGACTGAAACGCCAACCCCAGCCAGTAGCTGGGTGAGGCCGGGCCGGGCCACAAGCACCAGGCGGCAACGGCAGCCGCCGCCCCAGCCCGCCACGTCGGCCTGAACCGACTCGCCAACACAAAAGTGAACGCGCCCAGCACCAGTGCCCAGGCCGCCTGCAATGCCCAACGCTGCAGCACCACGTCAGGCAGCCAAGGTGCCTGCGGCGCCGTAAACCATGCTTGCAAAAAACTCATATTCGACTATTCGGGTTGGGTGCCAAAACGCTGCCAGGCAATCCGCTGGCGCTGGTCGGTGTAACTGACCCAAAGGCTGTCGTCAGCCCAAACCAGGGCGGGGTAGGAATATTCGTCGGTGCCAGCGCCCTTCACCAGCGGCTGCAGGCTTGACCAATGCAAGCCATCCGCAGACTGGCTCAAGTCGAGCAGATTGCGCGAATGCGCCGACGTATTGTGCGCCAGCACCATACGCCCGGGTGCGAGCCCAAGCCCGGCCACCGAAGCGTCCGGATTAACCAGAGACAGATCTGGCAAGTCCTGCCAATGCTGGCCGCCATCCAGGGTTTGCACCACCCCCACTCGGCCCTCGGCACGCTGGTCTCGCATCAAGGCAAGCCAGTGGCTCTCGTCCTGCACCACCAGCGTTGGTTGCAGCAAATGGGTACGCCGGGACATCCTGACCATGCCTGAAAACACGCCATTGGCGTCAAAGCGCAAGGCCACCGGGTACTTGATGCCCAATTCAAAATGCACGGGCAAGACCATGCCGCCGTCCTGCAGCGGCATGGGCGCTGTGCGGACCAGAAAGCTGGTGTTCCAGAACCACGACAAAGGCAACACACGCTCGGGCTCAAAACTGAGTTCACTCAAAAGAGACCCATTTGAAGTTTGTCTCAAATGAACAATCCGGCTGGCGGCCCACCCCCCCAAACCCGTAGCCACCACAAACAAATGCAAGCGCTGCCTGGCGTCAAGCCAGGCCACCGGGTTGCCCAGCCGCCGGACGCCAAAACCCAAAGCCCGACCCAGCACTTGGCGATCCACCACAAAACGTGCCGCCACCCAGGATTTGCTGTGCCGGTCAAACGCCGAGGCGGCAATACCAATATCCGGCGCGCTCTCCTTGGCGCCGGCAAACCAGAAGGCCATCAGCGCAGAGGACGAATCAAGCGGCATGGCAACCAGACTGCTGGCATGGGCGGCCGGCGTGTTGGCGGGCATAGGAATATGCCCCCTGGACTGGAATATCAGGGGCTGATGTGTGACACCAGACGATGCCCAGACCGCCCGGGCCGGGCCCATGGCAGGACGACAGTAGGCATCCCAGGCCATGACACATAGCAACAACAGAAACGAAAAAACCAGCCGCATGAACAGGACACGCCGTGGCATGGCATTCTTTGACATGAACAACACAACCTTCCTCAAGATGACCCTTTGGCCGACATTCACGTCAACGCGCCGCGTTCTGGCGTGCCAGGTGAAACTGGTGAATGGTGATTTTTTTCACCTCAGCCTCGCTGGTTTCAATGTGGGCGCGCAGCAGCATAACCGCCTGGTCGCTGCGCTTGGCGCGAATGGCGTCAACAATTTTGCCATGCTCATCGTAGGTGGCGTCAATACGCGCCTGCTGGGTAAAGTCCAGACGGCGGATGATACGGATGCGCTCGGTGACCTCGCGGTGTACGCGGGCCATTTCAGGATTGCCCGCCGCGACCACCAGCGCGCAGTGAAAGTCCTCGTCCCACTGGCTGACCTGCAGGGTGTCCGCGCTTCTTTGTTCGGGCGGCACCAGCCACAAGTCCGTCAGTTCATCGAACAGCGCGCGGTGAATTGGCTGGGGGCTACGCAAACCCTCGTCACACAAGCGCTGGGCCGCCGTGGTTTCCAGTACCATGCGCAGGTCGTACAGTTGTTCGAATTTTGCAAAGTCAAACGGCAACACGCGCCAGCCGCTGCGAAACAAAACCTCCACATAACCTTCCTGTTGCAGCCGGGTCAGCGCCTGGCGCACCGGCGTGCGCGAAACCTTGAGTTGCTCCGTGACGGAGTTCTCGGTAAAACGGTCACCAGGAACCAGTTTGAAATCGGCAATGTCACGCTTGAGCACTTCGTAAACTTCTTCAGCGCGGGATCGGCGCAGCACCGTTTTCTCCAAAGAACTGTGCTGTGGGACAGGCGGCGTGGAGTTAGGCTTCGCAGTTTGCATTGGTGAAGACTTTACCAGCGTTCGCGAGGCACGCTAGCGCGCCAGCGCCGCCAGCAACAGCGCGCTGGGCGCCGTCCAGCCCACAATGCCGCCCTGCGCATGGGTCATCTCCAAGGTGGCGGCCTTGAACCGGGGAAAGTAGCTCTCAGTGCAGTCTGTGAGCAGCAGGCTGTCATAACCCCGGTCATTGGCCTCGCGCATGGAGGTTTGCACACAAACCTCGGTCGTCACCCCCATAAAAACAAGGTGGGTGATGTTGGCCTGACCCAGCAGCGTGTGCAGTGGCGTGGCGTAAAAAGCGCCTTTGCCGGGCTTGTCGATCACGATTTCGCCGGGACGTGGCGCCAGCTCGGTAATGATCTGGTTGCCGGGTTCACCCGCCACCAGAATCCGCCCCATGGGGCCGACATCGCCAATACGCAAACTGGGGTTGCCTCGGTTGCGCTTGGCCGGCGGGCAGTCGGACAGGTCGCCGTGGTGCGCCTCACGTGTGTGCACCACCAGACTGCCCGCATGACGCCACGCCGCCAGCACCGCCCGGCAGGCCGGCACAATCGCCGAGAGCAGCGAGACATCGTTGCCCAGGGTCTCACCAAAACCGCCGGGTTCGATGAAATCGCGCTGCATGTCAATGATGACCAAGGCCGTGCTGGCCAAGTCGCAGTTAAAGTCAAACGGCTGGGCTGCCAGCGTCAAGGGGCGACTGGCCGGGATGTGCGCTGGGGTGGACGGGGTCATGCGGCGGCTCTTTCTTGCGGTGGGTTAACGGGAGGGTGGGTGCCACCACCCATGTGGGCGCCCAGCACCTTGCGATCGGCCCCGGCGGCGCTAACCTCGAACACGATGCGGCCTTCACTCATCACGACGATGCGGTCGCACAGCGCCAGCAACTCGTCCAGGTCTTCGCTGATCAGCAGCACACCGGCGCCCTGGGCGCGCACCTTGCGCAAGCGGTTGTGGATTTCATCCACCGCGGCAAAGTCGAGGCCGAACACCGGATTGGCGGCAATCAGCACATTGATGTCGCCGGCCAGTTCGCGGGCCAGCACGGCGCGCTGTACGTTACCGCCCGAGAGGCTGGCAATCGGCGCATTTTCACCCTGAGTCTTGATGCCGTATTCGGCAATCCAGGCACGCGCCCGGGCGCGCCAGGCGCCAAAACGCAGCACACCGCCACGGGTGTTGGGTGCCTGGTCAAAATCGCGCAGCGCCATGTTCTCGGCCACGCTGAGCGCACCCACACAGGCGTTGTGCAAGGGCTCTTCGGGCAGGCTGCGCACTTTCAGACGATGGTTGTCCACACGGGTGGCCCGGTAGGACTCACTCATCACGCTGACCTGCCCCGTCAGCCGTGGGCGCTGTCCGACCAGCGCCTCCACCAGTTCACGCTGGCCGTTGCCCGAGACCCCGGCCACGCCCAAAATTTCACCGCAGCGCACCGTCAGGTCGACGCCGTGCAAGGCCACGGTGCCGCGGTCGCCATGGGCGCTCAAGCCCCTGACCTGCAGCGCCGGAGTGGCGGCACTTGGGCTCACCGTGTCCCGCGCCCTGGCGACTGGTGCTGGCTGCCCTTCTTGCGGCAGTCCGGTACTGGCTGCCGACTCGCCCATCATGGCCTGCGCCAGCAGCGCGGGTGTGGTGTCAGCCACGCGACCATGGTGCACGGCCCGACCCCGGCGCAGCACCGTCACGGCATCGGCATAGGCCATGACCTCGCGGAACTTGTGTGTGATGATGATCACGGTGCACTGGCCACTACGCGCAAATGCACGCACATGGCCCAGCACCTCATCGGCCTCCTGCGGCGTCAGTACCGAGGTCGGCTCGTCCAGGATCAGTAGGCGTGGTTTCAGGTAAAGCTGCTTGAGCAACTCCAGCTTCTGTTTTTCACCCGCAGCCAGCTCGGCGGGGCAGGCGTCAAGGTCGAGCTGAAACGGGGTGGTGGCCAGAAATGCGGTGAGCTCGGCGCGCTTGGCTTTCCAGTCAATCAGCAGCGGCACCCGGTCGGCGGCCAGCAGCAGGTTTTCGGCTACTGTCATGCCGGGCGCCAGGGTGAAGTGCTGGTAGACCATGCCAATGCCCAGCGCACGGGCCACCACCGGGTTGGCAATGTCCTGCTCGCGCGCGTCAATCAGGATGCTGCCTTCTTCGGCCTGCTGAAAACCCGCCACACACTTGACCAGCGTGCTTTTGCCGGCACCGTTCTCTCCCAGCAGCGCATGCACGGTACCGGGTTCCACCTTCATGCTGACCTGGTCCATGGCCGTGAAACTGCCAAAACGTTTGCTCAGTTGGTAGATTTCCAGCGCCAACGCACCGGTCGCGGGCTTAGGCTGCGGGATCAGGTCATGGTTCATACACTCGTCGCGTTCGTCAGCGCCTGCAGCGCCGCCTGCGAGGGGGCGTGCGCGCCAAAGACGCCGCCCTGCATGGTGACCATCTTGAGTGCCGCCAGGTGGTTGCCGTGGTCGGTGGCGGCCGTGCAGTCGGACAGCAGCAGGCACTCGAAACCCCGGTCATTGGCATCGCGCATGGTGGTGTGCACACACACGTCGGTGGTGATGCCGGCCAGCATGAGGTTGCTGATGCCCCGGGTGCGCAGGACCAGCTCAAGGTCGGTCGCGTAAAACGAGCCCTTGCCGGGCTTGTCAATGACCACCTCGCCAGGCAGCGGGGCGAGTTCAGGGATGATGTCCCAGCCCGGCTCGCCACGCACCAGGATGCGCCCGCAGGGACCGGCGTCACCGATGCCCACGCCGTCGTTGCCAATCTGGCGCGAGCGCCAGCGTTTGTTGGCAGGCAGGTCCGCCAAATCGGGCCGATGGCCTTCGCGGGTGTGTATCACGGGGTAGCCCGCCAAGCGCAAGGCCGCCATCAGCACTTTGAGCGGTTCAATCGGCGCGCGCGTCAGCGTGATGTCGTAACCCATCTTGTCGACATAACCACCTGCGCCACAAAAGTCAGTCTGCATGTCGATGACGATGAGCGCCGTGTTGTCGGGACGCAGGTCGCCATTAAAAGGCCAGGCGTAGGGATTGGCGTCAATAAAGCGCGTCATTCGGGCGCCCCGGTTGTGACCGGTGCTGCCACCGTGCCGGGCACCAGCGGATGCGACTCGGGGCCCTGATAACTGCGCGTCGGGGCATCAAAGCCGCAGGGCGTGCCGTCGGTCACTTCAACCTTCCAGGGCAACTGGTAGCGCCCGGCCGCCATGTCGAGCATATAGCTGTAGGGGCAATCCTGCGCGCCGCCCTGCACCGCCACATAACCCCGGTGGTACAGCTGGTAGATGTTGTTTTCCACGCCCCAGCCGGTTCGAGCCTCGCGCACCAGGTCGGGCCGCAGTTCGGCAGTGATGATTTCGTCGGCCCGGCCGCCACCTTGCACCAGCACCGTGCCATCAAAGTTGCAAAACATGCCCTCGCCCATGGAATCAAAGCTGCCGTCGCTGCCGCACATACACACGTTGGCGGTGATGGCCAGGTTGGTGAACGCATTGGCCTGGTTGGTGATCTGCCAGGCATGGCGAATCGGTGCGGTGTAGCCGGCAGTGCGGATGATGATTTCCGCACCTTTATAAGCCGCTTCGCGTGCCATTTCCGGGAACATGCCATCGTGGCAAATGATCAGCGACAGGGTGCAACCGTTGGGACCTTCACACACCGGCACGCCCAGGTTGCCCGGCTCCCAGGGTTCCACCGGCACCCAGGGGTGAAGTTTGCGGTAATACAGGCGGATGCTGCCGGTGTCGTCGATGATGAGCCCGCTGTTGTAGGGGTTGCCGTTCGGGTTGAACTCCATGATGGAGAAGCAGCCCCAGATATGGTTGTCGATGCAGGCCTGCCTGAAAGCCGCCACTTCCGGCCCATCGAGCGAGCACATGATGTCCGGGTGGGTGTCCATGCTCAGACCATGGAGCGCGTACTCGGGAAACACCACCAGATCCATGGTGCCGAGGTTGCGACGCGCCTTGGCCACCAGCGCACAGATGCGCTGCGTCTGTGCCGCCAGGTCAGCCGGCGTTTTGACCACCGGCAATTGCAGTTGCACCAGCCCCATCACCAGGCCGTGTTTTGATTTGTTCAGTCCACCCAATCCGCTCATGACATGTTTCCTTTAACCTTGATTTAACGTGCAGAAGACAACTCGCCCGGACTGCCCTGGGCCACACTGCCGGGCTTGCAGGTCAGCACCAGAATCACCAGGGTGAGCACATAGGGCACCGTGTTGAACAGGTGGTAGCCCCAGCCAATACCGGCCGATTGCAGTGCCGGCCCAATCGCCCCGGCGCCACCAAAAAGTGCTGCCGCACCAATGCAGCGCCCGGGGCTCCAGCGGGCAAAAATCACCAGCGCCACGGCAATCAGACCCTGGCCACTGGAGATGCCTTCGTTCCAGCTGCCCGGGTAAAACAGGGTCAGCGAGGCCCCGCCCAGACCAGCCACCATGCCGCCCAGGGTGGTGGCGATCACACGAATGGTCGCCACCGAGTACCCCAGGGCACGCGCCGCGTGCGCGGAGTCACCGGCCATACGCAGCAACAGGCCATAACGCGTGTGTTTAAAGGCCCAGCCCATCACCAGCGCCAACAGCAAGCCCAGTGGCAGCAGCATGTTGACCTGCAAGGCCGAGCGCACCGCCGACGAGTCACTCCATAACCCCAACGCAATCGCGGGAATTTGTGGTGCCTGCGGTTGAATCAGCGGCTTGCCAAGGTAAAAAGCCAGCCCGGTTCCCAACATCATCAGGGCAATACCCGTGGCCACGTCATTCACCCCCTTGAGCGAGCACAAGGCGCCGTGCAACGCAGCCAGCAGGCCACCGGCCAGCGCCCCGGCCAGCACACCAACCCAGGGCGAACCACTCAGGTAAGCGCCCCCAAACGCGGCCATGGCCGACAGCACCAACACACCTTCCAGACCCAGGTTGATGCGGCCGGACTTTTCGGTCAAGCACTCGCCCAGGCTGACAAATAAAAACGGTGTGCCCACGCGCAAGGCGCCGCCAACAATGCCCGAAAACAGCGCGATCCACTGGTCGGGTGTCATGACCGTTGGCCTCCTGCAGGCTGCGGCGCGTGATCGGGACCGGCCGCGCGAAAAAAGAGGGTCAGGCGTGTTTTCCAGTCGACACCACGCAAAGCTTCGCTGGCCAGAATCAGCACAAAGGCAATGCCCTGCAGCACCAGCACCGAAGCATCGGGCAAGCCCAGGCGGCGTTGCAGCATGCTGCCTGCCGCGCCAAAACCACCAAACAAGATCGCCACCGGAATGATGGCCAGCGGATGATGACGCGCGATGAACGACACCAGGATGCCGGCATAACCATAAAACGCGATCAGCGACACATTGGCATTGGTGTGGACCGCCGCCACCTCCACGGCGCCGGCCAGCCCGGCCGCCGCGCCACCCAGCGCACACGCGGTCAGGATCAGCCTGGACGCCGGCAAGCCGACCAATTGCGCGGCACGCGGGTTGCCACCCACCACGCGCACCGAAAACCCGGACACGGTCCAACGCATCCAGAGCGCCAGTCCGAGGCAGGCCAACACACCCAGCGCCAGCCCCCAATGCACATCAGACCCCCCCATACCGCCAATGAGCAGGCCTTCCGGCAGACTGTGGGTGGCGGGTTTGTTCAGGCTCAACGGGTCGCGTAACGGGCCTTCAACCAGATGTTTGAACAGGCCGATGGCGATGTAGGCCAGCAGCAGGCTGCTGATGGTTTCGTTGATGCCGCGGTATTGGCGCAACCAGCCTGCCAGCGCCACCCACAAGGCGCCAGCCAGCGCGCCTGCGGCACAAATCACGGCGATACCCACCGGCCCCTCGGGCAGCGGCAGGCTCTGTGCGGCGACGGCACAGGCCAAACCTCCCAATACCAACGCGCCTTCACCGCCAATCACCACCAGCCCGGCGCGTGCCGGCACAGCCACACACAAGGCGGTAAGCATCAGGGGGGCTGCGCGTTGCAAGGTGTTTTGCCATGAAAACCAGTCACCAAAGGCGCCCTTGAACAACAGCAGCCACACGTCGACCGGGTTGACCCCTGACAAGCTGACGAAGACACCAAACAGCCCCAGCGCCGCCGCGATGGCCAGCAGTGGCAGTCCGATGTTGTTCAGGGTGTCGCGCACGGCGGTGTACAGGGAAGGTCAGAACGAGCCAATCACACCTTCGACCAGGTAATTCATGCTTTCCAACTCAATCGCAGTTTGCTTGTGGGTTTTGCCAGCGGCGATGACCACATTGCCCTTGTTGTCTTTCATCGGGCCCTTGAAAATGTCGAAACTTCCTGCCAACATTTTTGCCTTGACACTTTCGGCATTTTTCTTGGCGACATCGGTCACCATCGAACCATAGGGCGACATCTTGACGTAGCCGTCCTTAAGGCCGCCGCGCAGGAAGTTGGGATGGGGCTTGCCGGACTGCGCGGCTTCGATCTGCGTCTTGTAGGCGGTGGTCCAGTTCCACTCGGCACCCGTGAGGTAGGCATTGGGGGCCAGTTTGGCCTGGCTGGCATGGTAGCCGCACACCATCTTGCCGCGTTTGGCGGCGGTTTCGACCACCACCTTGGGGCCATCGACGTGCATGGTGAACACGTCCACACCCTGGTCGGCCAGGCTGTTGGTGGCCTCGGCCTCCTTGATGGACATCGACCACTCGCCGGTAAAAATCACGCTGCAGGTGATGCCCGGCTTGACCGAGCGCGCCCCCAGCAAAAAGGCGTTGATGTTGCGCAGCACCTGCGGAATCGGCTTGGCGGCGACAAAACCGATCTTGCCGCTTTTGCTCATGTGGCCGGCAATCACGCCGTTGAGGTACTGGCATTCCTCGATGTAACCAAAGAAGCTGCCCACGTTTTTGGGGTGCTTGCCCTCGGTCCACAGGCCGCCGCAATGGGCAAAACGGACGTCGGGGTACTTGGGCGCCAGGGCCAGGATGTGCGGGTCAAAGTAGCCGAACGAGGTTGGAATGACCAGCGAGGCGCCGTCCTGCACAATCATGCCGGCCATGGTTTTTTGCACCGCCGAGGTCTCGGGCACGTTTTCTTCCTCGACCACTTTCACGCCCGGCATTTTCTTGATTTCGGCCGCCGCCTGAGCTTGCGCCTGGTTATAGCCGTAGTCGTCACGCGGGCCGACATAGATGATGCCCACCGTCAGCGGCTTTTGCGCCAACGCCTGATGGCTCCAGGCGCCCAGCGTGCCCGCCGCACTCAGTGCGGCCAGCGATTTGAGGGTGTCGCGGCGGTTCAGTTGGTTCAGGTTCATGCTCAATTCTCCGAAGGTTGGGACAAGGGTGAAGGGGTCTGCAAAAAATGCTTCAGGATGGTGCTTTTTTGTTGCGCAAAATCTTGAATACAAGATTGGATGCAAAAACTGTGCCGAACTTCAGGGTGCGGTCACGGTGAGCAAACTCACATGGGCCGCCACCACACGCCAGCCCTGGGCGGTGCGTAGCCAGGTCTGGCTCTGGCGACCAGTGTGCGCGCTGCCGGTGCGCTGAAATTCGAGGTTGACTGTGGCCGCATCACGCCCATAGGTGGTGATGACGCTCTTCAAAATGGTGCGCGCCAGCCCCTGCGCGGGGCGCCCGGCCCGAAAGGCGCAAATTGCTTCATAGCCGTAAAGGTTTTCGGTGGCACCGTAACGCAGGGTGTGGGGGCTGTTCCAGAACAATTCGTCCAACACGGCCACGTCGTTGCTGACCAGGGCTTGTTCATAACGATCTGAGCAATGCGTGACTTCGGCGAGCACGTCGGGGAGGTTGATGTCCATGTCAGAGCGCCACAGGTTTGAGATGCGCCACCCCCGCGCCTTGCAGCACATGGGCAGCGCGCAGCGCCAGGTCTTCGCGCCAGGGGGCCGCAATCAGCTGCACGCCGATGGGCAGGCCCGCCGTCCCCGGCGGCCACAGCGGCGCGGCGACCACCGGGCAGCCGGCAAACGAGACCGGTTGGGTCAACAGCCCCATGGACGGGCGCGACGGATGGGCGGTGCCGTTGATGTCGATCCACTCAGCCCCAATTTCAGGCGCCGCCACCGGCGTGGCCGGTGCCAGCAGCACATCCCAGTGCTGAAACAGGGCATTGACCCGGTCGCGGTAAACCCGGCGAAAACGCTGCGCCCGCAAGACCCAGTGGGCGGGTGTCAAAGCTCCGGCAATAAAACGGTCGACCGACAGCGGCTCAAAATCGTCCGCCCGGGTGCGCAAGTCGTCCAGGTGCAGGCTGCCGCCCTCGGCTGCCGAGATGATGAAAGCAGCGGCGCGGCCCAGCGCGGCGTCGGGCCACTCGACCATGTCGCTGGCACCCAATGCGTTGGCCGCAGCCGTCACGGCGGCACGCGCCGGGGCGCTGGCGTTGTCATAAAAATAGCCGCCCAACACACCGATGCGCAAGCCCTTGACGCCCTGTGCCGGGTCCCCCACCGGCTGCACACTTGACGCGTGGCAGCCGGGGTCCAGCGGGTCCGGACTCTGCAAGGCGTCATAGACCAGTGCCAGGCTGTCCACCGAATCGGCCAGCGGCCCAAGGTGGTCGATGCTGTGTACAAACGGGTAACTGCCCCGCCGTGACAGGCGGCCAAAAGTGGGCTTCAAACCCCACACGCCGCACAGCGACGCGGGCACGCGAATCGAGCCATTGGTGTCCGAGCCCAGCGTGATACCAACCTGCCCCGCCGCCACGGCCGCGCCGGACCCGCCCGAGGAGCCGCCCGCCACCCGGGTCAAATCATGCGGATTGTGGGTGGCGCCATAGTGCGTGTTTTCGGTAGTGAAGCCGTAGGCGTATTCGTCCATGTTGAGCCCGCCCAGCAACACGGCCCCCGCCGCCTGCATACGGCCCACCAGAAAAGCATCTTGGGCGGCAGGCGCATGGCTGCGGTTGATCTTCGAACCCGCCAGCGTGACTTCGCCTGCAATATCAAACAGGTTCTTGACCGCATAAGGCACACCAGCCAGCGGCGGCAAGGCCTCACCGCGCGCGCGCAGGGCGTCCACCGCCGCCGCTTCCTGGCGTGCGCGCGGGTAGCTCTTACCGGTGAAAGCGTTGACGGCGCCATCGGTGCGCTCGATCCGCGCCATGCTGGCCTCCAGCACCTCGCAGGCGCTGCAGTCACCGGCGCGGATGGCGCGTGCCAAGGCAAAGCTGCCAAGCCCCCCAATCTCCTGGGTTGTATGGTTCATGGCGCACCAACCTTGCTGCGCGTGGTGGCAAAGGCGAGCGGCTGGTAGAGTTCGGCCGGCTCAGCCTCAACACTCAAAGGGAAGCCTTCGAGCAGCTGCGCCAGATGGGCGGTGCGCGCCAGGTGGCTGGCCACGCGCTGTGCCCGCGCCTCATCCAGCGCCAACCCTTGCGCCACGGCGCTGGCCTTGACGTAGGCCAATATGTGCATCTCATTCATCGTCGAACCTCCCGTTGAAAAATCTCCAGACTGCGTTTTTTCATCTGGATGAAGCTGGCTTCACTCAAGGTCTCCAGCGTGCGTGGCCGGGCATCGCCGTAGCGCAGGATCTCGGCCACCCGGGTCGGGCGCTTGGTGAGCAGCAGCACCTCGTCGGCCAGGTACACCGCTTCTTCCAGGTCGTGCGACACCAGCAGCATGGTGGTGCCGGTCTGCATGAACACCTCCTGCAACTTTTCACGAATGAACAGCGTCATTTCGAAGTCCAGCGCCGAAAACGGTTCGTCCAGAAACAGCACTTCGGGCTTGGGCGCCAGCGCCCGCATGATGGAGGCGGTTTGTTGCTGGCCCCCCGACAGCTCGTAGGGGTAACGATTGAGGTCAAATTTCACATCAAACGAGGCCACCAGCTCAGCCATGCGGCGGTCCACCTCGGCCTTGGATTGACCCTCCAGCTTGAGCGGGTAGGCAATGTTGTCAATGGTGCGCATCCACGGGAACAGGGCCTCTCGGTAGTTCTGGAAAACGTAGCCAATTTTGGTGTCCTGCAGCGACTTGCCGTCAAACAGGATTTCACCGGCATCAATCGGCACCAGGCCCGCAATCATGTTGATCAGCGTGGATTTGCCGCAGCCGTTCGGTCCAAACACCGACACTATTCTGTGCTTGGGGATGTCAAGGTCAAAATTTTCATACAGCGGCCAACCGGCAAAGTATTTGGTCAGGCCGCGGATCGTGATGTGGGTGCCCTTTGGTCCCGGCTTGAACAGGGGGGTCGGCACCTCGGCGTACACCGGGCCATTGAGAACTTCGGTCATCTGCCACTCCAGTGAACAATGCGGCGCTCAGCCATCAGGAAAAGAACATTGAGCGTATAGCCCATGGCCCCGGCGGCCAGAATCGAGGCGTACATGTCGCGCACATTCATGACCTGTTGCGAATTGATGATGCGGTTGCCCAGACCGCTGTCCGAGCCAATGAACATCTCGGCCACGATCACAATCACCAGCGCCATCGAGACCGCCGAGCGCAGGCCGACAAAGCTGGGCTGCAGGCTTTCCCAAATCAGCACGTCCCTGAAAATCTGCCAGCGTGACGCACCCATGACCCGGGCCGCCATCACACGCTGTTTGCGCGCGTTGATCACACCGTAGGCACTGTTGAACACCACGATCAGCAAAGCGCCAAAGGTCGCGATTGCCACCTTGTTGATGTCAGACACGCCAAAGATCATCAGGAACAGGGGGATCAGGGCCGACGAAGGTGTCGAGCGGAAAAAGTCCACCAGAAACTCCACTGATCGATAGGCCTTTTCATTGCTGCCCAACACCACGCCCAGCGGCACACCAATCACCGCCGCCATCATGAAAGCCTGGCACGTGCGCCACAGCGTGACCGCAAAATCCTTCAGCAGCGGCCCCCCGGCCAGCCCGTTGATCAGGGCCGTGACCGTGTCCGCCGGGGGCGGCAGCAAGATCGGCTTGATGAAACCCAGGCGCACCACCAGGTCCCAAACGATGAACAGCAGTACCGGGCCGATGAACGGCAGGGCCCGGTCCCAGGACGGCTTGCGCGGGGCGGCAAACGTTGGCGCGGCTTGCCCGGGCGTCCAGGGCGGGCGCGCCTCGGGGGTGATGGAATCCGCCATGGTGCTTAGCCCTTGTAGAGCATGGAGTCCACCAGCAGGCGCGACGGGAACACGCCTTTTTCTGTGAACAGGTCAAAGAACTTTTGGAAATGGGCAATATCCGCCGGGGTGAACTCGTTGTACATGGTGTACGCCGCCAGCGGCACCTCACGAGTCAAGGCGCCTTCGATGGCGGTGTAGCCTTTGAGAAATTGACGCGCTTCGACCGGCTTGCTGCGCACATAGGCGACACCCTTGCCGTAAGCGGCGATGTATTTTTTGGCCACGTCCGGATGGGCCTTGATGAAACTGGCGGTGAGTGAAGCCGAGCCGCCAAACCAGGGCGCCATCGGGTCGCCCAACACGTATTTGGCGATGACGCCGGCTTCCAGCACCCGGGTGGTGCCGTTCAGGCGGCCAATGGTGCCGGTGGGCTCCAGGGTGTAGGCACCATCAAGTTGGCCCGCCGCCAGGGCGGCCACGTGCTGACCGATGGGTAACTCCACCACGGTGGCACCGGTGGCGCCACCGCGCTCCAGCACGGTCTTGGCCAGCGTCACGTTCTGGATGCCGGGGCCCGAGCCAATACGTTTGCCTTTGAGGTCAGCCATGGTCTTGGCGGGGCTGCCAATGGGCACAATCACCTCGTCGAGCACATTTTTCAGGTTGCTGGGGTTGGAGCAGAAAATCTTGAATGAGCCCGGCGCGGCCATCTCGCCCACGGCAATATTTGCCGAACCGGTGCCGTTGGCACTGCCGTCCACGCGGTCAGCCAACATGCCCTCCATGATCTGCTGGGCGCCAGCAAAACGCACTACCTCGACGTTCAGGCCAGCCTCCTTGAAATAGCCCAGCTCGACGGCGGCGTAAAAGGGCAGGCCGGCTGCAATGGGCCAGTAACCCACCCTAATCTTGGGACCGGTCTGGGCCCGCACGATGGCGGGCATGGCGAGCGCACCCAGCACCACGCCAGCCCGTTGCAGTACCTGCCGCCGGGAGCTGCCTTCATCAGGCTGGGGCATGGCGGCGCGTGGGGTGGTTTTTTGCGAGTCAGACATGGGTTTTCCTTTCAAGGGGGTTAATGAGATTTCCGGGAGATCAAGTGCAGCGGTCCACTGTCAGGCCGTGGCCGTAGGTTTGAGAGAAGCCAGATAAGCGCGCCAGCCACCGTGCCCGGTGACGTCCAGCGCGTCATCCAGGGCATGGCCCTCGCAAATGAAGCCGGTGACCCAACTGCCATCGGCTAGTTCGAGCTTGCCCAGACCCAGCGGCGGCGGTATCAGTGCCAAAAAGCCGCCCAGTTGTTGCAGCGGCATGTTCCACACCTCCACAGCAATGGCGGCGCCCTGCCCGGCCACACGCCGCAATCCGGGCTTGGACGGTGTAGTACCCGGCAAGGCATACAAACGGTAACAGTCGGCAGTGTGGGTGCTCTGAATCAGACGGGCACCGCGCTCGGTCAATTGGCTGTTGAGCGGCATGCCCGAAAGGTGCGCACCCACCACCGCCACCGGCAAGGTCTGCCCCTGCTGCCCGGCGCCGCCCAGGGGCTGCATGTCCGGCAAGGCCAGTCCCAGCGCCCCCTGGCTGAGTCCGGTCGCATGGTGGTAGCGCTGACCGAGTTCAGCCAGTGGCCAGTCGCTGCCACAGGGACCGACCAAGGTGATGCCAAAAGGCAGCCCATCAGGCCGGATGCTGCTGGGCACCGAGAGGGCGGCGTAGTCCAGCAAATTAACAAAATTGGTGTAGGCACCCAGGTTGCGGTTAAGCATCACCGGGTCGGCCTGCATGTCGGTGATGGTGTAGTGGGTGGGCGCTGTGGGCACCAGCAGCAGGTCAATGTCGTGCCACATTTCGGCGGCTTGCTGGCCATAGCCGCGCAGCCGGGTTTGCGCCTCAAACAGGTCGGCGGCACTGTACTGACGGCCCTTGGCGATGATGCTGCGCACCGGCTCGATCACCTGGTCTTCATGGGCGTCAAAAAACGGCCGGATGGCCGCATAACGTTCGGCCACCAACGCGCTTTCATACAGCAGCGCCGCACTCTGGGCCAGCGGGGTGTAGTCAATGCTTACCGGCACACCGCCCAGGGCGCGCAGCCGCTCAACCGCCTGGTCAAAGGCCGCCTGCGCCTGCGTATCGCCAAAAAATTCCAGCACCGACGGCACGCCAAACCGGAACGCGGCACCCCAGCTTGGGCGGCTTAAGTCTAGTGCGCGCGAGTACGGGTCTTGCGGGTCATAACCCATGCTCGCCTCCAGCACCCTGGCAGCCACCGCCACGGTGCAGGCGAAGATGGAAACGCAGTCCACACTTTGGGCCGTCGGCAAGACGCCGCGCGCACTGAGCAGGCCTTTGCTGGGCTTGAGGCCCACAATGTTGTTGAGCCCGGCCGGCACCCGGCCTGACCCGGCGGTGTCGGTACCCAGCGCAAAGTCAACCTGGCCAGTGGCCACTACATAGGCCGAGCCGGCGCTGGACCCGCCCGACACATAGGCGCAATCAAAGGCGTTGGGCACCGCACCATAAGGCGACCGGGTGCCGTTGAGACCACAGGCAAATTGGTCAAGATTGGTTTTGCCGAGCAAGGCCGCACCAGCATCGAGCAGTTTTTGCACCACAGGGGCCGTGGTTTGTGCAGTAAAACCGAACGCGGGACAGGCAGCGGTGGTGACCAGCGCGACCACATCGATGTTGTCCTTGACCGCAAAAGACAAACCTGCCAGCGGGCCCTCGGTGCGGGTGACAAGCGGCGCGTCAAGCCGCAAGATCCAGGCTTGGTCCGCCAGCGCGGGCGCCAGGCTGGAACCGGTTTGGGAGGGGGTGTCAGGAGGAAGGTGTTGCACCATTTTGGAATCCAATCTTGTATCCAAGATATGAATGCAAAACTTGTGCCAAAAAATGAAATGCGTCGGTGTTGTGACCAAATAGTCGAACACACCACCCTGAGCTTAGGGTTCACTGGTGTCGCATTTCGGATTTAAATCTGCCCAGATGGTCCAATATCTGCGCCATCGAAAAACTCACACCAGGCACTCAACCGGTGATGATCGGGTCGATGTCTGCATCTCTGCGCACAAGTTGTAGAGCTGTTGCGCTGCTGGCGTCAGCATTGACGAGCGTCGCTTGATCAGGCCCATCTTGCGTTTGACGACCGGGTCGACCAGTGGCACGCTAACCAGCAAGGGGTGATCCGCGGTCGGCATGGCCATGGCGGGTACAACGGCCACCCCCAGGCCGGCCTCGACGAGGCCGATCATCGTGGTGCCATGCTGGGTTTCGTACATGCTCTGGGGTTTATCTTTGACGCCGGCCAGGGCTTGGTCGAGCAGCAACCGATTGCCCGAAGTCTTGCCGGCAGAGATGAAGTCGTATTGAGCCAGTTCTTTCCATGTGACTTGTAACTTTTTGGCCAAGGGGTGATCACGTCGGCAAGCTGCCACAAAGTGTTCTTCAAGCAGTGGCTCAAACTCCACGTCATTGTCTTGCGAGCCTACAAAATTCAAACCGAAATCGGCCTCACCGCGCGCCACCGCAATAAGTACTTCGTTGGCACTGTCATCCATGATCTTGACGCGGATTTTGGGGTAACGCTGGTGATATCGCGCGATCACGCCTGTCAGAAAATAATTCACTGCCGAGGGCACACAGGCCACTGTCACTGCGCCCATTCTGGTGGCCGCCACGCCGCGAATGCCCAGCAGCGTGGTGTCGAGTGCGTCAAGTATTTGCCTGAGCTGCTGATCGAAGTCACGCCCTACCGTCGTCAGGTTGACACGGCGCGTGGTGCGTTCCAGCAGACGCGCACCGAGCGCTTCTTCCAATTTCTCAATACGCCGACTAAAAGCCGGTTGCGAGATGTGCACCGATTCAGCTGCTTTGCGGAAACTTCCCAGTTCAGCCACAGCCCTGAAGGCCAACAGATCATTCAGGTCAAAATTCATCGCCATCTCATCATCTCCGAGTTTATTGATGCATATTGTGGATCAATCCATCCTAAGTGTGCAATTCACAAACACTTCCATCTGCATGATGATCGACCCCATGCTGTGCCGCTTTTGGGACAAAAGTAGGCACAACATGACAACCCAGCCTTTGGCAAAAATGACATCAACAGGAGACACAACATGACATCACCTATCAGCCGCCGCGTTGCGGCCACAGCCATCACAAGTTTGATCGCAGGCGCAGCGCTGTACCTGCCCACGACCGCGATGGCGCAAACACCCATCGTGATCAAGTTTTCCCATGTGGCAGCAATCGACACCCCCAAGGGACAAGCGGCCGAGTATTTCAAGAAGATTGTTGAAGAGCGCACCAAAGGGCAAGTCAAGGTCGAGGTGTTTGCCAACAGCTCCTTGTTCAAGGACAAGGAAGAACTCGAAGCACTGCAAATGGGAACGGTCCAGATGCTGGCACCGGTGCCAGGCAAGTTTGGGCCACTGGGCGTGAAAGAGTTTGAGGTGTTTGATCTGCCCTACATCTTTAAGGATATCAATGCGGTACATCGCTTCGCGCGCGGGCCAGGCGGTTCGGGCTTGCTCAAAAAGCTGGAGACCCGGGGGGTGACCGGACTGGCCTATTGGGACAATGGTTTTCGCGTCATGAGTGCCAACAAGCCCATCCACACCCCTGCTGACATGAAGGGCCTGAAGATGCGTATCAACTCGTCCAAGGTGAATGCGGCCATCATGAAATCGGTCGGCGCACAGCCTCAGAGCCTGGCGTTTTCGGAGGTCTATCAAGCCCTGCAAACGGGTGTGGTCGATGGCACTGAGGGCCCACTGTCGAACCTCTACACGCAAAAGCAGTATGAAGTGCAAAAGCACGTCACGCTGAGTTATCACACCATCAGCAACTATGTGGTGGTGGCTAACAAGAAATTCTGGGATGGCCTGCCGCCCAACATCCGCACGACGCTGGAGACGGCCATGAAAGATGCCACAGAGTTCAATGATGGCATCGCTGAGAAAGATGAAGCCTCATCCCTTGCTGCCATCAAAGCCTCAGGCAAATCCACCGTTTATGCGCCCACTGCCGCCGAGCAAGACGCCTGGACTAAGGCGATGTTGCCGGTGCAGGCCGAAATGGCCGAGCGCGTTGGCGGCAAGGCGTTCATCGACTCAGTGCGTGCCGCGTCTTCAAACTAAACCGCTGATAGCTTGAACCGCCACTGTGGCGATCCCTCGCAAGGGATCCCCAGGGTTCGGCGCGTCCGTTCACCCTCTGGAGACACGTCATGAAACTACTTGACCGACTTGAAGAACTGCTGATTGCGTTCCTCATCTCTGGTGCCACGCTGGTGATCTTCACCGCCGTTGTGCACCGCTTCCTGGCCTCCTGGAATATTCCCGTGGTCCAGGACCTGGCGCTCCAGATCGACATGTCCTGGGCGCAGGAGTTGTGCATCATCATGTTTGTCTGGATGGCCAAGTTTGGCGCAGCTTACGGTGTGCGCACCGGCATCCACGTCGGTGTGGACGTGCTGATCAACCGGCTCGGCGACCAGAAGCGCCGGAAATTTGTGCTTTTCGGGCTGTTGTCTGGCGCGTTGTTTACTTGCATCGTTGCCGTACTAGGGGTGCGCTTTATCTGGGAGAACGGCGCCCATTACGCTGTCATGCACGCGCTGGGGCTAGCGTCTGACGAGCTGTTTCCCGGCCCGACCACGCCGGATCTGGAGTGGCAGACCTGGATCGTTTACTCGGCTATTCCGCTGGGCACCGCCTTGATGTGTTTCAGATTCCTGCAGGTCGCCTACACCTTTGCCCGCACCGGCGAACTGCCACACCACGACCACAGCCATGTGGATGGCCTGGACGAGGTGGACATCATTGATGAGTTTCATCCGCATGAAACAGACACCGCACACCAAGGCAAGACCAAAGGGAGCAAATAGCCATGAGCACCGCTGTCATTTTGTTTTTGTTGGTCGCGCTCATGCTCACGGGCATGCCGATCTCGATCTCGCTGGGGCTGACGGTACTGTCATTCCTTTACCTGTTTACCGAGGTGCCGATCGAGTCGGTGGCTTTAAAGCTGTTCACCGGCATCGAGAAGTTCGAGATCATGGCGATTCCGTTCTTTATTCTGGCCGGCAATTTTCTGACCCATGGGGGTGTGGCTAAGCGCATGATCAATTTTGCGACCTCGATGGTGGGCCATTTTTATGGCGGTCTGGGTTTGTCGGGGGTGGTCGCTTGCGCCTTGTTTGCAGCGATTTCTGGCTCCTCCCCAGCCACGGTGGTGGCGATTGGCTCCATCCTGCTTCCCGCCATGGTCAAGGCCGGTTACCCGATGAAGTTTGGCGCCGGTGTGGTCACCACCGCCGGCGGGCTGGGCATTTTGATTCCACCGTCGATCGCCATGATCATCTACGCCGTGGCCACCAACTCATCGATTGGTGCCCTCTTTATGGCGGGGGTGATTCCCGGGATGGTGCTGGCCTTCTTGTTGGGTGCCACCACCTGGTATGTGGCGCGCAAAAACAACTACCCACGCCAGCGCAAAGCCAGCTGGGCCGAGCGTTGGAAGGCGCTGCGTGAAGCGTTCTGGGGCGTGCTGCTGGTGTTTGTCGTGATGGGCGGCATCTATTCAGGGGTCTTCACGCCCACCGAGGCGGCAGCGGTGGCGGCGGTCTATGCGTTTGTGATTGCAATTTTTGTCTACAAAGACATGCGCCTCAAAGACGTGACCCAAGTGCTGATCTCGTCGGCCAACATGAGTGCCATGTTGCTGTACATCATCACCAATGCAGCGCTGTTCTCGTTCTTGATGTCCTACCAGCATGTGCCGGAAGAAATGGCGGGCTGGATGTTGTCCCAGGGTTTGGGACAGATTTCGTTCCTGCTGATTGCGAACCTGTTGTTGCTGGCAGCGGGCAACTTCATGGAGCCCTCAAGCATCATCCTGATCCTGGCACCGATCCTGTTCCCGATTGCCATCAAGCTGGGCATCGACCCGATTCACTTCGGCATCATCATGGTGGTGAACATGGAAATCGGTATGTGCCACCCACCGGTGGGTCTGAACCTGTATGTGGCTTCGGGCATCACCAAGATGGGCATTACCGAACTCACGGTGGCCGTCTGGCCCTGGCTGCTGACCATGCTGGCTTTCCTGGTACTGGTCACCTACTGGGCTCCGCTGACCCTGTGGCTGCCAAAAACACTGGGGATGATGTAACAAATCCAGCTCTAGCCGTTATGAACCAAGCGCTAGCAGCTCACTTTTTTATTAGCGAGAACACCCCATGAACCTCTCTGATTGGATGGGTCGCAGCGAATCTGTCTGCGACACGGCCACCCCCACGCCCTACGCCGCGCTGTCGGCCACCTTTGACCGCGAAGCTGAGCGCCCGGTGCCCGGCACACCGCTGCCGCCGTTGTGGCACTGGCTGTACTTTTTGCCGCTCTATCGACAGTCTGAAATCGGCGCGGACGGCCATGCCAAGCGGGGTGGCTTTCTGCCCCCGGTGCCGCTACCCCGGCGCATGTGGGCGGGTAGCCAGTTCACGTTTCACCAGCCCTTGCGCATCGGCGACGCGCTGAAACGCACGTCCACCATTGCCGACGTGTCCGAGAAATCCGGCCGCACCGGCAAGCTGGTGTTTGTCAAAGTGCGCCACGAAATTCGCCGCGAAGCTGAGGGCGACATTGCACTCACAGAGTTCCACGACATCGTCTACCGCGAAGCCGCCCGGCCAGACGATGTGGCCCCGCCACCGAAAGCCGCCCCGGCCACGTCCGTCTGGGAAAAGAAATGGGTGCCTGACGACGTGCTGCTGTTTCGCTACTCGGCGCTGACCTTCAACGGCCACCGCATTCACTATGACCGCAAGTACGTGACCGAGGTCGAAGGCTACCCCGGCCTGATCGTGCACGGCCCGATGGTGGCCACACTGCTGCTGGATTTGTTGCGGCACGAGCTGCCCGATGCGCAAGTGCTCAGCTACGAGTTCCGCGCCGTGCGCCCGGTGTTTGACATCAACCCCTTCTTTGTCTGCGGCGAGCCATCCGCCGACGGCAAAACCATCCATCTGTGGGCCAAAGACCATGAAGGTTGGCTGACCATGGATGCCACGGCCGTGATCGCCTGAGGAACCACGATGCAACCCCTCAAAGGTATTACCGTTGTGACCCTGGAGCACGCCATTGCGGCCCCGTTCGCCACCCGCCAGCTGGCGGATCTGGGTGCACGTGTCATCAAGATCGAGCGCCCGGGCGTGGGCGACTTTGCCCGTGGTTATGACAACCGTGTGCGTGGCATTGCCTCGCACTTTGTCTGGACCAACCGCAGCAAGGAAAGCCTGACCTTGGATGTCAAACACCCCGAGGCGCAGCGCATTCTCAAACGCATCATTGATGAGGACGCCGACGTGGTGGTGCAAAACCTGGCCCCCGGTGCCGCCGCCCGCTTGGGTTTGTCGTATGAGGCTTTGAGCGCCGCCAAACCCGGCATCATCGTCTGCGACATCTCGGGTTATGGCGCCAACGGTCCTTACCGTGACAAAAAAGCCTACGACTTGCTGATCCAGAGCGAGGCCGGTTTTGTGTCCGTCACCGGCACCGAAGACACACCTTCCAAGGCCGGTCCGTCGATTGCCGACATTGCCGCCGGCATGTACGCCTACACCAACATCCTGGCCGCGCTGATGCATCGCCAGCAAACCGGTGAAGGCCAGCACATCGACATCTCCATGCTCGAAGCGCTCACCGAGTGGATGGGTTACCCGCTGTATTACAGCCTGGACGGCGCGCCACCACCCAAACGCACCGGCGCCAGCCACGCCACCATTTACCCCTATGGTCCGTTCCCGGCCGGTGACGGCAAAACTGTGATGCTGGGTCTGCAAAACGAACGCGAGTGGAAGGCGTTTTGTGAGCAGGTGTTGCAACAACCCGCTTTGTCCACGGACGAGCGGTTTTCCAGTAACCCCAAGCGCGTGGCGAATCGCGCGGTGCTGTACGAACTGATCGTGCAGGTCTTCGCCAGCCTGAGCGCAACCCAAGTGGTACAGCGCCTGGAGGCGGCCCAAATTGCCAATGCCCAGGTCAATACCATGGCCGAGGTCTGGGCACACCCGCAACTCAAGGCGCGTGAGCGATGGACCGCTGTAGAGACATCGGTGGGCAGTGTCCCCGCGCTACTGCCACCGGGTTCCTGGATGAAGGGCCCACCGCGCATGGATGCCGTGCCCGCCTTGGGTCAACACACCGAGTCCATTTTGTCGGACCTGGGCTACAGCGCTGAACAGCTTGCCGCACTGCGCGCCGAAGGGGTCGTGTGAGCCCCATCACCTACTTGTTTGTGCCCGGCAACCGCCCCGAGCGTTTCGCCAAAGCATTGGCCTGCGGCGCTGACCGGGTCATTCTTGACCTGGAAGATGCTGTGGCACCCGATGACAAGGCACGGGCGCGCAGCCACATGGCTGGCTGGCTGAACACGCTGACACCGCCTGATCGGGACCGGCTGCTGGTACGTGTCAACGATGCCGCCAGTCCCTGGCATATGGACGATTTGTATTGCCTGCGTGGTTTGCCTCTGAGGGAAGTGATGCTCTCAAAATGTGAATCACCCGAGCAGGTTGACCAGGTCGTGCGACACCTGCCTGTCGGCGCCAGCGTGTTGCCCCTGATCGAAACGGTGCGCGGCGTGCTGGCCGCAGCGGCGATTGCCCGGGCTTCGAACGTGTCGCGGCTGGCGTTTGGCTCGCTGGACTACCTGCTGGATCTGGCCCTGCCAGGCCCCGGCTTTGCGCTGGACAGTGCCGCCCTGACGATTGCCATGGCATCCCGTGCCGCCAACCTGCCGCCCCCGGTGGCCGGAGTCACGCCCGAGCTGGGCGCGGACGCGGTGCAACGGGACTTGGCGCATGCCCGGGCCCTGGCTTATGGCGCCAAGATGTGTATTCATCCGAGGCAAGTCGCGGTGGTGCACAAGGCCTTCAGACCCGACGCGACAACCCTTGCCTGGGCGCAGCGCGTCGTCACCCAATGGCAGCAGTCCAACGGGGCGGGGGTCATCCAGGTCGACGGGAAGATGGTCGACAAACCCGTGCTGTTGCGCGCCGAACGTTTTCTGGCCCTTGCCAGCCAATCTCAATCTCTTTAACTTTTTCAGACAGGGGAAATCTCATGGCCTCCACCATCATTGACTCGCGGATTTTTGGCGACATGTTCAGCGATGCCCGCATGCGCCAGGTCTGGTCAGACGAAAACCGCACCGCCAAATACCTCGACATCGAGCGTGCCCTGGCCAAGGTGCAGGGCGAACTGGGCATCATCCCCCAGGAAGCCGCTGACGAGATCGTCAAACACTGTGAACTGTCCATGATCGACTGGGACAAACTCAAAGCCAAGACTGAACAGATTGGCTACCCCATCATTGCCGTGGTGAATCAGATCAATGCCAACTGCCGTGATGGTCTGGGTGAATACTGCCACTGGGGCGCCACCACGCAAGACATCACCGACACCGCCGCCGTGCTGCAAATGCGCGAAGGTCTGGCACTCGTCGAGCAGGATCTGGCCGACATCTCGGATGCGCTGGCCACCTTGGCCCGGAAGTACCGCGACACCCCCATCATCGGCCGCAGCAACCTGCAGCAGGCCACCCCCATCACCTTTGGCTACAAGATGGCCAGCATTCTGGCGGGCATCGAGCGCCACCGCGAACGCCTGAGCCAGCTCAAACCGCGTGTGCTGATGGGTGAGTTTGGCGGCGCCTCCGGCACACTCTCGTCGCTGGAACAAGGCGCCATGGAAACCCAGGCCGGCCTGATGAAAGCGCTGTGCTTGGCGCAGCCGCTGATCTCCTGGCACACGGTGCGCGACACCATCGCCGAAGTCGGGGCTTTCCTCGGCTTGGTCGGCGGTTCGCTGGGCAAGATCGCCATGGACGTGAAACTGCTGATGCAAACCGAGGTGGGCGAGGTGTTCGAACCCTATGCCCCCGGGCGGGGTTCGTCGTCCACCATGCCGCAAAAACGCAACCCGATTTCTTGCCTCTACATCCACGCCAACGTGTCGGTGGCACGCCAGCATGCCGCCGCGCTGATGGATGCCATGGTGGCCGACCATGAGCGCTCCACCGGCCCCTGGGAAATTGAATGGGTGTCGTTGCCGGAAATCTTTTGCCTGATGTCGGGTGCATTGAAACAAACCAAGTTTGTGCTGCAGGGGCTGGAGGTGGACGCCGTGCGCATGCGCACCAACATGGACATCACCAACGGTCTGGTCATGTCCGAGGCCGTGATGATGGGCCTGGGCCCGTACATTGGCCGCGAATATGCGCACGATCTGGTCTACGACCTGTGTCGCCAGGCCTTGCGGGAAAACCGGCCGCTGGTCGACATTCTGGAAGCCCACCCGGAGATCAACAAACACGTGACGCGCGCCCAGCTTGAAACCATGTGCGACCCGGTGAACCACCTCGGCCAGGCCGGTGTGATGGTCGACCGGGTGCTGGCGGCGCGCCAGGGAGCTTGACCCACCATGCCCACACCTCACAAGCAAACAGCCGTTGACGTGTTGGTGATCGGCGGCGGCAATGCCGCCCTGTGCGCTGCGCTCATGGCGCGCGAGGCAGGTGCCAGCGTCTTGCTGCTGGAGTCTGCCCCCAAAGAATGGCGCGGCGGCAACTCGGCCCACACCCGCAACCTGCGTTGTATGCACGATGCGCCGCAAGACGTGCTGGTCGATGCCTACACCGAAGAAGAGTTCTGGCAAGACCTGCTGAAAGTCACCGGCGGCCTGACCAATGAGCAACTGGCCCGGCGCGTGATCCGCGACTCCAGCACCTGCCGCCCGTGGATGCGCAGCCATGGCGTGCACTTTCAGCCCTCGCTGTCAGGAGCGCTCCACACGGCACGCACCAACGCGTTTTTTATGGGCGGCGGCAAGGCCTTGGTCAATGCCTACTTTCGCAGTGCGGAAAAACTGGGGGTGCAGGTGCGCTACAACGCGCCGGTCAACCGGATCGAGCTGGACAACGGCCACTTTGTCGCGGCGCATCTGGGCGCCGAGCGCATTACGGCCCGCGCCTGTGTGCTGGCCGCCGGCGGCTTTGAGTCCAACCGCGAGTGGTTGCGTGAGGCCTGGGGCACCAATGAGCGCGGCGAAACCCCGTCAGACAACTTCCTGATCCGCGGTACCCAATTCAACCAGGGTGTGCTGCTGCGCCATCTGCTCAACGACCAAGGCGCTGACGTGATTGGGGACCCGACACAAGCCCACATGGTGGCCATTGATGCGCGCGCCCCGCTGTATGACGGCGGCATTTGCACCCGCATCGACTGCGTCTCGCTGGGTGTGGTGGTGAACCGGGAGGCCCGGCGCTTCTATGACGAGGGTGAAGACTTCTGGCCCAAGCGTTATGCCATCTGGGGCCGATTGGTGGCCCAGCAGCCGGGACAGATCGCTTATTCCATCATCGATGCCAAAGCCATCGGTCGCTTCATGCCACCGGTGTTTCCCGGGGTCAAGGCCAACACGCTGGCCGAGCTGGCCAGCCAGCTCGGACTCGATGTCAACAGCTTCATGCAAACGCTGAACGACTACAACAAGGCTTGCCAAGTGGGCACCTTCGACCACACCGCGCTGGACGACTGCCATACCGAACAAGTTTCACCCGCCAAAACCCATTGGGCGCGACCAATCGACACCGCGCCGTTTTACGCTTACGCACTGCGCCCCGGCGTCACCTTCACTTACCTGGGCCTCAAAACCGACGAAACCGCTGCGGTGCGCTTCGGTGATGTGGCCAGCGACAACCTGTTTGTGGCGGGTGAAATGATGGCCGGTAACGTGCTGGGCAAGGGTTACACCGCCGGTGTCGGCATGTCGATTGGCACCGCGTTTGGGCGCATTGCCGGCGCCCAAGCCGCACGCGCAGCAAAACAACAGGAGGCGATCCATGCAAGCGCTTGACAGCCTGATCCACGATGCCCGGCAACTGGCTGCCGGCCGCGGCGCGGCATCACCC
>Ga0209211_10003127_pt1 | contig 27372 bp, 19 predicted proteins | sample RifGroA2_FD_183992 | JGI IMG/M metagenome (GOLD analysis project Ga0209211, IMG submission 183992) | Groundwater microbial communities from Rifle, Colorado, USA - Groundwater A2 (SPAdes) (version 2) | ecosystem: Environmental > Aquatic > Deep subsurface > Groundwater | place: Rifle, Colorado...
CGCCGTCGGAGTCGCCAGCACCGGCGTGTCGTTCGCCGCGGTCAGGTTGACCGTGTAAGTCGCCGTGGTGCTGGCTGTGCCGTCGGAGACGCTGACAGTGAACGTGTCCGTGGTGTTGGCCGTCAGCCCATTGATCGCGGTGGCGTTCGGGGTGTAGGTGTATGCACCGGTCGCGGTGTTCACCGACAGGCTGCCGTAGGTTCCAGCCAGCGTGCTGACGCCCGCGTTCTCGGTGCCGCCGGTGATGCCGTAGGTCAGCGTCGTGCCGGTGTCCACATCCGCACCGGCCAGCGTGCCGGTATTCGCGGTGTAGGTGTCTTGCGCCGCGGTGTCGGTGTAGGACGCCGCCGTCGGGGTCGCCAGCACCGGGGCGTCGTTCGCCGCACTCAGGTTCACCGTGTAGGTCGCTGTGCTGCTCAATGCACCGTCACTCACCGAGACAGTGAATGTATCGGTGGTGTTGGCCGTCAGCGCGTTGATCGCGGTGGCGTTCGGCGTGTAGGTGTATGCACCCGTCGCGATGTTCACACTCAGGCTGCCGTAGGTTCCAGCCAAGGTGCTGACGCCCGCATTCACCGTTCCACCGGCGATGCCGTAGGTCAGCGCAGCACCGGTATCGCGGTCTGTGCCGGCCAGCGTGCCAGCGCTGTTGCTGAAGGTATCCAGCGCCGCGGTGTCGGTGTAGGACGCCGCCGTCGGAGTCGCCAGCACCGGCGTGTCGTTCGCCGCGGTCAGGTTGACCGTGTAAGTCGCCGTGGTGCTGGCTGTGCCGTCGGAGACGCTGACAGTGAACGTGTCCGTGGTGTTGGCCGTCAGCGCATTGATCGCGGTGGCGTTCGGCGTGTAGGTGTATGCGCCGGTCGCGGTGTTCACCGACAGGCTGCCATACGTTCCCGCCAAGGTGCTGACGCCGGCATTCACCGTGCCGCCGGTGATGCCGTAGGTGAAAGTGGTTCCGGTGTCGCGGTCCGTTCCGGCCAGCGTGCCGGTGTCAGTGGTGAAGGTGTCTTGCGCCGCGGTGTCGGTGTAGCTGGCCGCTGTGGGCGTGCTCAATACCGGCGTGTCATTGGCTGCGGTCAGGTTCACGGTGTAGGTCGCCATGCTGCTCAGAGCCCCGTCACTCACCGAGACAGTGAACGTATCGGTGGTGTTGGCCGTCAGCGCGTTGATCGCGGTGGCGTTCGGCGTGTAGGTGTATGCACCCGTCGTGGTGTTCACCGACAGGCTGCCGTAGGTTCCCGCCAAGGTGCTGACGCCCGCACTCACCGTGCCGCCGGTGATGCCGTAGGTCAGCGTCGTGCCGGTGTCGCGGTCGCTGGCTGTCAGCGTGCCGGTGTCGTTGGTGTAGCTGTCCTGTGCAGCGGTGTCGGTGTATGCCGCTGCCGTTGGGGTCGCCAGCGCCGGCGTGTCATTGGCCGCAGTCAGATTGACCGTGTAGGTCGCGGTGGAGCTGGCCGTGCCATCGGAGACGCTGACAGTGAACGTGTCCGTCGTGTTGCCGGTCAGCGCGTTGATCGCGGTGGCGTTCGGGGTGTAGGTGTACGCACCCGTCGCGGTGTTCACCGACAGGCTGCCGTAGGTTCCCGCCAGCGTGCTGACGCCCGCATTCACGGTGCCGCCGGTGATGCCGTAGGTCAGCGCAGCGCCGGTGTCGCGGTCCGTTCCGCCCAGTGTGCCGGTGTCAGCGGTGAAGCTGTCTTGCGCCGCGGTGTCGGTGTAGCTGGCCGCTGTGGGCGTACTCAATACCGGCGTGTCGTTCGCCGCGGTCAGGTTCACCGTGTAGGTCGCAGTGCTGCTCAATGCACCGTCACTCACCGAGACCGTGAACGTATCGGTGGTGTTGGCCGTCAGCGCATTGATCGCGGTGGCGTTCGGGGTGTAGGTGTATGCACCCGTCGCGGTGTTCACCGACAGGCTGCCGTAGGTTCCCGCCAAGGTGCTGACGCCCGCGTTCACGGTGCCGCCGGTGATGCCATAGGTCAGCGCAGCACCGGTGTCGCGGTCCGTTCCGGCCAGCGTGCCGGTGTCAGCGGTGAAGGTGTCTTGCGCCGCGGTGTCGGTGTAGGACGCCGCCGTCGGGGTCGCCAGCACCGGGGTGTCGTTCGCCGCAGTCAGGTTCACGGTGTAGGTCGCCGTGCTGCTGGCTGCGCCATCGGAGACGCTGACAGTGAACGTGTCCGTCGTGTTGCCGGTCAGCGCGTTGATCGCCGTGGCGTTCGGCGTGTAGGTGTACGCACCCGTCGTGGTGTTCACCGACAGGCTGCCGTAGGTTCCCGCCAGTGTGCTGACGCCCGCATTCACGGTGCCGCCGGTGATGCCGTAGGTCAGCGTCGTGCCAGTGTCCACATCCGCACCGGCCAGCGTGCCGGTGTTCGCGGTGTAGGTGTCTTGCGCCGCGGTGTCGGTGTAGGACGCCGCCGTCGGGGTCGAGAGGGTCGGCGCGTCGTTGACCGAGGTCGAGACCACGGTCGTCGTGTTGTTGGTCGCCGCCGCCGCGATGCCGTCGCTGACGCTCACCGTGAAAGTGGTCGTCTCGGTCAGAGTCGGGTTCGCGCGGTTGGCGGCGGGTGTGAACACCAGCGCGCGGATGGCCGCTTGCGCCTGCGCCGCGGTGCCGGTGTAGGTGTAGACGCCCGTTGCGGCGTTGTATGCACCCGTGCCGAGGTTCGACAGCGCGCCCTTCGCCGCGTTGTCCAGCGTGACGGTCAGCGTCTGGGTTTGCGCCGTGTCTGAGTCAGCGACGGTGAACGCCGAGAACGGCGTGGCGGTCGCCGTGTCGTTGATGTTGGTGACCGCGGTCGCACCGCCCACGACAGGTACGTCGTTGACCGAGGTCGAGACCACGGTGGTGGTGGCGTTGGTCGCAGCCGCCGCCGTTCCGTCGCTGACGCTCACCGTGAAGGTCGTCGTCTCGGTCAACGTCGGGTTCACGCGGTTGGCGGTGGGCGTAAACACCAGCGCCCGGATGGCCGCTTGCGCCTGTGCCGCCGTGCCGGTGTAGGTGTAGACGCCCGTTGCGGCGTCATACGCACCGCCGCTCAGGTTGGACAGCGCGCCCTTCGCCGCCGCATCCAGCGTGACGGTCAGGGTCTGCGTCTGTGCGCTGTCCGCATCGCTGATCGTGAACGCCGAGAACGGGGTCGCGGTCGCCGTGTCGTTGATGTTGGTGACCGCGGTCGCACCGCCCACGACCGGCGCGTCGTTGACCGAGGTCGAGACCACGGTCGTCGCATTGTTGGTCGCAGCAGTTGCAATGCCGTCGCTGACGCTCACCGTGAAGGTGGTCGTCTCGGTCAGGGTCGGGTTAACACGGTTGGCGGTGGGTGTGAACACCAGCGCGCGGATGGCCGCTTGCGCCTGCGCCGCCGTGCCGGTGAAGGTATAGACGCCCGTTGCGGCGTTGTATGCACCCGTGCCGAGGTTCGACAGCGCGCCCTTGGCCGCGTTGTCCAGCGTAACCGTTAGGGTCTGCGTCTGTGCGCTGTCGGCATCGCTGATCGTGAAGGCCGAGAACGGCGTAGCGGTCGCCGTGTCATTGATGTTGGTGACCGCAGTCGCGCCGCCCACTACCGGTGCGTCGTTGACCGAAGTCGAGATCACGGTCGTCGTGTTGTTGGTGGTGGTCGCCGTTCCGTCGTTGACGCTGATGGTGAAGGTCGTGGTTTCGGTCGATCCGGGCGCGACGCGGTTGTCCGCCGGGTTGAACACCAGCCCCTGCAAGGCGGTGTTCGCCGCCGCCAGCGTCGTGCTGGCCAGCGTATAGCTGCCATTGTTGTTATCCGTGAACCCGCCCAGTGTCGTCAGCACCCCCTTCGCTGCGGTATCCAGCGTGACGGTGACGCTGACGTTATTGTTCTCGGCGTCCGTCAGGGTCACGCCGGAGAACGGCGCGACGGTTGCCGTGTCGTTAAGCGTTTGGCCTGCCGTGGCGCCCGTCACGACCGGTGCGACATTCGAACTCACCGTAATCGTAAAGGCTTTGTCGAAAAAGTTTCCGCCCGCATCGGCAGTGCGCACCCGCACGGAATAATTCCCGTCAGCCAAGCCGCTGGGCGTGGTCGCCCGCAAGCTGTTGCCGCTGATGTTGAACGAAGCGTTGTCGGTGCTTCCCGCACCGGCGACCAGGCTGTAGGTGAAGGTATCGCCAGTGCTGCCATCGGTGGATGACAAATTGCCCACGGCGGCGTTGCTTCCCGCCGTCGTCATGACCGATGCATTGCTCAAGGCAATGTCGGTCGGCGTATGGGCGTTGATCGCATCGCCAGCCTGGCTGATCGCCGTGGTGTAAGCCGTGTTGCTGTTGTCCGCCGTGTCGGTCAACACCAGGCTGGCCGGGATATTTGACCCGGCGGCCACATCTGTGCCGTTTTCCGTCACGGTAAACTGCGCGGTATAGGTGGTGCTGTTGGTGCGCGTGAGGTTGCTCAACGCAAAGCCGCCTATCGTGCTGCTGCCCAGGGTGTAGACCACCCCGCCGTCATCCGCCACGGTAAGCGTGGCCGTGACCGTATCGCCCACTTTCATGGCCGCATTGGGAATCGACACATTGGCGATGCTCGGGGCTGTGGTGTCCAGCGTATAGGCCTGGCTCGCCACCGTGCCGTTGTTGCCCGCCGCATCGGTCACACGCACCTTGAGGGTGTTGCTTGCAGTCAAGGTCTGGCCGGCCAGCGACCAGGTGCTCTGCCCGACGGTTGTCGTCGCGGTCGTCCAGGTCGCGCCGTTGTCCAGCGACACTTCGACGATCTCGCCCGACGCAACGTTGGCGCTCAGCGTGCCGCTGATGGTCTGCGAAGTGGTGTTGGTGACGAAGTCGGCGCTCGTGCCGGTGTCGGCGGAGAACGTCTTGGTCGCTACGGTGGTGGTCGGTGCGGTCGTGTCGATGGTGATAGCCAACCCGGACGAGGCAACGCTGACGTTCCCCGCCGCGTCCGTCGCCTTGGCGGTGAGCGTATGCGCGCCTGCGCCCAGCGCAGAACTGGTGATCGACCAGTTGCCCGAGCCGTTCGCCGTGGCGCTACCGAGCGAGGTGAAGCCGTCGGTGTCGTACAGCGTCACCGTGCTGTTCGCTTCCGCCGTGCCGATGAAGGTGGGCGTGGTGTTGCTGGTGGTGTTGTCGGTGCCCGATGTCCCACTGTCCGTGCCCGTCGTCATGTCGGGCGTGCTCGGCGCGTTGGGCGCAGCCGCGTCGATGGTGATGGCCAACCCGGCCGAGGCTGCGCTGACATTGCCCGCCGCATCCGTCGCCTTTGCCGTCACCGTATGACTACCCGCCGTCAGCGTGGAGGCGGTGATCGTCCAGTTGCCCGAACCGTCCGCCGTGGCGCTACCGAGCGAGGTGCTGCCGTCGGTATCGTACAGCGTCACCGTGCTGTTGGCTGCCGCCGTGCCGCTGAAGTCCGGCGTGGTGTCGCTGGTGACGTCGTCGGCATTGCTGGAGCCGGTGTCGCTGGCCGCATCGAGATTCGGCGTCGAGGGCGCGTTGGGCGCGGTGTGATCCAAGGTGTAGGTCGAGCCCGAGGTGTAGCCGCTGGCGATGGCCACGCTGCTGCCGTTCTGGATGCCGGTGCCGCTGTTGTTCAGGTCGAGGCGGAGCGTGCCGTCGCCGCCGAGAGTGTTCACCGTGACGGTGTAGGTCGTACCGCTGCCCGTCACGCTGGCGATGCTGCCGGTGGCGGTGCCGGTGGCGGTCAGGGCGAAGTCGCTAACGTCCACGCCCGTCACCGATTCGCTGAAGGTGACAGTGTAGGCGATCAAGGTGGCCGCGCCCGCCACGGTGGAGGAAGCGCCGCTTGGACGCAAGACGGAACTGACGCTGGGGGCATCCACCACCGTGAGGGTGAACGCCTGATTGGCCACGTTGCCTGCCGCATCGGTCGCGGCCACATAAATGTTGTATGTACCTGCCGTCAGCGCGGAACCTCCCACCTTCAAGGAGGTGCCAGTGATGGTGAAACTGCCGTTGTTGGCGTCATTGGTGCCGTTCCCCGTAGCGAGGCTGTAGGTGATCGCCTGGCCGTCGGTGGCTGACAGCGTGGCGATGGTCGATGTGCTGGTGGCGGAGAGCGTGGCGATGGTCGTGGCGCTCAGCCCCAATCCGGTGGGCGCTGCCGTATCGATGACGACCGCCAAGCCGGAGGATGCGACCGAGGTGTTGCCTGCCGCATCGGTCGCCTTCGCGGTGACGGTATGCGTCCCGGCGGAAAGCGCCGAACTGGTGATCGTCCAGTTGCCCGAGCCGTCCGCCGTGGCGCTACCGAGCGAGGTGCTGCCGTTGGTGTCGTACAGGGTAACGGTCGCCCCGCTCTCCGCCGTGCCGGTGAAGGTCGGCGTGGTGTCGTTGGTGAGGTCGTCGGCATTGCTGGAGCCGGTGTCGCTGGCCGCATCGAGATTCGGCGTCGAGGGCGCGGCGGGTGCGGTGGCATCCAGCGTATAAGTCTGGCTCGCCACCGTGCCGTCGTTGCCCGCCGCATCGGTCACCTTCAACATCAGCGTGCTGCTGGCGGAAAGCGTCACGCCGTCCCAGCTCAGCGTCGTGCCGCTGACCTTGCTGGTGATGTTGGTCCAGGTCGCGCCGTTGTCCAGCGAGCCGTAGACGATGTCCGTCCCGGCTGGCGCGCCGCTCAAGGTCGCGCCGATGGTCTGCGCAGTGGTATTGGTCAGGAAGTCCGTGCCGCTCGTGCCGGTGTCGGCGGAGAAAGCCAATGCGCTGAAGGTGATCGCCGGGGCGACAGTGTCCAGCGTGTAGGCCTGCGTGCTTGCCGTGCCGATGTTGCCCGCCGCGTCGCTCACGCGCACCTGCAGGATGTTGCTGGCGGTCAGGTTCTGACCGGTCAGCGACCAAGTGTCCTGGCCGACCGTGTTGGCCGCAGTCGTCCAGGTCGAGCCGTTGTTCAGCGAGACTTCGACGATCTCGCCCGTCACGGTCGCCGCGCTCAGCGTGCCGCTGATGGTCTGCGCGGCAGTCTTGGTAATGAAGTCGGTGCTGCTGGCACCGGTGTCGGCGGAGAACGCCTTGGTCGCTACGGTGGTGGTCGGTGCGGTCGTGTCGATGGCGATAGCCAACCCGGACGAGGCAACGCCGACGTTGCCCGCCGCATCGGTCGCCTTGGCGGTGATCGTATGAGCGCCCGCACTCAGCGCCGAACTGGTGATCGTCCAGTTGCCGCCCGTGGCGGTGCCGGTACCGATCACCGTCGCGCCGTCGTACAGGGTGACGGTCGCCCCGCTCTCCGCCGTGCCGCTGAAGTCCGGCGTGGTGTCGTTGGTGAGGTCGTCGGTATTGCTAGAGCCGGTGTCGCTGGCCGCATCGAGATTCGGTGCCGAGGGCGCGGACGGAGTGTTGGCGTCGATGCTGTCCGCATTTTGCGAAATGGCCGTGGTGTAGGCCGTGCTGTTGTTGCCCGCCGCGTCCGCCAAGGTGAACGACACCGGGATCGTGGCGCCCGCCGCACGGTCGGTGTTGCCTTCGACCACGGTGTAGGTCGCCGTGTAATTCCCGCTGCCGGTGTCGGTGAAGCCGGTGACGGCGACGCCGTTCACCGTGCCGCTCACCAAGCTGAGCCCCGCTTCGCCAGCCGTGATACTGACCGTCACCGCACTGCCCACCTTCATCGCGCTGTTCGGGATGCTCACGGCGGAAATGGTCGGCGCGGTGGTGTCGGGCGCGGTGATGTTCAGAAGTGCGACGTTATCGAACGCTATGACAAAAGTATTCGCTCCGAAGGTCTGCTTAGCATCGGTGGCCGTAATCGTGAAAGAAGTGATCTGCTGAAATTTTGAGGCATCAGGGGCTGCAACCGTGTAGGTTTGAGCAACCAAATCAGGTGTGCTCGAAAACCGGGTTAAGGTAATGCTTGTTGAACCCTGGCTGACTACGCCCTTGTATCCGGTAAAATTCAATGTAAAGGTTGTGGAAGCAGTATCTGGTACCGTGCCAAACGTATCGGCAACCATGATAGAGCTCAGGTCGAATGTTTTGCCGCCTACCACGGAAAAAGTGAGCTTGCTTTCAAGAGTGAAGAAATCCCCCCCCGTCGATAAAGAAGCCCCCGTACCACTAATAGAACTAATCTGGACATTATACCCGGCGTCTATAGACAGACCGAGTTGAGAATCCGTTGAAGCGATTTGTAATTGCTCGCCAGAAACTGCCGCAGAGGTTGCCGTGTTTTGAAGCGCTGCTGCACTGATGGTCGCTGCCGTGAAGTCATCGTAGGTCGCATTGACCAAAGTATGCTGATAGCTGTCATCGTGCAGTGCCGCGACATCCACCGCCCCGGTCGCATACTCCAGCACCCAGTCGCCGCCCTTCGCCGCCGCGCCGGTAATGTCGGTCGAGGCCGCCACGTCTGCCTGCGTCGCCTGTGCCAGCGCATCGACCAGCGCCGCGCCGTCCGAACCCGCCGCCACGCTACAGCCGTAGAGCAGGATGTCGGCATTCGCGTCCAGCGCTCCGCCGATGGCCGAGAGGTCGGCGGCATGGTCGCCCAGATTCCGCGCGGAGAGGTTGAGCGCCCCCAGTTGCACCGAGCCTTCCGCACCGTGGGAAATAATATGAATGGCATCGATGCCGCTGCGCCCGCCGAGTATGCCCGCCATCTGCGCCAAACCGTCCTGCGAGGCGTCCAGCACATGCACTTCCGCGCCCGGATTGACGCCGTTCAACAGCGTCTGGTAATCGGCGACGTTGCTTTCGACGAAGACGATCTCGCTGCGCGCGCTCGCGACGGGGGCGGTGGCGTCGGGCTGGATGGCCGCATCGGCGTTCGCCTGCGCCAACGCATCAACCGCCGCGACCGCCGCACCGTCGAACACGATGCGCGATTCCAGCGCATGCATGCTGCGGCGCGGGCGCAAGCGGGATTTGCCGGCCATTGCTTTCGGCTGTTTTGGAAAATCTTTCGGGCTATTCATGGAGCGACTCCTTCTATGCATGTTTCGACGCAAATATTTCGTTAATTCCGTAAAGCAGACCGCTATACCGATGCACACTGCGGGAACGATCCTGTGGGAGCGACTTTAGTTTCGTAGGTCGGGTTAGGCCGCAGGCTGTAACCCGACATCGCGGCATCCGAACAAACGTCGGGTTGCGCTTCGCTAACCCGACCTACCTTATTTGTTTCCATATTTCACCAGATGCTCGGCGACCTTACGGTCGAGGTCGGGCCGCCAGGATTCCGGCATCACCGCGAGCACCATTTTTTCGATGCGATCAATTTCGGCGAGTTGGGCCGGGGCCGCGGTGCGCGCTTTCGCGGCGCTGTTCCACAGGTAAATCTTGGCGAGGTGTTCGGGCTTCAATGCGCCCGTTTTCGGGTCTACTTCGGCATTGGCGTAGAGGATCGCGACCGGCAGGTAGGCCGGGGCATAGCCTTCGCCCGCCGCCGTTTCCAGCCAGAACAGCGCGGTGTTCGCGTCCGGTTCGCCGCCCTGCCCTTCGGTCAACATCACGCCGAGACGATATTGCGCTTCGTGAACATGCCGTTCCGCGGCCTGGTGGTACCAGTAACGCGCGGCGGCGAGGTCTTGCGGCACGTCCGTGACCTCGCGGTAATAGTTCGCCAGCTTGAGCATCGCGGGCGGGGAGTTGGCTTGTGCGACTTGGGTGCATAGTTCCAGCCCCTGCTTGACGTCCTTGTCTACGCCCTGCCCCTTGATGTAGAGGTCGGCGGCGGAACATAGCGAGATCAGGTGCCCGCCCGCAGCGGCCTCGCGGTACCAGCCCAGCGCGGCGGCGGAGTCGGCGGCGCGGTGCGTGCCCTTGACCAGGCAGTCGCCCAGGTAGTGCTGGGCGGCGGGGATTTTTTTCTGCGCCGATTTTTCGAACCAGCGGCAGGCCGCGACTTCGTCGACGGGGCGGCCCCAGCCGTTCTTGTGGAACAGGCCGAGGGTGAATTGGGCCAGCGGATTGCTGGCGGAATGCCGGGAATAACGGGCGTAAGCCTTGGGGTAGTCGCCTGCGGCCAGCGCCTGTTGCGCGGCTTGCAGCTCGGCGGCGATGTCTTTTCTCGTCCCCGCAAAAGCGCCGGGCACGGCGGCAAAAAATAGTATCGCGATAACAAGCTGACGAAAATTCAAATCCGGGTTCTCCGAAAAATGGCTCCCGCACGCTTGCGCGGGAGCCAAGGTTGGCAACGGCCTGCGCTTACTAGTTGTTGTTGACCGGATACACACCGCTGGTGGCAAAGTAATAGTTCATCACCAAGTAAGGCATCATGGTGGGGATCGTAACGGCAGCCCCCCCTCCGGTCGCATCGGTTTGACCGCCGATCGCCACGGAGGGCGCACCGGTAAGCGACGGATTACCCGTCACCGTCACGGCTGGAGCTCCTGTGATTGAAACCGCTGCAGTACCTGTGAAGGTGACGGGTACCGTTCCGCTAAGACTGCTAGGCGCAAGAGCCACCAAAGGAGTTGACGCCGCATTGTATATTCTAGCGCCTGGACTGCCCAGATATAGGCTATTGCTTGGCGTGGGAGAAGCGGTGGCGGCCGAACTATTTGTAGACGCATTAAGCGTCAAGGACGAACTCGCCCCAGTTGCCGTTATTCCCGCCAACGTGGTCGATCCAGCCAAAGTGCCCGCCGTGGCGGTGGCGCTCAATCCTGTCAGCGAGACTTTCAAGGTGCCGATCCCGGCGTTCACCATAACGCCGCTCGAAAGGGCGTGGAGGTGCGGAGGCAAGTTGGCGGCAGCCAGCACGACCGAGCTTGCCATCAAGCCGCCAGTTTGGCCGACCTGATAGTTTTTGGAACCACTTTTATCCGTATAGATCCCCGCTCCCAATATCACGCGGCCGCGCAGATCGGGCAAATTAATATTTTTAATGCCGTCGCCGCCATAAGTGTTACCGATCAAGGACATTACCGCCTGATATTGGGCAACGGGTAGCTGGGTGCCGATGGCCGGCATAAATCCATCGAAGGAATAGGCATTTCTCATGGCCATAACGCAGACACTGGTTATATACGGGTCGCTTGCACAGGCATGGCTGTCCGAGCTCCAGGTTGCGCTGCCGAGCAGCCCCGTCGCCAAGGCGAGGGACAAGGTGCTCTTCTTGAAAGTGTTTCTCATTATTGTTCTCCCAGAATGTGGTGGTAACGTCGCCCTATCGCGACGCCCCGCGAGTCTAGTTACCTATGCATTGTCTTACAACAAGAAAAAAGGCCTATATACTTTTCGAAAAGGCCTATATATTTTTCAAAAGTATCTATATATTTTTGCCCGTCCGCCGCATTCCCCGAACGACTACAATTGCGGCCTTTATTTGGTGGTGGTGGCTTCAGCCTCGATAGGGACATGACACCTCTTCCCCTCCTTCGCGGCTGAAGCCGCCCCCATAAAGGATTAGCCGGGTTTAATAATGAACGACCCGCAACCGACCTGAATCCCATGGCAATTTCCTTCGCTCCCGATCGCATCGTCCTGCCCGCCCTGCGCGAGGATATTTCCCTGCAGGCCGCACCGCCCGGCAGGGACGGTGCGCCTTACTGGAATCTGTACGATCCCGTGCGCAACAGCTTCTTCCGCATCGGCTGGCTGGAGTTCGAGTTGCTGTCGCGCTGGCAGGCAGGAGCAAAACCGGACGAGCTGTGCGCCGCAGTCTGCGCCGAGACGCCGCTGTCGGTCGAACAGGAGGACGTGCTCGCGCTGCTGCAGTTCCTGCAGAACAATGAGCTGCTGCGCGCCGGCCAGCCGGCCCAGCGCGACATGCTGCAGAAGATCGCGGCAAGCCGCAAACTGTCGGCATGGAAGTGGCTGCTGCACCACTACCTGTTCTTCCGCATTCCGCTGGTGAAACCGGAAACCTTTCTGGCTCGCACGCTGCCCCATCTGGGCTTCCTGTTCCGCCCTACGTTTTTTGTCTGGGTCGGCGCGCTGTCGCTGATCGGGCTGGTGCGCGTCGCCAACCAGTGGGACGAGTTCAGCCAGACGTTCATGTATTTCTTCTCGTGGCAGGGCGCGATCTGGTACGGGCTGGCGCTGATGCTGACCAAGACGGTGCATGAGCTGGCGCACGCGTACACCGCGAAACACTACGGGCTGCGCGTGCCGACGATGGGCGTGGCGTTCATGGTGATGTGGCCGCTGCTCTACACCGATACGTCGGAGGGCTGGAAGCTGAACTCGCGCCGTGCACGGCTGGCAATCGATGGCGCGGGCGTGGCGGCGGAGCTATGTCTCGCCGGGCTCGCGCTGCTAGCCTGGAGCTTTTTGCCCGAAGGGCCGCTGAAGAGCGCGGCCTATGTGCTGGCCGCGGTCACTTGGGTGAGCACGCTGCTGGTCAACCTGAACCCGTTCATGCGCTTCGACGGTTATTACCTGCTGATGGATGCGGTGGATATGCCCAATTTACAACAGCGCACTTTCGCCTTCGGCAAATGGCAGTTGCGGCGCTGGCTGATCGGTATCGAGGAACAGCTACCCGAGCCGGAATTCGAAACGAAGAAACATTGGCTGACCGGCTTTGCCTATGCCACCTGGCTCTATCGTCTGGCTCTGTTCGTCGGCATCGCGCTCGCGGTCTATTACTACTTCTTCAAGGCCGCCGGCATCTTCCTGTTCATCGTCGAGATCGGCTGGTTCGTCGTGCTACCGGTCTGGAAGGAAGTCGAAGCGTGGCGTGGAATGCGCGAGAAATGGCAGGGCAATAAAGTCTCGCGGCGCAACGCCTGGCTCGCCGGCATCGCGCTGCTCTGGCTGGCGGTTCCCTGGCGGTTCGACATCGGCGCGGAAGGCTACTGGCAGGCGGAACCCTACACCCGGCTCTATCCGCCGACACCGGCGCGACTGGAGCAGGCGCTGGTGCGCGACGGGCAAACGGTGAAACGGGGCGACGTATTGTTCGTGCTCGCCTCGCCCGAATCGCTGTCGCGTCTCACCGCCATCGACAGCCGCATCGCAGGCGTCAAAAGCCAGCTCGCCGGTGCGGTGAGCAGCGACAAGCTATTCGAAAACAGCCGCGTGCTGGAGCAGCAACTCGCCGCCGCCGAAGCCGAACGCGCAGCGGAACTGGAAAACACCGCGCGGCTGCGCATCGCAGCACCCCACGACGGCATCTTCCGCGACATGGGCGCGGGGCTGCATCCCGGCGCATGGGTGGGCTCACGCCAGAAGCTGGGGCTGGTGCAGGGACTGGAAGGCACCTCGGCGCAGGTCTACGTGAACGAAACCCAGGTCGCGCGCATCAAGGTCGGCGCACACGCCACGCTGGTGACGCGCCGGCCCGATGCGCAATCGATGGACGCCGTGGTGACCGGCATCGACGAGACCACAACGCGCAGCCTGCCCGAGCCCATGCTGGCCTCGACCTACGGCGGCGAGATCGCCGTGCGCGAAGGCACGCAAAATGACGCGACACCCAACGAGGCGATCTACCGCGTCACGCTGAAGGCGCAGGGAGAGGCCGGCAACGGACAGATGACCCCGCTGATCGCCCACATCGACGGCGAACGCAGCAGCCTGCTGGGCGACTTCTTCCGCTGGCTGGCCGGTCTGCTAATCCGCGAAAGCGGATTCTAAGTGGGTGTCCTGAATTTTGCGTAAACGGACTTTTGTTGCGGTTGATTTTTGAATCTGCCTCAGCAGAAATCGCAGCGGGGGACGCAGTCAATCCGGCAATGTGCAAATTATCCAAGCAGAACAGGATGGCGGAAGTGGCATTACCCTCTACTGCAATACCAAGTGAATTATTTGGAGGCGCGACCCAGAGTCGAACTGGGCTAACCGGATTTGCAATCCGGGGCATAACCGCTTTGCTATCGCGCCGTGCTGAGAACACTGGCTTTGAAATGATTAAGGGAAAGCCAGAATGCTTTCCCTCAGATTTGGAGCGGGAGAAGAGTCTCGAACTCTCGACCTCAACCTTGGCAAGGTTGCGCTCTACCAACTGAGCTACTCCCGCGAACTGGTGCGCATTATAGGGATTTTCGAATCGCTGTCAATAATCCCGCGATAAAAATTTCAGATATTTTTATCGCGCCCGAACAATCGGAAAAAATTCTCGGTGGTGCGCTGTCCGACATCCGCCAGCGTCATGCCGCGTAGCGTCGCAATCTCCTCCGCAACATGCTTCACATAAGCAGGCTGGTTGAGCTTTCCGCGATGCGGTGTCGGCGCGAGATAAGGCGCGTCGGTCTCGATCAGGATGCGATCCAGCGGCGTGCGTTGCGCGACTTCCTTGATCTGCTTTGCGTTCTTGAAGGTAACGATGCCGGAGAAGGAAATATAGAAGCCCATCGCCAGCGCAGCCTCCGCCACTTCCCATGTCTCGGTGAAGCAATGCATCACGCCGCCCGCCTCCGCCGCGTTTTCTTCCTGCATGATACGCAGCGTATCTTCCGCCGCTTCGCGGGTGTGGATGATCAGCGGCTTGCCGCTTTCACGTGCGGCACGGATATGGTTACGGAAGCGCTCGCGCTGCCATTCCAGATCACCCTGCAACCGAGAATAATCCAGCCCGGTCTCGCCTATCGCGACGACCCTGGGATGTGCCGCCAGTTCGACCAGCCGCGCAACGCTCGGCTCTTCCACATCCTCGTAATCGGGATGCACGCCGACCGACGCATAGACATTCGAATGCTGTTCAGCGAGCGCCAGCACCTGCGGGAAGTCGGCGAGATTGACCGCGACGCACAACGCGGCGGCAACCTCGTTATCCTGCATGCGTTGCAGCACACCGGGCAGATCGGCAACAAGGTCGGGGAAGTTGATGTGACAGTGTGAATCGACGAACGGCATGGTTATTCGAGCATCAGTTGGCGATAGGAAAACAGCAGGGATTCGAGGAACAGCTTGGGGTTCAGCGTATGCTGCGCCTCACGTTTCGCGCCCTGCAAGTACTTCTGCAGGCGTGCAAGAGTCAATGGCTCGACAGACTCGACCAGCTTCCTGATCGCGGCTTCTTCGCCGAGGTGATAGCGCAACCTTCCGGCCAACTTCATCGCACTCAGGTCGTAGCACCATTGCTGCAACCACTGCACGACCAGCACCTGCTCGGTTTTCTGCAACGCTTCGGCCAGCGCGAACACATCCAGCGACTCGGGCTGGCGCACCGCGCGCAGCAGTTTGGCGCGTTCCTCGCTGCCGATTTGTTCGTCAAGCTTGACGGCCTGCAACGGCGAGAAGCCGGAAGCCGCGAGCGCCTCGGCAGGGTTCTTCACGCCCTGCTCCGCCAGCCAGCGCACCGCCGACTCCTGATCGGGGGGCGATAACGCAAAGGACAGGCTGCGGCTCAATATCGTCGGCAGCAACTGCTGCGGCTTGTGCGACACCAGGATGAACAGCAGCCCCTTCGGCGGCTCTTCGAGATTCTTCAGCAGCGCATTAGCAGCATTGCTGTTCATCGCCTCGGCCGGATGGATGACGACCGCGCGCCGACCGCCCTGATGCGCCGACATGCCGAAGAAGTCGGCCAGGCTGCGCACCTGATCGACGGATATCTGCTTGCTGGGTTTCTTGCCGGATGCGGACTTGGTGTCCTCGCCCTCATCGCCTTCCTGACTCAACGCGTCCGGCTGCAGCAGCCGGAAGTCCGGGTGCGAGCCCTGCGAGAACCAGTGGCAGGATGGGCAGCTTCCGCAGGCGAAACCCGCCGCGTCCGGCTGTTGGCACAACAGGCTCTGGGCGAAACGCATCGCCAGATCGAACTTGCCTATGCCCTGTCCGCCCTTCAGCAGCAAGCCGTGCGGTGGGCGCTTGCGCAGTTCCTGCAAGTTCGTCCAGTCGCTTTTCTGCCAGGGATAGATATCTTGCATATTCAGATGGACGAAACGATTTCTTCTAGCTGGCGCTTGACCTCGGCCAGGGTCTGCGCCGCATCGATCACCGCATAGCGCTGCGGATTCTGTTGCACCCGCTGGTGGTATCCGCCGCGCACGCGCTCGAAGAAATCGCTCTGCTCCTGCTCGAAGCGATCCAGCGAGACATTGTTAGACAAGCGTTCGCGCGCGACCTCGACCGGCACGTCGAAGAACAAAGTCAGGTCGGGTTGCAGGTCGGCATGCACCCATTGTTCGAGCTGGGCCAGCTTATCCCAGTCCATGCCGCGCCCCGCTCCCTGATAGGCGAAACTCGCATCGCTGAAGCGGTCGGAGATCACCCACTTCCCCGCCTGCAGAGCCGGCTTGATCAGCTGCTCGATATGTTCCATGCGGGCGGCGAACATCAGCAGCGCCTCGGTTCCCATGCTCATCGGCTGGTTCAGCAGCATCTCGCGCAACTGCTCGCCCAGCGGCGTGCCGCCCGGCTCGCGCGTGACGACGACATCCAGCCCGCGCTGCCGCAACTGGTCGGCGAACCAGGCCAGATGCGTGCTCTTGCCGGCGCCGTCCATGCCTTCGAAGGTGATAAATTTGCTCATTTTTGGTATTCGTTAACGGCTCGATTGTGTTCGTTGAGGCTGCCGGAGAAATGCGAACTGCCATCCCCGCGCGCCACGAAGTATAACGCGTCGGTCTGCGCCGGATGCAATGCGGCCTGCAACGCATCTTTTCCTGGCAATGCGATCGGCGTCGGCGTCAGTCCACCTCGGGTATAGGTGTTATAGGGATTGTCGGTCTGCAAATCCTTTTTACGCAGGTTGCCGTCGAAGCTCGGCCCCACCCCGTAGATCACCGTCGGGTCGGTCTGCAGCAGCATGCCGCGGCGCAGGCGGTTGACGAACACGCCGGCGATCATCGGCCGGTCGCTGGCCGTGCCCGTCTCCTTCTCGACGATAGAAGCCAGGATCAGCGCCTGATAAGGTGTCTCCAGCGGCAATCCATGCTCGCGCGCCGCCCACGCATCCTGCAGATGCTGCTGCATGGACTGATAGGCGCTCTGGAATATTGCCAGATCGCTGCTGCCGCTGGCAAAACTGTAGGTGTCGGGGAAGAACAGTCCTTCCGGATGCGATTCGACTGCGCCTATGCGCTGCAGGATCTCCGCATCGCTCATGTTCAAGGTGTCGTGCGCAACGTCGGGATGGGCGTTCAGCGCGTCGCGCATCTGCCGGAACGCCCAGCCTTCGATCACGCTGATGCGGCGCTGGCTGACCCGGCCTTCGGCGATCATGCGCACCAGCTCCAGCATCGACACCGGCTGCTGCAACTCGTAGCTGCCCGCCTGAAGCTGACCGGACTTGCCGAGCACTCGCACCAGCCAGACGAAGGCCCAGTCCTGCTCCAGCAGCCCGCCCTGCTCCATCTCCTTGGCCATGGCCTTCACGCTGCTGCCCGGTTTCAGCGTGAACTCGAACGGCGTGGCGGGCAGCGGCAGCGGGCGCAAGGCGTAATAACCCATGCTTCCGACGGCCAGCAGTAACAGCAAAACGAAAATTGCAAAGGCTCGCAGCATCAGATTTCCTCTTGTTCCAGGGCCGTACGGATTTTTTCGGCGACCGGGAAATGGCTCCAGTGGCGCTGCCCTAGCATACGTATCGGCCACAGCCCAATCACCGAATTCACGACGAACAATTCGTCGGCATGCAGCGCCTCTTCCAGCCCGACATCCCGCACCTGCGGCGCCAGACCATGCTGCAGCGCCCAGGCCAACACCCGCCCGCGCTGTATTCCGGCCACACCGCAATGCGACAGGTTGGGCGTAACCAGATGCCCCTGCGACACGACGAACAAATTGCTGCGCGTGCCTTCGATCACATGTCCTTCGGCATCCAGCAGCAGCCCTTCGGCGACGTCGCGATCATGCACCTGCGCGTCGCGCAGCTCCGCCGCGGCCAGTACGTTCTCCAATCGATTGAGGTGCTTGACGCAAGCCAGACGCGGTTGCGCGGGCAGACGAATCTGGCACACATGCGCCTTGATGCCCTGCGTCGCCCATGCCGCCGGATAGTCCGGCTGCGGCGAAAAATCCCAGATGCGGGTCGGTTGCGCATCGAGTGGCGGCGCATAACCCCGAACACCTTCGCCACGCGTGACGATCAGCTTCACCACTCCGTCCGTATGCTGTGCCAGCACCTGGTCCAGCTCGGCAAGCAGCAACGCCTCGTCCGGACAGGCAATGTCCAGCTTGGCACAGTCATGCTGTAGCTTGAGGTAGTGCAGGGACCAGTGCAGTGCCTTGCCACGTACGGCGCGCAGGGTGCGAAACACCCCGTCGCCGTAGAGCAGGCCGCGATCGCGGATGCTGATCGTGTTACCGGGTAGACCGTTGACCAGCATCGCGAGAGGGTGGATCAGACTTTACGGAATACTAGCGAGCCGTTGGTTCCGCCGAAACCGAAGTTGTTGTTGACCGCGACATCGATCTTCATGTCGCGTGCAGCGTTCGCACAGTAGTCCAGATCGCACTCCGGGTCCTGCTCGAAGACGTTGATGGTCGGCGGTGCGATCTGGTGGTGAATCGCCAGCGCGCAGAACACCGATTCCACGCCACCCGCACCGCCCAGCAAGTGGCCGGTCATCGACTTGGTCGAACTGATCACCAGCTTGTTCGCGTAGTCGCCGAACGCCAGCTTGATCGCTTCGGTCTCGTTCTTGTCGCCCAGCGGGGTCGAAGTGCCATGCGCGTTGACGTAGTCCACATCCTGCGGATTCAGTCCGGCGTTGCGCAACGCGTTCAGCATGCTGCGCTTAGGACCGTCGGTCGAAGGCGATGTCATGTGGTAGGCGTCACCGCTCATGCCATAACCGGCCAGCTCGGCGTAGATCTTCGCACCGCGCGCCTTGGCATGTTCGTATTCTTCCAGCACCAGCACGCCAGCGCCCTCGCCCATCACGAAGCCATCGCGCTCCTTGTCCCACGGACGGCTGGCTGTCGCCGGATCGTCGTTGCGTGTGGACAGCGCACGGGCGGAAGAGAAGCCGCCCACGGCCAGCGGACTGATCGTCGCCTCGGCCCCGCCGCACACCATCACGTCGGCATCGCCGTACTCGATGATGCGAGCGGATTCGCCGATGCAATGCGTGCCGGTGGTGCAAGCGGAAACCATCGCCAGATTCGGCCCCTTCAGACCGTACATGATCGACAGGTTGCCCGAGATCATGTTGATGATGGTGCCCGGAATGAAGAACGGCGAAATCTTGCGCGGCCCGCCAGCAAGATAGTCGTTGTGGGTATCCTCGATCATCGGCAGTCCGCCGATGCCCGAACCGATATTCACCCCGATACGCTCGGCATTCTGCTCGGTGACTTGCAGACCGGAATCCTTGAAGGCTTCCATGCCGGCCACCAGACCAAAATGAATGAAGCGATCCATGCGACGCGCATCCTTGGCCGGCAGATACTGCGTTACATCGAAACCCTGAACCTCACCGGCCACCTGGCAGGCAAGCTGACTGGGGTCGAAATGAGTGATTCTGGTGATGCCAGACTTCCCCGCGACGATGTTCTGCCAGGTCGTGGAAATCCCCGTCCCGACCGGGGAGATGATCCCCAGTCCGGTAATGACTACTCTGCGCTTAGACAAACTGACTCCGTTTTAGAAACAGAAGAGAGGGGAAACAGATTACTTCTGGTGAGCCAGGACGTAGTCGATGGCTTGCTGCACGGAGGTGATCTTTTCTGCGTCTTCGTCAGGAATCTCGCACTCGAATTCTTCTTCCAGCGCCATCACCAGCTCAACGGTGTCCAGAGAGTCAGCACCCAGATCGTTGACGAAAGAAGATTCGTTCTTGACTTCGGTTTCGTTCACGCCGAGCTGTTCTGCCACGATCTTTTTAACGCGTTGTTCAATAGACATTTAAGACTCCTACCCTGATTAAGTTAAAAAAGCGGAAGCGATTGTATCAAAATCGCCCGAAATTCCAAATCACAACTTGCAACGTCCGAAAAATCGGAAATTTTCCACCCGCCGCCGCAGATCGAATGAAGCGAACCCTGTGTAGGTCGGGCTCGGCCCGACATGTCGGGCAAAGCCCAACCTACGAGAGTCTAATAGACATCCTGATAACGCACCGTGACCGGATAGCGCCAATCCTTGCCGAATCCTCGCTCGGTGATGCGTATGCCTATCGCGGACTGACGACGCTTGTATTCGCTGATGCGAATCAGGTGCACCACCCGGCGCACGTCCGCTTCGGCGTAGCCGCATGCGACAATCTCCGGGATGGCCATGTCTTGCTCGACGTAATAACCCAGGATCGCATCCAGCACGTCATAAGGCGGCAGACTATCCTGATCGGTCTGGTCAGGTCGCAACTCGGCGCTCGGCGGACGAATGATGATGCGCTCCGGGATCACCGGCCCCAGCGTGTTGCGATAACGCGCCAGCCGGTACACCAGCGTCTTGCAGACATCCTTCAGCACCGCGAAGCCGCCGGCCATGTCGCCATACAGCGTGGCATAGCCCACCGCCATCTCGGATTTATTGCCGGTGGTCAGCACCAGCGAACCGAACTTGTTCGACATCGCCATCAGCAAGGTGCCGCGAATGCGCGCCTGCAGGTTCTCTTCGGTGGTGTCTGCAGCGTGCCCGGCAAAGCTGGCCTGCAAGGTGTCCATGTAGCCCTGCAACATCGGTGCGATCGGGAATTCGTCGTAGCGCACGCCGAGCGTCGCGACCATCTCGCGCGAATCGGCCAGACTGATATCGGCGGTATAGGCCGACGGCATCATCACCGCATGGACCTTGTCCGCGCCCAGCGCGTCGACCGCGACCGCCAGCGTCAGCGCCGAATCGATGCCGCCGGACAGGCCCAACAACACGCCGGGGAAACGGTTCTTGCCGATATAGTCGCGCACGCCGATGCACAGCGCGCGATAGACTTCGGCGTCTTCATTCATTGCCTCAGCCATTTCGCCGACGGGACGCAAATCCTGCCCCATCTCCAGCATCAGCAGAGACTCGTCGAAGCGAGCCCCCTGTGCGGTCAGGTCACCGTTGCAATCCATCGCAAACGAACCGCCATCGAACACCAACTCGTCCTGACCACCGACCAGATTGGCGTAGACCACGGCCATGCCGGTTTCCGCGATGCGGTCGCGGATGACCTCGTAGCGAGCCTCCTGCTTCTCCAGAGCATAGGGCGACGCATTGGGCACCAACAGCACCTGCGCACCCGCGTCGCGCGCCTGAAGCGCAGCCTCGGGCTCCCACACATCGGCGCAGATATTCAGGCCGAAACGAATGCCGTCCAGCTCGAATACGCAGGGCTCCGTACCATGATCGAAGTAACGCTCTTCATCGAACACCGAGTAGTTAGGCAGATCGTGCTTGAGATAGGTCGCGGCGATACGCCCGTCGCGCAGTAACGAAGCCGCGTTGTAGTGTTTTTCGCCACGCTCCAGCGGATGGCCCACGATCACGGCGATATTCGGCAGCTTGGCGGCAAGATCGTCCAGCGCCTGCGCGCAGGCATCGTAAAAACCGGCGCGCAGCAGCAAGTCTTCCGGCGGATAGCCGCATAGCCCCAACTCCGGAGTCAACAGCAGGGATGCACCCTGCCGTTCGGCCTGTTCGGCGTACTGCAAGATCCGGGCGACATTGCCCGGCAGATCGCCCAGTACGCTATTGATTTGCGCTATTGCCAGCTTCATTCACAACCCCGATCGATAGAGGACGCGCATCTTACCATCGCCTTGTTGCGGCAACAAAAAAGCGGACTGTCGCCAGCCCGCTTTTGCATGATGCCTGATGGCGCAATGCCTACTGGATCACGCGCACTTTCTTTTCCACCTTAAGCACGGTGCAGACCTCGACACGGCGATTCAACTCACGGCCCGCACGGGTGTTGTTGTCTGCCATCGGCTTGGTTTCACCATAGCCGACACTGGTGATACGTTCAGCCGCTACACCCTTCTTGACCAGATAAGCCTTGACCGACGCAGCTCGCCGCTCGGACAACTGCTGATTGTAGGCATCGGTGCCGATGTTGCAGGTATGGCCAGCAGATTCCAGTTGCGCATCCTTGTATTTCGCAGCGAAGCTGACAACCTCATCCAGCTTCTTGATCGCATCGCTGCGCAGCTTGGCCGAATCGAACTCGAAGTTGGTGCCTTCGATGCAGACCGGCTTGTTTTCCAGCAAGGTCTTCCAGGTTTCCGGTACCGGCGCGGGAGCGGCCTTAGCGACCGGCACTGGAGCAGGAGTTGGGGCCGGAGCGACTGCCTCGACTGGAGCCGCCATTGCAGAAGAACCGCCGAAATAATAATTCAAACCGATCGTAAAGTTGTCGTTCCTCAGCTTGGAACCGGCGATCTTGCTCGCAGATTTAGTCCACTCGCCCACCACGCTCCAGCTCGGGGCAAACTTGTACTCGACTCCCGCGCCGAAATGCAGGTCGTTGGTATATTTGAACTGGGCAGCCGGAAACGCTCCCGTGCCGCTTGTACGATCCCAGCCCGCTTTCGCGTAAGGCATCCAGCTTCCGTTCGGCAAGCCAAGCTTCAAATCCAGACCGATGGTCGCGCTACCGGAATTAACCGCTGCCGCAACGCGGTTAGTCTTCTGATTAAAGTCGGCGAAGAAACTGCCACCCAGCAGATAACCACCCATGTCCCAGTTGTACCCCTCTTCAAAACCCCAGGTCGTCGAATTTTCCTTTGAAGCCGTGGTTACGCCGACAATATCCGATCTGTTCAAACCCGCTTTTCCGCCGATATAGAGCCCATCGAAATCGCTAGCTTGTGCCGCAGCCATGCTCATCAGTGCAGCAGTCAGGGCGACGTTTATCATATTTATTTTCATTTTTTTCTCCTAATGACTAACGACTCAGAAAACGGAAATACAAGTAAAGTTTTCAATTCAACCGGGCGAATTCTACACATCTGTGCATAGGAACGAAACCTTATACCGATTGGTTGTCTGGATGTTCAGCCAAACATCTTCGCATCCCCGATCAAGCTCCAATTGTGATGATCTATTTTCCTTGCTCGTTCAATAGCCGGGCGTTGTCGGCAAGCATCTCGTCCTGCGACAGCTCGACCAGCTTCTGCGGCAATTGTTTGGTGGGTTTGACGCCCAGTTCCTTGAGCATTTCGGCCTGACGGATGACATTGCCGCGCCCATTAGCGAATTTGTTCAGCGCCCCATCGTAGGACCGCTTCGCCTGATCCAGTTTATCGCCCAGATTTTCCAGGTCTCCGACGAAACCAACCAGCTTGTCGTAGAGCTCGGCACCGCGACTGGCGATGTCCTGCGCGTTACGGTTCTGCTGTTCCTGCCGCCACAGATGCGCCACGGTGCGCACCACGAACAGCAGCGTGCTGGGGCTGACCAGCAGCACGTTCTTTTTCCATGCGTCCTGCCACAGTTCGCTGTCGTGCGAGATCGCCAGCATGAAGGCCGGCTCCACCGGGATGAACATCAGCACGAAGTCGAGCGACTTCAGGCCGTAGAGCTGCTGATAGTTCTTCTCCGACAGTTCCTTGATATGCGCGCGCACCGAATCCAGATGGCGCTTCAGCGCGGCCTCACGCTGGTGGTCGGTCTCCGCGTTGGCATGTTCCTCGTAGGCCGTCAGCGACACCTTGGCATCGACGATCAGATGCCTGTCTTCCGGCAAATGCACCACCACGTCCGGCTGCGCGCGCGTCCCGTCTGCGCGGGTATGACTCTCCTGCACGTCGTATTCGTAACCCTTGCGCAGACCGGAAGCTTCCAGCACCCGCTCCAGGATCAGCTCGCCCCAGTTGCCCTGCGCCTTGGCCTGCCCCTTCAACGCACTGGTAAGATTGTGCGCGTCCTTCGACAACTGATTGTTCAGCGACATCAGTTGCTTGACCTGCTCGGCCAGCGCGGAACGGTCCTTGCCCTCCTGCACATAGACCTCCTCCACCTTGCCCTGGAACTCGGTGATCTTCACCTTGAGCGGTTCCAGCAACTGGTTGAGGTTGGTCTGATTCTGCTCGGTGAAGCGCTTGGTCTTGTCTTCCAGTATCTCGCCGGCCAGCGTCTTGAAACGATCCGTCAGCTGCGCCTCGGCATTCTGTAGCAGCTGCAATTTCTCCACGCTCTGCGAGCGCTCTGCCTCCAGTAATGTATTCAACTCCGCAATCTGTGCACTCAAACGTTGCCGCTCGCCGGTGAGTTGATCGCGCAACGCGGCCAGTTCGTCTTTTTCGCGCTGAAGCCGGGACATCTGCTCAAGCTGGCCGGTAACCGTCGATTCAGCAGCCCCGAGCTTTTCGCGCAAACTACCCAAATCTTGTTCCAGCTTCTGAACGACAACATCGGCGGCAACGTGTTCTGCCGTCAACCGCCGGACATCTTCCTGCGCCGCACTCAAACGCTCGCCGAGTCGCGCCAGTTCGATCTGACTCTCTGCCTTGGCCTGTGCCACGGCAGAGATGAGACGCTCGCGCTGAAGTATCCAGACTGCAATCGCCCCTGCCAGTACGCCTATCAATAACGCGACGAATATATAAACTTGTTGATCCATGAGTTATGGGTTCCTAAAAATCTGATTGAGTATATCGACTTATTCATTAGCCACGCCATGCGGCACATGCCCGGTGGCAACATGCCGGCGCGCGGACTCGCAATGCTTCTGCTGATCGTCGAAGAAAATATCCGCGCCGAATGCCTTCAGGAAGGCCCCCTTATCCATGCCGCCGAGAAATAACGCCTCATCGATGCGGATATTCCATGCGCGCAAGGTGCGTATGACGCGCTCGTGGGCGGGTGCGCCACGCGCGGTAATCAGCGCAGTACGGATGGGCGAAGTGTCTGCCGGATAATCCAGTTGAATCTGATGCAGCATCGCCAGGAAATTCTTGAACGGCCCGCCGGGCAAGGGCTGCTTGGCGGAATTCACCTCGTTATTCTCGAATGCCCCCAGCCCTTCCTGCTTATAGATACGCTCCGACTCATCCGAAAACAATACCGCGTCGCCATCGAAGGCAATGCGCAACTGACGGGTATCCACATCAGCCACCAGCATCGCCGATGGCAGGATCGTCGCAGCGGCGAAACCTGCTTCCAGCGCCTTGCGCACATCGCCCGATTCTGCCGAAAGAAATAGCTGCGCGCCAAATGCCGAAATATACGGATGCGTGCTTTCCCCTCGCGTGAAGGCCGCCCGGCCAATATCGAGACCATGATGCTGGATCGAATTGAAAATGCGCAGCCCGGTGTCCGCGCTATTGCGCGACAACAGAATCACCTCGACACGCGGATTGACCGGATCGCGCTCGTTCAGCGCCAGCAATTTCTTCACCAAGCCGAATGCCACACCCGGCTCAAGCGGAATTTCTTCGTGCTCAACTTGGTAGCGGCAATAAGCCTCCACGCCTTCGTTCTCGAAAACGGCGTGACTTTCGTCGAGATTGAACAGGGCACGGGAGGAAATGGCAACGACCAGCCTGTTATTCGTAGTCATACTGAAGTTACCCTTGATAGCGAGCCTGCATTTTGGCTATGGTCGCGGCGATCTGATTGCGCAAGGATTTCGGCTGAATAATTTCGACGCCATCGCCCAACCCCAATATCCACCAGCCCAATTGCGGAGTATTCGGCAGCGTTGCAACGAGTTTGACAGCGCCATCATCCAATTCGGTTAAGGTCTGCTCGCGGGCAATTGGGGTTTCAAACAGATGATCTCCCGCACCGTTGTAAAAAATGGCTTCCAGCGTAATTTCAGCGCCCGCACCAAAACCAAATTTGCCCCGACTGATTTCATCGTCGATAGAAAATCCTGTCGGCACTTTCGCCTTTTCATCGAGCATGGTGGCCGCTTGAATGCGATGCACCGCCAGCATGCGCAGGTCTTCGTAATCGGCGAAGCGGCAATACAGATAAGTAATGTGCCCGCGCTGTATCGCCGCGATAGGATGTATGCGATATTCCACTGCATTTTCCTGACCGCGTTTGAGATAACTGATTTCCAACTGGCGATCAGCCAGCAGCGCTTCGTACACCGTCTGCTGAACTGCGGGTTTAATGTTGGGCGGCAACAGCGGCTGAGAAGGCGGCACAGTGCGCACCTTGTTGAGCCATGAACGAGCGCGCTCACTCTTGGGGATGCCGCTTAAATGTTGCCTGGCCGCATTGAAGTAAGGCTGCAACTGCTGCAAGGTGGATGCCGGAAGCAGCGCATCGAGATGCTGCTCCACCATCGCCAGCGTCAGCGCTTCGGTGTGACTCAAGCCAGGCAGATTGAAAACCGCCGCATCTTTGCTCCAACTCCAGCCGTAAGGTTTTTCGCGCTCATCTGAGACCAAGGGAAACATCTCGGACAGCGACAACAAATCGCGCTCAACCGTACGCTTTGTTACGTCGAATTGTTCCGCCAGCAATTTTTCGTACAGATCGCGGGCGGTAATTTTCTGCGGATAGCGCGGAATCATGCGCAACATCTGCCACTGGCGCAGCAAGGTATCCTGACTAATTTGGGCCATAGACTTGAAGGATGAAGTAACTTCGGTGGCGCGCATGTTATCAGGCTACGTCAATCTGCATCGCAGCATAGAACGCTACAAACAAGTCGATTGGATTTCATATTTACAAGCAGTCTCGCTTTAAATCAGCCGATTTGGCGCTTGTCCGACTGACCGAAAACTAAGCCTCCGCGTCTTATCTGGAAAACTCGGATGAGCATGACTCCAGCGTCGCAGGAATAGCTTGGGCCGCGCCGTTGGTGGGGAGATTGAGCGTTTTTCCATCGCTTGTCTTTGCTTGCAGTTTCTTAGCGGTTCTCATTTTTTTCCAAACATAGATGAAATTATTTTCTCCCACCATGGAATTTGTGTCGTAAGGAGTTTGAATTTCCTGGCCGTCGATCACCAGATCGAACCCCTTTTTGCTGCGTGATCCATATTTGACCCCATTCACAGTCAGCGTCATGCTGACTGGTGCGTCATCGCTGCAAGCAATGTAAAGCTCATTACCGTTTGAAACGACCGCGGCATATTCGGACACCCCTTGTCCCCATCCGGTAGACCATTGCCCGGCCTCGCCGAAAGCCATGGCATTCATTGATGCGATCAGAAGTGCGCTCGCTACGATAGTTTTCTTCATGATGTAACTCTCCAAAATATAGCTGTGGTTATAAATACTGCGTCCAGTACATCCGCCGACAATGCGACACGCCCCAAGTCGAAAACAATGGCTTGCCTTGTGGCGTTGATGTGCAGCTATATTAAAGAAGGGGTGCGACAGAATGAGACGCAACGAACACGTAGGTATGAAAATTTCCTTCCTTTGTGGAAGGCTTCAACTTGCTGTTGCTAATTCGCGTTTCTATTTGTTGTGGCCGGCGGTGGTGTCCCATAAAGATGGGTATTGCGGATGGGCGCGCGACAGCTAATTGGGGGCACTTTTGAATAATGTATCGACCAAACGCGCTGGTGTTTGACTTAAGGCTACGCTGATTAAGTCCACGGATTCCGCAGGCCATGCGTTACAGTCGGCGTAACAGACCAATCCCGCAAATGACGATGAAACAGCAAACTTTGGCGATGGCAACGAAACAGGCAACTGGATTTGAACAACA
>Ga0209211_10003130_pt1 | contig 27365 bp, 24 predicted proteins | sample RifGroA2_FD_183992 | JGI IMG/M metagenome (GOLD analysis project Ga0209211, IMG submission 183992) | Groundwater microbial communities from Rifle, Colorado, USA - Groundwater A2 (SPAdes) (version 2) | ecosystem: Environmental > Aquatic > Deep subsurface > Groundwater | place: Rifle, Colorado...
CAAGGTCCGGGCGCAGCGTGCGCAGATGCAGAATGAGCTCGGCGCCGTGATGATCGCCTGAGGCTTCGCAGGCAATGATAAAAAGTTTTGACGCCATGGTCAGGAGGCGGTTTTGGAAAACGCCTTTTGATTTTTTTGAATGGTCTGAACGATTTGAATGGCCATGTCGAGCGCATTGCGCGCGGCCTCATCGGGGCGGCCGAGACTCTTGCCGGTCAGGATGCCGTTTAAAAAGAATTTGAGTTCTTCCTTCAACGGCTCCGAACGCTCAATGTCGACGGTTTCCTGTACGATTTGAAAAAACTGTTTGCGGAAAATCTTGGCTTTCTGCTGGTCGTAATCCAGCGAGATGTAGGCGTCTTCCTGAAAAATGCGGATTTTACGTTGCTTTTCAGGCGTCAGCCTGGAGGCCGTCATGTCCGCAACGGCGCCGTTTTTAAACTTGAGCCGCACGTTGGCAATATCTTCATAGGGGGTCAGCACATTGATCCCGACGGCGTCAAAGGACTCGACCGGGCTTTTGACCAGCGATTGAACAATGTCGATGTCGTGAATCATCAGATCCAGCACCACGCCGCAGTCGTTGATGCGCCCGGTAAAAGGTCCGAGCCGGTGAATTTCCATGAAGCGGATATTTTTGGCGATTTCCTCGACGCGGCGAAAGCCGGGGTTATGACGCTCCAGATGTCCGACTTGCAGCGCCAGGTTTTTTGCCCGGGCCAGCTCAATCAGCTCATCGGCCTGGGCCAGTTCCAATGTGATCGGTTTTTCAATCAGGGTGTGGATCCCGTGTTCGAGAAAAAACTTCGCAATGGCGTGATGAGTGCAAGTGGGGGTGGCAATGCTGACAGCTTCAACCTTGCCGGCCAGATCGCGGTAATCTTTAAAAAGAGGCACGCCCAGTTCCGCGGCTTTTTCCTCCCGGGATTTGTCGCTGTCGGCCACGCCCACCAGCTCGGAATTTTCGAGCTCACGGTAGATGCGGGCATGTTCTTTGCCCAAATATCCGATTCCGACCACGGCGGTTTTGATTTTGCGGCTGCTCATAGGATTTTTCCGGTGCTGCTTTTCATAACTCTTTTAAATTGAAGTGATTATGAATATAGGTAAGTGAAACCATGCTAGCAAATAGCCTTGAGAGGTGTCAATGGATATGGTAAAGTGCACGCCTTACACCCCATGGATATCTATAAAAGACTGCTCCAGTATATCCGGCCCCACAAAGGGCGGTTGATTCAGGCGATAATCGCTTCTCAGGGCTATGCCTTGTGCTCGGCCCTGCTTTCAGCCACCCTTTACCTGATTATCAACGGACTTCAGAACCGTAAAGAAGTCGTGATTGATAACATTCCGCATGTGCCCTGGCTGATGAATCTGCATATCCGTTTTCCGGCTTACTGGATTCCTTTTATTCTGGTCGGCATTTTCTTTCTGCGCAGTTCATGCGAATACATTTCCAAGTACCAAATGGGCAACGTGGGCATTCGTGCCATCCGTAAAGTGCGCGATGACCTCTATGCGCATCTTGTGCATTTATCGCATGACTTTTATTCGCGGGGCCGCACCGGCGACTACATCAGCCGTATTTTAAATGACGTCGGCTCGATTCAGGGTTCCATTACGGACGTTGTCAGCGATCTGGTCAAACAGCCGTTTGTTATTTTGTATAACATCCCGATGGTGTTTATCTGGGGCGGCCGTTACGCCATGTTTGCCATGATCATTTTTCCGCTTGTGGCGATTCCCATTATCTTGCTCGGAAAAAGCCTGCGCCGCACCACCAAAAAAATGCAGGAACGCTCCGCCGATATCACGGCCTTTATCGGAGAAACGCTGAACGGGATTCAGGTAGTCAAAGCCTTTAACCGCGAAGATCAGGAAATCCGCAAGTTCGAAGACATCAACCGCTCCGTGTTTGACTTTTTTAAAAGAACCATCCGCATCACGCTGATTCAGCGGCCGTTGATCGAAGTGATGGGTTCGGTGGGCGCAGGCCTGGCCGTGTGGTTCGCTCTTGATAATCTGCCGCCCGACCGCTTTGGCGCGTTTGTCATTTCGCTTTTTGTTTTTTACGAACCGCTCAAGACCATGAGCAAAGTCAACAGCACCATTCAACAGTCGATCGCTGCCGGCGCGCGTATTTTCGAGATCATTGACAGCGAGCCGGCGATTCAAAATAAACCGGGCGCTTTAGACCTGCGTGAAAAGGTGCGGGACGTTGTGTATGATCAGGTTTCTTTTACGTATGAAACCGGCAAGCCGGTTCTTAAAGAAATCAATCTTTCCGTGAAGGCCGGGCAGGTGGTCGCATTTGTAGGCATGAGCGGTTCCGGTAAAACAACTCTGGTGAATCTGCTTCCCAGGTTTTATGACCCTATCGCCGGAGCGATCCGCATCAATGGTCATGATATCCGTGATTTAACCTTGATTTCCCTGCGCGACCTGATCGGCATCGTGAATCAGGAAACCGTGCTGTTTAACATGACCGTGCGCGAGAACATTGCTTATGGCGATCCCGATGCCAGCCTCGAACGCGTGCGCGCCGCCGCGAAAGCCGCCTACGCCGACCATTTTATCGAGGCCATGCCGCAGGGCTACGACACGCCGCTGGGGGATCGCGGCCTTAAACTTTCCGGCGGACAGCGCCAGCGCCTTTCGATTGCGCGCGCGCTTTTGAAAGACCCGCAGATCCTGATTTTTGACGAAGCCACGTCGCATCTGGATACCGAAAGCGAACGCGAAGTGCAGAAAGCGCTTGAGAATGCCATGCAGGGCCGCACCGTATTTGTGATCGCCCACCGCCTCTCTACCATCCAGAGTGCCGACCGCGTCATTGTCATGGAAGACGGCCGTATTATTCAGGAAGGCACCAGCGTTGACCTGCTCAAGTCCAGCGGAACCTATAAACGTTTGCATGATTTGCAATTTAATGTTTAGCGCGGTTATAATGACGGCCATGCGGAGGCTTTTTATGAGATCCATGCGGACAATCAGTTCAGTTTTGATTTGCGGTTTATTGCTCATACCTCAACCCGTGTACGCCAAATCCGCTCCCGCCGGAATGCCCGGAGAGAGTGCGGATGTCATGCCGCAGTGGGAAAAGAACGTGCATGCCTACGCCGATCTTTGCAACGCAAAGTTAGATTACGGCGCACCCAATGTCATGACCGGCTGGACCGCGCTTTTTCGAGAGCCCTCAAAATCGGTCAGCAAGCAGTCGGGAATTCGCAAAAAGACCGGAGCCTTTTTTCAGGGCGCGCTTGTGGGCCTGACGCTCGCGACCAGCGATACCGCTTTCGGACTGTTGAACGTTCTTACTGCGCCGATCGCCGTAAAAATCCCCATTCCCGGCGGCGGCGTGAGCATCGACCACGTGACCGGCGCGAAACCGCCCGCCCCCAAACCCGCCTCCGCACAAACTCCGGCGGGTAAACCCTCCTCCGGCAAAGCTCCGGCGGGCAAGCCCGCCTGATTCCGCGGCAGCACGGCACTGTGATTTTGCCCGGCCATTGAGCAGGATATCCCTGAAATTTAATGACAGATGACTGTCCCTTTGGATTAAAAACTATGGAACGAATCGCTCGCGCAGTGTTTCAGATCAAAAGTGGAGAAGAAACTTCGTTCAGCGATGTGCCGGGCGGGCCAAAGCTCACTCACGGACATTTTGTGATGGCGTATCAAGGCGATTTGCGCGGCGTGGGGATTCTTGAAGAGTTAAAAGTTCATTTTAGCGATAAGCGCGCCGCCATGTCCGGATTGCAGCGGTTTACGGGCGAATTGGGCGATCTGTCAGGGAGTTTTGCGCTGAGCCACACCGGCAAGTTTATCAACGGCATTGTCACGGCCAAGAGCACAGTGGTGCCGGCTTCCGCGACGGGTGGTTTAAAAGGCCTCCGCGGTGAAATGAATCTTCAGGCCGTTCCCGGCAAAGAATTTTCCCTCACTTTCCATTATCGCTTTGCATGACGGATGACTTCCCCTTTCCCGGTGTCTTTCACCGGCTTGGGCTTGTTTTCGCGTTAACCGGTTGTGAGGCAGGGCGGGAATTGTGATAAGATGAAGCCATGATTGCAAAATTACTTTCCTTTATCCGGCGCGATATCTGGCGCATTCCGGTTAAGAAACTGAAAGGTCCGCGAGGGCTGGCCCTGCGGGTGCTTCGGCTTTTTGTTTTATCCCACACGGAGTTCAATAAAGATCAGTGCGCTCTGCGGGCCTCCGCGCTTACTTTTTACTCGCTGCTTTCGATCGTGCCTGTTTTTGCAATGGCCTTTGGCATTGCGAAGGGATTTGGCCTAGAGAACCTGCTCAGGGAAAAAATCATGGAGAGTATGCAGGGGCAGCAGGAAATCATGACGCGCGTGCTCGAATTTTCAGAAAATTTTCTGCAGAATACGAAGGGCGGCTTGATCGCAGGCATCGGTCTGGCGCTTTTGTTTTGGACGATTATCCAGGTGCTGAGCAATATCGAGATTTCTTTCAATGCGATTTGGGGGATTAAGGAGACGCGCAGTCTCGGCCGGAAGTTTGCGGATTATCTGGCCTTGATGTTGGTGGCGCCCGTCTTTTTCATCATTGCCAGCAGCGCAACTGTTTTTATTGCGAGTCAGATCCAGATGGCCACGGAGAAAGTGGCCATCCTCGGCGTCTTCGGCCCGGTCATTTTTACGGGGCTTAAAGTTCTTCCGTACATTATTTTTTCCGGCCTGCTTACCCACCTTTATATTTTTCTGCCCAACGGCAAGATTCAGTTTAGTGCGGCTTTGGCGGGAGGACTGGTGGCGGGGGTCACTTATCAGGCGGTGCAATGGGTCTACATTCACTTTCAAATCGGCGCTTCGAATGCGGGTGCCGTTTATGGAACTTTTGCGGCGCTGCCGCTTTTTCTGGTCTGGCTTCAAACAAGCTGGGTGATTGTGCTCTACGGCGCTGAAATCGCTTTTGCGTGTCAGAACGAAGCACGGTTTGAATTTGAGCAGGATTGCGTGGGAGCCAGCCATGAGTTCAAAAAACTTTTGGCATTACGCGTGGCCCAATTATGCGTCAGCCGGTTTGCGGCAGGACAGCCGGCGCTTTCGGCGGAAGCGATCGGCGAGCAGCTCGAAATTCCGGTCCGGCTGACCCGTGAACTTTTAGAGAAGCTGAGCCAGGCGAATCTTCTGACGACTGCCCAGGGGAAAGACGAACGCGATCTCCGTTATCAACCGGCCCGCGATGTGGGGGAGATGACGGTAAACTTTGTCATTGAGAAAATGGAAAAGGCGGGCACTCAGGATGTCCCGATCGCGGAAACCCCGGAGCTTGAGAAGCTGCGGGATTCACTGAATGCGTTTGAACAAGCCGTCTGCAGCCTCCCTGAAAATTTTCTTCTTAAAGATTTGAGTGCCAATCCTGCACGGATAAAATAACTTTCAGAAAAAGAGGAGGAGCCTATGCGATTATTTATTTTCTTGGCGTTTCTTATGGCCATGCAAACACAAGCATTTTCTGCAACGCAAGCAGATTTGGATTCTGACCGGAAGGCCACTCAAAAATTAGACAAAATAACCATGCAAAGAGACATTAGCCAGATAAAGCAAGATATTACGAGCTTGAGACGAGATGTGGATGAGTTGAAACGGGCTGTGAAGAAATAGAAAAGTGTGGTAACGGCTACGTTCCCGGAATTTTGATTTTGATCTTGGTGGGTTCGCCCGAACCTGCTTCAGGTTCCTGGACTTCGTAGTTGTGAACTTCGCCAAATCCCAGCGTGGCGACTTTGACGGCGCCCTTGACGGTATTGTCCAGAAGTTTTTGAGACCCGTCATTGACGCCTTCGAGCGCGCCGTTGACCGGGCTGCGGCTGGCAGTGCCCCGTGCGGTTTCTGATACAAAGCCGGCAGGGCCGCTGACGATTTCCTTGACGCCCGCGGCCATGCCCTGCGCAGGAGAGACGGAGCGCTTTTCTTCTTTGCGCAGAGTTTTTTCAATCCGTTCGGCTTCGCGGGCTTCTTCGTCGTATTGGCCGCGGCGCGACATGCCCGTGAGACCTGCCCCCAGTGCGATCAAAACCACCAGAATAAAGAGTGTATTTTTTTTCATAAGTCCTCACTTTAAAAGTATTTAGAGATGAGAAGCGATTATAACGCAGGCCTGCGGGGATGAGAAGCTTGAATTTGAGAGGATGCGGTTTTTTAGGCCGGGGGAGGTGTTTGCCTTTTAAACGGGGCTGCGTTATACTAACCCCTTCATTTTGAGCAACTTAGCTTTTCCGCCAAGATTTTTCCGTCTGTTTTAACTTAAGGCTGGGATAGGGGCGTATGGCCACCTGCTTGCAGGGACCCTACGTGAGAAATTTCGCATTATGCAAACCATCAAAGTTGGACTGTTAGGATTTGGGCAGATCGGCAGCGGGTGTTACACGCTGCTGAAAATGCGCAGCCGTGATTTGGCGCAGCAGTGCGGGGTGCGTTTTGAGATTAAAAAAATCGCGGTTCGTAATTTGCGTAAAAAACGCCAAGTCAAGGTTCCGGCAGGACTTTTGACCACGGATGCCATGAGCATTGTGCGCGACCCGGATATTGATATTGTCGTTGAGCTGATCGGCGGAGTGACCGACGCTCGCAAGCTCGTGCGTGAAGCGCTTCTGCGCGGCAAGCATGTGGTGACGGCCAACAAGGCTTTGCTGGCAGAGCATGGCGATGAAATTTTCGAGCTGGCCTGCCGGCGCAAGAGCTGGCTTTTGTTTGAAGCCAGCGTGGGCGGCGGGATTCCCGTGATTAAGGCTTTGCGCGAAGGGCTTGTCGCCAACCGGATTGATTCGATTCATTCCATTATCAACGGAACGAGCAATTATATTTTGACGCGTATGAGCGAAGACCATATGGATTTTTCGGAAGCGTTAAAACTGGCGCAGGCCAAAGGTTATGCCGAAGCGGATCCGCGGCTGGATATCGAGGGCATCGACGCTCAGCACAAACTGGCTATTCTGGTGCGTTTTGCATTTGGCGGGCGCGTGAAGTTTAAAGATATTAATTGTGAAGGGATTGCGACGATTCGCAAGGAAGACATCGAGTTTGCCGAGGAGTTTGGTTACCGCATTAAATTACTGGCGATTGCCAAACGCGGCCGGACGGGCATTGAAGCCCGCGTGCAGCCGACGCTTTTGCCGAAAGAACATATCCTCGCGAATGTAAACGGCGCTTTTAACGCGGTGCTGCTGCGGGGCGACGCGGTGGGCGACGTGCTGCTTTACGGGCGCGGCGCCGGCAGCCTGCCGACCGCGAGCGCGGTGGTGAGCGACCTGGTCGATATCGCCAAGCGCGGCACGGATCGTTTTGCGGATTTAACGCTGGTGATGCGCGCCATCCGTTCGGAATTGCGCGTGGCCAGCATCTCGACGATTTTATCGCGTTATTATCTGCGTTTTCATATTACGGATCAGCCGGGTGTGCTCAGTAAAATTTCGCATGTGCTCGGCAAGTACGGGATCAGTATTTCGGACTGCGTTCAAAAAATCAGAAGCCAGGGCAGCGTGGTGCCGCTGATTCTGCTGACGCACGAGGCGCCTGAGCGCAATGTGCGTGAAGCCATCGGCGTGATTGACCGCCTGCGCGTGGTGCGCGGGCCTTCACAAGTCATTCGCATTGAAAGCGGGAGTCCCCAATGACGGCAAAAAAATTCGCGGTAAAGAAAATCGGCATCATCGAACGCTATCAGGAGTTTCTGCCGATCAACGACAGCACTCCGATTATTTCGCTCAACGAAGGCAATACGCCGCTGATTCTGGCTGAGGCGCTGCCGGCAGAGCTAGGGCTTAAGAACGTGCGCATTTATTACAAGTTTGAGGGGCTGAACCCGACGGGTTCTTTTAAGGACCGCGGCATGACCATGGCCATTTCCAAAGCGGTGGAAGCCAATTCTAAAGCGGTGATTTGCGCTTCGACGGGCAATACGTCCGCTTCGGCCGCGGCCTATGCCTCGCGCTGCGGGTTGAAATGTTTTGTGTTGATTCCCGAAGGCAAGATCGCCAAGGGGAAGCTGATTCAAGCCTATCGCTACGGCGCCAAGACGATCATGGTGAAAGGTAATTTTGATGAAGCGCTGGATTTGGTGAAAAAGATTTCAGCGGATGGGAAAATTACGCTGGTGAACTCGATCAATCCTTTTCGCATTGAAGGGCAGAAGACCGCGGCGTTTGAAATTGTCGATGATCTCGGTGATGCCCCGGAATACCACGCGATTCCGGTCGGCAACGCGGGCAATATCACGGCTTACTGGCGCGGCTATAACGAATATAAAAAAATCGGACGTTCAGAAACGCTGCCGCGCATGCTCGGATTTCAGGCGGCCGGTTCCGCGCCGATTGTGGAAGGCAAGCCGGTTGCAAATCCGGAAACGATTGCCACCGCGATCCGTATCGGAAATCCGGCGAGCTGGCAGGGGGCCGTCGCGGCGCGTGATGAATCGCACGGGCTGATCGAAGCGGTGACGGATGATGAGATCCGCGCGGCCTATCGTTTCATCGCCGAGCGCGAAGGCGTGTTCGCAGAGCCCGCGTCGGCGGCTGCCGTGGCCGGAGTGATCAAACTTGCGAAACGTAACTACTTTGAACCTCACAGCCGGCTCGTGATCACGCTTACGGGCGCAGGGCTCAAGGACCCGGACTTTGCCTTGAGTTTTGACGATCCGATTGCCTGTGTGGAGCCGAAACTCGATAAAGTGCGCGAGGTGATTGAATCATGAAATACATTCTCGTTGCTTTGCAAGGCGCCGCCGATCATCCCTGTGACGAATTGGGCGGAAAGACGCCGCTGGAAGCCGCAAAGATTCCGTACCTGCATGCGTTTGCCAAAGCGGGCAAGGTCGGAACGGTGCGTCTTTTTTCGGAGCGCTGGGGCGCGCTGCCGGACGCGTCGATGCTGCAGCTTTTGGGGTACGAGGCAGACAAACTTTATACGGGCCGCGCGCCGCTTGAGGCCGCTAATCTCGAGCTCAAGCTGGAAGCCAATGAAGTGCCGTTCCGGATTAATCTCATTACGGAGTCCGGCGGCCTGCTTGCCGATCACACGGCCGGCGGCATCACGAACAGGGAATCGCGCGCGCTGCTTAATTTTTTGAATAAAAAACTCGCCAGCGATTTTGTAAGGTTCTTCGCGGGAACCGGCCACCGGCATGTGGCCGTGATTAAAGACGCGCATGGCTTTGAGGCGCTTTCGGCCAAAACCATTCCGCCGCAGGATATTGTCGGCGAACCGATCGACGCGCATTTGCCCAAGGGGCCGGGCTGCGAACTTCTCAAAAAGCTGATGTCGGATGCGCGCTTGCTTCTGCAAGACCACGAAATCAATCAGGTGCGCCTTGATTTGGGCGAGAATCCGGCGAATATGATCTGGTTCTGGGGACAGGGCCGCATGCCGCAGCTCGAGAAATTTTCCAAGGAGTACGGTTTGTCGGGCGCGATTCTCAGCGATCATGAATACGCGCGCGGCATTGCGCGGCTGGCCGGCATGACCGTGCTGGAACCCGGCGATGCCGGCGAGGATGCGGGGGCGGCGCTTGAAAAGAAATGCCGCAAGACGCTCGATGCGCTTGAAGATAAGGATTTTGTTTTGCTGCATCTGACGGAATGCGACAGCGCAAGCCGGGAGGGCAGCCTGCGCGAAAAAATATCGGCGCTGGAAGCCGCGGATTATTTTCTTTTCTCAAAGCTCAAGGCCGCCATGGATAAGCACAAGGATATGCGCCTTCTCGTGACGCCGCTTTATCCGGCCTCTTGGCAGCAGCGCAAAAGACTGAAAGAACCGGCGCCGTTTTTAATCAGCGGTAAAAATATCATGCCGGGCGATACGGAAAAATTTTCAGAAACAGCGGCCAAGGTTTCCGACCTGAAACTCAAGGGCGGCGAATTGATGGCGCAATTCACACACCACGCGTCATAACGACACTTTAATTAATGTCATCCCTGAAATGTTTTGTCGGGGATCTTATAGATTCCCGCCAGAAGCATGCGGGAATGACACAGCTTGGAAATTATTAACGCAAATTTACTCAAGGCCAAGCCGGGAAATTTATGGAGATCATTGTACAGAAATACGGGGGCAGTTCGGTGGCTAATGCCGAACGCATCAAGCACGTTGCCGGGCGGGTCATCAGGGAGAAGCGCAAGGGCCACCATGTGGTGGTGGTCGTTTCCGCGCTGGGCGACACGACGGATGAACTGATTGAGCTGGCGCATCAGATCACCCTCAAGCCGAGTGACCGCGAAATGGACATGCTGCTGTCGACCGGCGAGCAGGTTTCGGTGGCGCTCCTCGCCATGGCCATTCAGGAGCAGGGCGCGAAGGCGGTTTCATTCACCGGTCCGCAGATCGGAATTTTGACCGACCCGTTTCATACGAAGGCGCGCATTCTCGGCATGGACACCACGCGCATTCATAAAGCCCTGCGCGAGGGGAATATCGTCGTTGTGGCAGGATTCCAGGGCAAAACCAAGTCCGGCGAAATCACGACGCTTGGCCGCGGCGGCTCGGATTTGACCGCGGTGGCGCTGGCTAAATCACTCAAGGCCCGGCACTGTGAAATTTATACCGACGTGGACGGGGTTTATACCGCGGATCCGCGCATTGTTCCGGACGCGCGTAAAATCGATGTGATCAGCTACGAAGAAATTCTGGAAATGGCGTCACTCGGAGCGAAGGTGATGCATAACCGTTCTGTGGAAGTCGGCAAGAAATTTAACGTTCCGATTTACGTGCGCAACTCGCGCCACTTCAAAGAAGGAACGTTGATTACAAAGGAGAGCAAGCAAATGGAGGACGTGACTGTTCGCGGCGTAGCGCTGACTGAAGATGAAGCTAAAATTACTCTTTTTCGCGTGCCGGACCGGCCGGGAATCGCCGCGACGCTTTTCAAGCGGCTGGCCGATTCTAAAGTAAATATCGATATGATCATTCAAAACAAGACCGAAACGAAGACGACCGATATTTCATTCACGGTTTATAAAGACGAACTGCGTAAAGCGCTTGAGGTCGTTAAAAAGGCGGCGCGCGATTTGAAGGCCGGCAATATGACCTGCGATGAAAATATCGCCAAGATCAGCATTGTGGGTATCGGCATGCGCTCGCATTCGGGCATTGCCTCGATCATGTTTGGCGCGTTGGCCAGAAAAAAAATTAATATTGATATGATCTCAACTTCGGAAATCAAGATTTCATGCGTGGTGGACGGAAAGAAAGGGCGGCTCGCCGCTCAGACTCTCCATAAGGAATTCGGACTCGATAAAGCCAAGAGATGACATGAAAGCTGCGCCTAAACAAGTTTTGCTCTACGACACGACGCTGCGCGACGGCACGCAGGCGGAGGGCATCAGTCTGTCCGTTCAGGACAAACTCCAGATCGCGAAAAGGCTGGATGCTTTCGGCATGCACTATATCGAAGGCGGCTGGCCGGGTTCCAATCCTAAAGACATGGCTTTTTTTAAGGACATCAAAAAGGCGGGGATCCGGCGCGCCAAAATCGTGGCTTTTGGTTCCACGCGCCGTGCTCACAGCAAAGTGTCTGAGGATGCCAACGTCAATGCGCTGCTTGATTCCAAGGCGAGCGTGGTGACGATTTTCGGCAAATCGTGGGATTTTCATGTGACCGAAGTTTTCAGAACGTCGCTCAAAGAAAACCTGCTCATGATTTATGAAACGGCGGCCTACCTGCGCTCGAAAAAGCGCGAAGTCATCTATGATGCCGAGCATTTTTTTGACGGGTTTAAAGCCAATCCCGACTATGCGATCAAAACGCTGCAGCAGGCGGCCAAAGCCGGGGTTTCCAATATCACGCTTTGCGATACCAACGGCGGTTCACTGCCGCACGAGATCCGGCGGGCGATCGTGCGCGTGAAACGTTCGATCAAAGTTCCGCTTGGAATTCACTGCCATAACGACGGGGAGCTGGCCGTGGCGAATTCGATTCAGGCCATCGGGGAAGGCTGCCAGCTTGTGCAGGGCACGATCAATGGTATCGGCGAACGCTGCGGCAACGCAAACCTGATCAGCATCATTCCCTTGCTCCAGTATAAAATGAACCGCAAGGCTTTGAGCGCTGCGCATCTGCAGGAGCTGACGCAGCTTTCGCATTATGTGGCGGAGATCTGCAACCTGCCGCTGCAGAACAATCAGCCGTTCACGGGACGGTCGGCGTTTGCCCATAAAGGCGGCGTGCACATCAACGCCATGCTGAAGAGCGCGAAAACGTATGAGCATATGGATCCTAAGCTGATTGGCAATCACCGCCGCTACCTGGTTTCGGAGCTGGGCGGAAAAACGAACGTGATGCTGAAAGCCCGCGAGCTTCAGATGGATTTTGACAAAGAGTCGCCGGAAGCACGGCGCGTGCTGGCCGAGATTCAGAAGCTGGAGAGCGAAGGCTACCAATTCGAAGCCGCGGAAGCCAGTCTTGAACTTTTGATGCAGCGCATGATGGGGCGGAGTAAAAACTTCTTTGAAGTGGGATCCGTGGCGGTGCACTCGGAAGGCATCGGCAGCGGACAGCCGACTTCGGTCGCCGAGGTCAAGGTCAAGGCACGGGGCCGCGAGCACTTTGAAGTGGCCGAAGGGGATGGTCCGGTCAACGCGCTGGATAAAGCTCTGCGCAAAGCGCTGCAGCATGCCTACCCGAAAGTGGCCGAAACGCATCTGACGGATTTTAAAGTGCGGGTGGTGAATTCTCAGGCGGGTACGGCGGCGAAAGTCCGCGTTTTCATCGAATTCCGCGATGCTGAAAAAACCTGGGTGACGGTGGGCGTTCATGAGAACCTGGTGGAAGCCAGCTGGAAAGCCCTGACCGAAGCGCTTGAGTACAAGCTCCTAAAGAATTAATCATGGCTGAAGAGACAACGCTCTCATCCCGCTACGACCCCGCGCAGCTTGAAACAGCCCGTTATCAATCCTGGGAACAGTCCGGTTATTTCAAACCTGCCAGTGATCAAGACAAGCAGTCTGCCTCCCGCAAGCCCTACGTGATTATGATTCCTCCGCCCAATGTGACGGGCGTTCTGCACATGGGCCATGCGTTGAATAACGCCATTCAGGATGTGCTCACGCGCTGGAACCGCATGCGCGGCTTTGACGCGCTCTGGGTACCCGGCGTGGATCATGCCGGCATCGCGACGCAGAATGTGGTGGAGCGCAAACTCGCCAAAGAAAATAAAACACGCCATACCCTCGGGCGCGAAGCTTTTCTCAAAGAAGTCTGGCGCTGGAAGGAAGACCACGGCAATACGATTACGCGCCAGCTGCGCCGCCTGGGAGCTTCCTGTGATTGGTCGCGCGAGCGCTTTACCATGGATGCAGGGTTGTCGAAAGCGGTGCGTGAAGCGTTTGTGACTCTGCATGAGCGCGGGCTGATTTACCGCGGCCATTACATCATTAACTGGTGCCCGCGCTGTCACACGGCTTTGTCGGATGAGGAATCCGTTCATAAGGAAATTCAGGGACAGTTTTATCACATCCGCTATCCGCTTGCAGGCGGCGGTGACGAACAAAATCCCATCGTGGTCGCTACCACACGTCCCGAAACCCTGCTCGGAGATTCAGCGGTGGCGGTGCATCCCGCGGATGAACGCTACAAACACCTGCATGGCAAAAAACTGATTCTGCCCCTTCTGGAACGCGAGATCCCCGTGATTTGCGATGAGGCGGTCGATCCCGAATTCGGGACAGGGCTTGTCAAAGTGACGCCGGCGCATGATCCCAATGACTTTGACATGGGCAAGCGCCACGGGCTGGCGGAAATCAATGTGATGACGCCGGACGGAAAAATCAATGCACAGGGTGGGCCGTATGAAGGGCTGGATCGTTTTGCCGCGCGCAAAAAAATCGTGGAAGATCTTAAAGCCCGTGAACTTTTGGTGAAGCTTGTGCCGCACCGGCACGCGGTGGGGCATTGCTACCGCTGCGAGACCGTGGTGGAACCCTATCTGTCCAAGCAGTGGTTTGTGCGCATGAAGCCGATGGCTGAAAAAGCACTCAAGGCCCATGCGGAAGGCAAGACCAGGTTTTATCCGGATCGTTGGACCAAAGTTTATACGAACTGGATGTCGGGCATCCGCGACTGGTGCATTTCGCGCCAGATCTGGTGGGGACATCAGATTCCGGTATGGTATTGCCCAAGTTGCAGCGAAAGCGGCAAAGTCATTGTGAGCCGGCAGGATCCCTCGGCTTGTCCGGATTGCGGTAATAAAAATATAGAGCGCGATCCGGATGTCCTCGATACCTGGTTTTCATCCTGGCTGTGGCCGTTCTCAACGCTGGGCTGGCCCGAAAAAACGCCGGATTTGGCACATTTTTATCCGACTTCCGATCTGGTGACGGCGGCTGAAATTATTTTCTTCTGGGTGGCGCGTATGATTATGGCAGGCCTTGAGTTCATGGGAGAAGTGCCGTTCTCGCGGATTTACATTCACGGCACGGTACGCGCGGCCAGCGGTGCGAAGATGTCCAAATCGCTCGGCAACGCCATTGACCCGCTGGAAGTGATCGAGGAAATGGGGGCCGATGCGCTGCGTTTTAGCATGCTGATGCTTTCGGCCCAGGACGTGTATTTAGCGCGCGAAAAATTTGAAGTCGGCCGCAATTTTGTCAATAAACTCTGGAACGCTTCGCGTTTCGTGATGATGAATCTGGAAGGATTCAAAGGCGGCTCGTTCCGCGGAGAGCTTCCCCAAACCGGTTTGTCGCTGGCGGATCTCTGGATTCTCTCGAAACTTGCGGAAGTGACGCGGCTCGTGGACCGGAAGCTGTTTGAATTCGACATGGCGCAGGCTTCGGGGGCGCTCTATCATTTTGTCTGGAATGATTTTTGCGACTGGTACATTGAACTCGTGAAGCCGGTCGTCGCGGGCGGCGGCGCTTCCGGTGAAACGGCCCGCAAGGTGCTTTTTCATGTTCTGGAAAATATTTTGCGTTTACTGCATCCCTTCATTCCTTTTGTAACGGAAGAAATCTGGCAGAAACTTTCCGGTTATGCGCAGGACACAAAGCCGTCGGAATCTCTCATGCGGGCCTCTTGGCCTGCGGAGGCGGAGACGCGCGAAGGTTCTGACGAAGCCTGCAAGGCGATTGCCTTGCTTGAAGAGACGGTCGGTGGTCTTCGGGATCTGCGGGTGGCTTTGAACATCGCGCCGTCCCAGCAGCTGGCGGCAGTGATTGTCGCGCCGGATGAGCGTGCGCGTGAGATCTTTTCACGCTTTGAACCGCAGATCAAAAAGCTCGGGCGCTTGGAAGCCCTGGAAACCCGGCCGGTCTTCCAAAAAGACCGCACGGTGATGGGCCGGACCTTTGCGGATTTTGAGATTTTCATCCGCATCGAGGGCGTGGTGGACCCGGCCAAAGAAAAAGAGCGCATCGCGAAAAAAATCGAAGAAGCCCGGCGCTACATCCAATCCATTTCCGGCAAACTCGCTAACGAAAATTTTGTGCGTAACGCCCCTGCGGAAGTCGTCGACGAAGAGCGCGAGAAGCTCGAGAATACGAAAAAAATCCTGAAAGCCCAGGAAGAGACCCTGGCGCTGTTTGACCGCTGATTCTAAAGCTATGGCTAAAAAAAAGAAATCATCTTACCCGCATCGGCGCATCGCGGTCGTCTACGATTTTGACGGCACGCTCTCGCCCAACAACATGCAGGAAGACACGATTTTTCATGCCTACGGCATTGATAAGGACAAGTTTTGGAAAAAGGCCGACGGGCTTGTGCGCTCCGGCTACGAACGAACGCTTGCATACCTGTCTCTTTTGATCCGGGATCCTATTTTTCAAGCCAAGCCGCTCAAGCGGGCTGCGCTTAAGCAGTTGGCGCGGCGGATCCGGTATTTTCCGGGAGTGCTCAGCTATTTTGATCACATCGACCGCTTTGTGCGCGCTATTCCGGAGGCGCGCGAATGGGGCGTCGAAATCGAACACTATGTGATTTCAAGCGGGCTGAAAGAAATCCTGGAAGGAACCAAGGTTTTCAGGCGCTTTAAACGGGTTTATGCCTGCGAATATGCCTACGAGCACGGCGCGCCTGTTTTTCCGAAACTGGTGATTAACGACACCAATAAAACGCAGTTTCTATTCCGGATCAATAAGGGCCGTTTGGATATGACGCAGGACATCAATGACCATATGCCGGAATCCGAGCGGCGCATTCCTTTCCGGAACATGGTTTATATCGGCGACAGCGTCACGGACATTCCGTCAATGACGGTCGTGGAGCGCTACGGCGGGCAAGCGATCGCGGTGTTTGATCCAAAGCTTGGCGTGAACGCGAAAGTCAAAAAACTGGTGTGCGACCGGCGCGTCAGCCATTTCGCGCCGGCGGATTACCGCAGCGGCTCGCTTTTGGTTAAGATTATCCGCCGCACGCTCAAGAAAATTATCTGTGACATTTCTCTGGAAGCCTCGGCGGCGATGTCCTGCGACTGGGTGGGGCGGCATTCCTGAGGCTGGCCTTTCTGCGCGGCCGTGATAGAATAACGCATTCTCGGTGTCAATCTTTCCCAGGGCCGGACCGATAAACTAAGAACTTCTTTGTCCGATGCGTTGAACGGGTTAAACCTTCGGGGCGGCATGAAAAGAAAAGCAATTTGGGCGGCAGGCGTGGTTGTGTGGGCAGTTTCCGTATATTTGCTGCGGCCGCCGTTTGCCGTTTCGGGTCTGGTGGATTGGACCAAGCATGAGGAATGGCGCCGCCAGCAAATCCAGGAAATTCTGGATGAGGTCAAAAAATCCGGCACCTGCCCTTACACCATGCTTTCGCTGCGGGATTACGATACGAACAAAGACGGAAAATTCGATGTGACGGAAAGTAAACAGCTTTCCGCTCTCCTGAGTGCTGCGAAGCCTGCAAAGAGATAAGCCTTTCCGCATGCCTGACCTTCCGGATCAGATTCTCGCAATTCTAAAGGCCGAGTTCCGGCCGGTTCATCTTGAACTGACCGACGATAGTGCGCTGCATGCCGCTCATCAGGGGCCCGCCCGCAGCGGGGGCGGACATTTTAAATTGGTGATTGTTTCGGCTGTGTTTGACCGGCAAAAACCGCTGGAGCGGCACCGCTCCATTTACCGCGTTCTGGCCCCCTGGATGCAGCGTGACATTCACGCTTTACAGCTTGAGGTGTGGACTCCGCATGAGTGGCAAAAAAAATCTCACTCCTGAAATTATTTTTGAAGATGCGCATCTCGTGGTGCTATCCAAACCCGCCGGTTTGCTGAGCCAAGGGGAGCGGAGCGGAGATGCCAATCTTGTGGATTGGCTGCGCGGGCATTTCGGCCGTCATTATGTGGGCTTGATCCACCGGCTTGACCGCAATACGAGCGGCCTCATGGTGGTCGCTAAAAGATCCAAAGCGGCTCGTCGGCTCACGCAGGCACTCCAGGAAGGCGAGATCAAACGCTGGTATCAAGCCTGGCTTTGCGGAAAACTTCCGGGACCTGTGCGCTGGAAACACTGGCTTCATAAAGACGAAGAGGAGAATCAAGCGAAGGTTTATCGCGCGCCGCATCCCGGCGCCAAGGAGGCGGTTTTGACTGCCAAGCCGGTTCGTTATGCGGTGTCTAAAAAAAACGTGCTGACTCTCGCCGAGATTTGTTTGGAAACGGGCCGCTCGCATCAAATTCGCGCCCAGGCCGCGTTTATGGGTTTGCCTGTTTTAGGGGATACAAAATATGGCGCGGCGCCTTCTCTGGCGGGCCCGGCAGCCCGGCCGGCCCTGCACTCGATCCGGCTGGAATTCCCGCATCCGATGAGCGGGGAGCGATTGTGTTTTGAGGAGCCTCTGCCGGACGAGATGCGGAAAGTGGGTGGCAGATGAAAAAGGATTTTTGTCTAAAACAAAAAAGGGCTGAACCCGTTTGGGTTCAGCCCTTGATTTGCCGAAAAAGATTACTTTCTCTTTTTCTTGGTAGCCGCTTTTTTCTTCGCTTTTTTCTTTGCCATTTTTATATCCTTTCTTCAATGTTAGGAAATCACGCGAAAGGCTGCGAGTTTCCACTTGCTAATTTCTAACGGCACAACTTCACTTACACTTTATCACTTTCTTTAATACGAACATGATTCTACGTCCAGAATTTTTAAAACGCAAAAATTATTTTTAAATTTTCGAAAATAATTGGGAGATCATGAAAATGGAAAAGCTGACGATTTATCAAAAACCCACGTGCACGACATGCCGCAAATTAAAAAATGAGCTCGAAGAACGCGGCGTGCGTTTTGAAAACGTCGATTATTTTTTAACGCCGCTTCCGGAGAAAAAAATTCTCGAGTTGATTCGAAAGAGCGGAGATGCGCCGGAAATTTTTCTGAGAAAGAAGGAACCGAAGTACAAAGAGCTGAATCTGGATAAGAAAACGCTGGATGCCGCGGCGGTTGCGGCCTTACTGGCCAAGCACCCGGAGCTGATGGAGCGGCCGATTGCCGAGCGCGGCGCAAAAGCGGTTGTCGCACGGCCGATCGAAAGAGTCCGCGAGCTTTTTTAGCGCCTGGGCCATGAACGGTTTTATGCTGTTTTCTACAACGAGTCCCCTTTGACATTTGTTTTTGGTAGGGGCAATTCATGAATTGCCCCTACAGGAACGACTTACATCCACAAATTCAAATGTCATGAGGTGCGAGCACAAGGAGCATTAGGATGACGAACCGGCAGAAATTTCCTTTTTCAAAATTCACGCAAACGGCTCTGAAGCTGGCGCTAAAGGAAGATGTGGGCCGCGGGGACATCACTTCAACGGTGCTGATTGCTGCAAACCGCAAGGCCAGGGCGGCGGTCTGGGCGAAACAGGGGGGTGTTTTTTGCGGGGCTTCGGTTTTTGAGGAGGTTTACCGTCTTTTGGATCCGCGCGTCCGGGTCGAAAGGCTTTTGCGGGACGGTCAGCGATTTTCAAAAGGAGCGAAGCTCATGCGGCTTGAGGGACCGGCGCGTTCCGTTCTGAGCGGAGAGCGCGTCGCGCTCAATTTACTGGCGCATCTATCGGGGATTGCGACCTGCACCCGCGAATTTGTGCGGCGCGTCAGGCATTCGCCCGTGTTGATTCTGGATACGCGCAAAACGACCCCTCTCTGGCGCGAAGTCGAAAAATATGCGGTGCGCATGGGCGGCGGAAAAAATCACCGCCTGGGGCTTTACGACGCCATTTTTATCAAAGAAAACCACCGGTCTTTTGCCGACTTTAAAAAACTCGCAAAGTTCCGCGGACGGTTCGAAATCGAAGTGCGCAATCTTAAAGAACTGCGCGAGGCGCTCAAGCTCGAACCCGGAGTTATTTTGTTCGACAATTTTAAACCCGATGCTTTGCGTCAGGCGGTGCGTTTGGCCCGCAAAATCCAGCCGCAGGTGATTCTGGAAGCCTCCGGCGGCATGACGCTCGAAAACGTCGTGCATTACGCCGCGATGGGGGTGGACTGGATTTCCGTGGGAGCGTTGACGCACTCCGCGCCGCCGCTTGATTTTTCAATGCTCATCGAGTGAGTCATGGCCGCACCTGACACCTTCAAGCTGACGTCAAAGATGAAACCCTGCGGGGATCAGCCTGCCGCGATCGACGCCATCACGGCGGCATTTCAGTCCGGCAAAAAAGAAGCGGTGTTGATCGGAGTCACCGGTTCGGGAAAAACCTTCACGATGGCGAATGTCATCCAGAGGCTGCAGCGCCCCACGCTGGTGATTTCCCACAACAAAACCCTGGCGGCCCAGCTCTATGCGGAACTGCGCGAGTTTTTTCCTGAAAACGCGGTGGAGTATTTCGTGTCTTATTACGATTATTACCAGCCGGAGGCGTATATTCCGCACACGGATACCTACATCGAAAAGGACGCGTCCATTAATGACGATCTGGACCGGCTGCGTTTGCGCGCCACAAGCTCGGTGCTTTCGCGGCGCGACTGCATTATCGTAGCGAGCGTGTCCTGCATTTACGGCCTGGGGTCGCCTGAAGATTGGCAGGGCATGCTGATTCAAATTGAGCAGGGGCATGCTTGCGACCGTGAAAAATTCATGGGCGAACTGGTTGCGTTGCAATACGAGCGTGTGGATGCTGAATTAAAACGCGGCACGTTCCGGGTGCGGGGCGGGCGCATCGATTTGTTCCCGTCTTACGGAGACGCGCCGAATCGTATCGAAATCGACGGCGCAAAAGTGACCCGCATCGAACTGCTGAATGCGGAGGATCAGCGGCCGGTTCGCAGTCTGGAGCGCCTGGCGATTTATCCGGCCAAACATTTTGTGACGCCGTCCGCCCGTTTGCAGGCCGGTATGGATGCGATCCGCGCCGAATTGGCCGCGCGATTGCGTGAAATGACGCTGGCGGGAAAAGACCTCGAAGCCAAAAGACTGGATTCACGCACGCTGTATGATCTGGAGATGCTCAAAGAAGTCGGCTATTGTTCCGGTATTGAAAATTACTCGCGGCATTTGTCCGGCCGCGCCCCCGGCGAAGCTCCGGCATCACTCATTGATTACTTTCCGAAAGATTTTGTGACGATTATCGATGAGTCCCATCAAACCCTGCCGCAGATACGCGGAATGTACAACGGAGATGCCTCGCGCAAGCGTGTGCTGGTCGAGCACGGCTTCCGCCTGCCCTCCGCGCTGGACAACCGGCCGCTTAAATTCGATGAATTTGAGCGCAAGATCGGGCCGCTGCTGTATGTTTCCGCCACGCCCGGCGACTATGAGCTGGACCGGACGCCGGTGCATGTCGAGCAGATGATCCGGCCGACCGGCCTGCTCGATCCTGAAATCGAGGTTCGCAAGACCCGCGGCCAAATCGATGATCTGATCGGCGAGATCAAAGCGCGCGTGGCCGTCAGCGAGCGTGTGTTGGTGACGACCCTGACGAAGAAAATGGCGGAAGATCTCAGCCGCTATTTGCGCGAGGTTGGCGTGAAAGGGCAGTACCTGCATTCTGAAATGGACGCGTTTGAGCGCGTGGAAGTTCTACGCGATTTGCGCTTGAAAAAATATGACTGTATTATCGGAGTCAATCTTTTGCGCGAGGGGCTGGATTTGCCCGAAGTGTCGCTGGTGGTGATTCTGGATGCGGACAAGGAAGGTTTTTTGCGCAGCGAGGTTTCGTTGATTCAGACCGCCGGCAGGGCTGCGCGCCACATTAAAGGCAAGGTCATCATGTATGCGGATCGCATCACCGATTCTATGGCGCGGGCGATTGCCGAGACTTCGCGCCGCCGCAAAATTCAAAGAGAATACAATGAGCGTGAAGGCATTACTCCCCAGAGCATCAAAAAAGAAATTCGCGAAGGCATCGAGCGATACAAGGCGGCGGAGCATTTCGTTGCCGAAGCGGTGGGGGAAGAGGACGCGCAGTATGAAGCGAAGACCCATTTGACCTATTTGAAGAACCGCATGGAAGCGGCGGCGCGCGCGCTTGATTTCCAAAAAGCCGCCCAGTACCGTGACGAAATCCGCAGGCTCGAAGCCAAGCCGTGATCGTATCTCTTTTTATATCAATAGGTTAAGTCAATTCCGGCGCTGCCTTTCAGGCCCGCAAATCCGCGGTTTGCAGGCTTCATCCCGTTTCTGAGACTTGAGTTAGGTAAATTGACATCCGCAGGCGCTTTGATTTATAATCCTAAACTTTTGGGTCACGGTACGTTTTGCCTGCCGGGTTCCTTCAGGATCTCATGATTAAAAAATCAATGTGGCTTCTTTTATTAATAGGCGCAGGCTGTGCTTTGGCTTTTGCCGAAGAACAGGCCGTGATGCCGACCGGGCTGGTGAAGCTCGAAGACGCGCGTTACCCGGTCGCGCTCTTGGTGCCTGAAAATTATTCGGTGAAGCAGGCGTATCCGCTGCTTGTGACGATTCCGTCTGAAGGGGCTTCGCCTGAAGACGCCTTGTCGGCGTGGCAAAGTTTTTCGAAACGCCGCAGTTTGATCGTGCTAGCGCCGTCGAATCTAAGGCCGGAGGATTTGCCCACGGGCATGGACGCCTGGATTTTGAAAATTATCGGGGAAGTGCGGGAGCGCTACAAAGTCGATAAGGACAGTATTTATCTTGTGGGTGAGGGCGGCGGAGCGCATTACGCGGCCTATTTGGCAGTGCAGCACCCCGAATCTTTTTCGGCGGTGGCGCTGATCGGAGCGGCCTGGAAAGGCCGGTACGGCGAGCTCATCCGGATTAAGAAACATCCGAGCGAACAATTGCCCTTTTTACTTTACGCGCCTGCGGATCAGCCGGGTTTGGCCGGAGCTTTGACCGAAGAAGCGTATGCTTTTGAGAAAAAAGGTTATCCGGTAACGGTCAGCCAGGTAGGCTCCGCCCCGGAGCTATTAAAAGTCGATTTTAGAAAAAAACTGTTTGAATCTTTAGAAGCGAAAAGCCGCGACTGGCGCGACTTTCGGGCGGCGCACAGCAAATCCTTCAAGGAACAGGTTCGCGCCGGCGTTAAACAATTTTTTACTGTTTGAGAATTTATCTAATTAAAGGAATGGGAGAAAAGCCATGAAACTGACAGGCGCTCAGATTTTGATCAAGAGTCTTGAAGAAGAAGGTGTGGACGTGGTGTTCGGACTTCCGGGCGGAGCCATTCTGCCTACATTCGACGCCCTTTATGATTCTAAAATCAAGTTCATTTTGGTGCGCCACGAACAAGGCGCGACCCACATGGCTGACGGCTATGGCCGCGCCACAGGCAAGCCGGGCGTTTGCCTGGTGACATCGGGGCCTGCTGCGACCAACACAGTGACCGGCTTGGCCACCGCTTATATGGATTCGGCGCCGCTGGTCTGCATTACCGGCCAGGTGGCTACGACCGCGATCGGCAGTGACGCATTTCAGGAAGCCGATGTGGTGGGGATTACGCGCCCTGTGACCAAGCATAATTATCTTGTGCGTGATGTGCACGACATCACGCGCATCGTGAAAGAAGCTTTTTATCTCGCGCGAACGGGACGTCCAGGCCCGGTACTGATCGACTTTCCCGTCGATGTCAGCCGCGCCACGGCCGAGTATGAGTACCCTGCGGAAGTATCGATCCGCGGCTATTCGATTCCGTCTAAAGGCGATCCGGATCAGATCCTTAAAGCGGCGGCGCTGATCAATCAAGCCAAACGGCCTTGTTTGTATGTGGGCGGCGGTGCGGTGGGTTCCGGAGCGCATAAAGAAGTTTTTGAGCTCGTGGAAAAAACCGGCATCCCGATCACCACCACGGTGCTCGGCCTGGGTATTTTCCCCGAAGATCATCCGTCGTCACTGCGTATGCTGGGCATGCACGGAACGGTTTATGCCAACTACTCGGTGCAGCAATCTGACTTGTTGATTGCCGTCGGCGCGCGTTTTGATGACCGTGTGACGGGTCATATCGAAAAGTTCTGCCCGCAGGCTAAAATCATTCACATTGATATCGATCCGGCGTCCATTGCCAAAACGGTGCGGGTGGATGTTTCCGTGGTCGGCGATGTGCGGCATGTTTTGAAACAGCTGAATAAGCAGGTGAAGGACCGCCGCCGCGATATCCGCGTCTGGCTTGAGCAGATTGACGCGTGGAAGAAAAAGCATCCGCTCAAATACAAACAGTCCGACGATGTGATCCGCCAGGAGCATATCATCGCGAAAATCGGCGAGGTCACTAAGCATGAAGCCATTGTGACGACGGGCGTGGGCCAGCACCAGATGTGGACGGCCCAATGGTACCAGTTCAAAACCCCGCGCGGCATGCTCACTTCGGGCGGCTTGGGCACCATGGGCTATGGATTGCCTTCGGCCATCGGGGCCCAAATGGCGCGTCCGAATGAAACCGTGATCTGCATTGACGGGGACGGTTCGGTCCAAATGACCAGCTGTGAGCTGGCGACGGCCGCTTACTACAAAATTCCCGTGAAGTTATTCATTATGGATAACAACCATCACGGTATGGTGCGTCAATGGCAGGAGCTTTTTTACCGCCACCGGTATTCCGGATCGCAGCTGGGGGCTTCCAACCCTGATTTTATGAAGCTTGCAGATGCGTATGGCATCAAAGCCATCCAGATCCGCCAGGCGGATCAGGTGGTGCCGGGAATTAAAGAGGCGCTGGCCCATAAAGGACCGGTCCTTGTGCATTGCCTGGTCTCTAAAGAAGACAACGTGTTTCCGATGGTGCCGGCCGGGCATGCGCTCGACCAGGTCATGGACATGGCTTAGTCATTATTATCCAAGAAAAACGGGTAAGAAAAAACACGAGGGAAGTTATGAAACATACAATCGGCGTTTTGGTGGAAAATCATTTTGGCGTGCTGGCCCGTGTTTCCGGCCTTTTTTCGGCACGTGGTTTCAATATCGACAGTTTGACCGTCGGTGAAACTGAAGATGCGGAAGTTTCGCGCATGACCATTGTGGCGCACGGCGACGACCGGGTGGTTGCGCAGATTATGAAACAGCTGAATAAATTGATCGACGTCATTAAAGTTGTGGACCTGACGAATGACGAGCTGATCGATCGCGAACTGGTGCTCGTGAAAGTGTCTGCGCCGGCGCAATCGCGCAACGAAGTGATGCAGATCGTCAACACGTTCCGCGCCAAGATCGTCGATGTGAACTCCAAGACCTTGACGATTGAAGTCACCGGCGGTGAAAGCAAAATCGACGCGATGCTCGAATTGCTCCGCCCATTTGGGATTTTTGAAGTGGTCAGAACGGGATTGATTGCCATGGCCCGTAAGTCCGAATTGACCGCGCCGCCCAAACAAGCCGGGATCTCGACCGAGGTCAAAGGCGGCGTGAAAAATAAATCTGCGGCCAAACTGGCAAAAGTTTAAACATTCACGTTTGAGGAAAGGACTCTCCGTATGAAAATTTATTACGATCAGGATGCGGATTTGCAGGAATTAAAAGGCAAGAAAGTGGCCATTGTCGGCTACGGCATTCAGGGGCGCGGCCAGGGGCTGAACCTGCGCGATTCCGGCGTGGAGGTGATTATTGCCCAGCGCAAAGGCGGCAAGAATTATGACCTGGCGGTCGAAGATGGCTTTGTGCCCGTATCCGCCGAAGAAGCCGCGCAGCAGGCCGACATCATTCAGATTCTGACTCAGGATCACCTGCAGGGAGAAATCTATGAAAAGAGCATCGCGCCCTACATGAAAAAGGGCAAGGCGCTGCTTTTTTCGCACGGATTCAACATTCACTTCGGCTACATCAAGCCGCCCAAAGACATCGACGTTTTCATGGTGGCTCCCAAAGGCCCGGGCGCTTTGGTGCGCACGCAATTTTTAGAGGGCGGCGGCGTGCCTTGTCTGGTGGCGATTCATCAGAACGCGAGCGGCCGCGCGCTGCAGCTGGCTTTGGCGCATGCCAAGGCGGTTGGCGGAACGCGCGCCGGCGTGATTGAAACGAATTTTCGCGAGGAAACCGAAACCGATCTTTTCGGCGAGCAGTCGGTCCTTTGCGGCGGCCTGAGCGAACTGATTCGGGCGGGCTACGACACGCTGGTTGAGGCGGGGTACGCGCCTGAGATGGCTTACTTTGAATGTTTGCATGAGGTAAAACTGATTACGGATGCCATTTTTGCCGCGGGAATCAGCGGCATGCACCGCCGCGTTTCCGACACGGCCGAATACGGGGATTATTCGCGCGGCCCCAGAATCATCGGCGAATCTGCTCGCAAGGAGATGAAGAAAATCCTGGCGGAGATTCAGTCGGGCGAGTTTGCCCGTGAATGGATTGAGGAAAACCGCAAAGGCCGTCCGAATTACAATCGACTTCGAAAGGCCTGCGACGAGCACCCGATTGAAAAAGTGGGTGCGGAACTGCGCCGGATGATGCACTGGATTTCGCAGCCCGGCGAAAAACCAAAGGCCCAAGCGGCGCGCTAAGTTTTTCCTCAAGAACAGCACTGACCTGTTAAAAGGTTACGGGAGCTTGCGGGGCCGCCCGGCCAGCAGTCCCGTAACCTTTTTTATTTAAGGGAATGAAAGGCAACTTTATGAAAAAGAAAGAACGGAAAATTTATATTTTTGACACGACGCTGCGTGATGGCGAGCAATCGCCGGGCGCTTCGCTTACGCCGGACGAAAAATTAAAAATCGCCAAACAGCTGGAACGGCTCAATGTCGACGTGATCGAGGCGGGGTTTCCGGCTTCCTCTCCGGGAGAAATGCGCGCGATTGCCATGATAGCCGAAGCCGTGCGCGGCCCCGAAATTTGTGCGTTGTCGCGCATGCTGCCTTACGACATTGATGCTTGCCGGCGCGCGCTTGAGAAAGCGCGGCGCAAGCGCCTGCACGTTTTTCTGGCGACCTCGCAGATTCACCGCCAGTACAAACTCAAGAAAGATAAAAGCGAAATTCTGAAAATGGTCAGCGAAAATATCCGCGCGGCCCGCAGGGATTTTAACAGAATCGAATTTTCTCCGGAAGACGCGTCCCGCACGGAGCCGCAGTTTTTGGCCCAGGTGGTGCAGGCCGCCGTGGCGGCCGGTGCAACTTCGGTGAATATCCCTGACACGGTGGGCTATGCGGTGCCGCAGGAATTCGGAGATTTGATCCGGTTCCTCATCAAGAAATGTCCTGCGCTCGGCCGTGAAGTGATTTTGTCGGTTCATTGCCACAACGATTTGGGGCTGGCGGTTGCGAATTCGCTGGCCGCTGTTTTGGCGGGGGCCAATCAGGTCGAGTGCACGGTCAACGGGATCGGGGAGCGGGCGGGCAACGCCTCGCTCGAGGAAATTGCCATGGCGATTGATACGCGGCGCGACTTTGTCGGCTGTTATACGGATATTCGGCTGAAAGAAATCACCAAAGCCTCGCGCATGGTTTCGCATTTGACCGGCATGGTGGTTCAGCCGAATAAAGCGATTGTGGGCCGTAACGCTTTTTCACACGCCTCAGGCATTCATCAGGACGGCGTTCTTAAAAAACGCCAGACTTATGAAATTATTGATCCTAAGCGCATCGGCCTCTCCGGCAACCAGCTGCTTTTGGGAAAATTATCCGGCCGGCACGCGTTCAATGCGCGCGTGCGCAAACTGGGTTTCCGTCTGCCGTCTTCTGAAATGGCGGCAGCGTTCCAGCGCTTCAAACAGTTGGCGGATAAGAAAAAATATATCTTTGATGAAGACATTGAAACGCTGCTGCAGGAGGGGGCCGGGCAGGTTCCGGAAGTTTGGAAGCTGGAGCATTTGTCGACGACAACCGAAACCCGTAAGGCGCCGCATGCGCATATCGTGCTCAGTTTCAGCGGGAAGAAAAAAGAAGCGTCATCCTCAGGGGACGGGCCAATTGATGCCTGTTACAAAGCGCTCGAAAAAATCATTGATCAGAGTGCTAAAGTGACGCATTTCGGAATTCAGTCAGTGACCGGCGGTAAAGATGCTCAGGGGGAAGTGGTTGTGAAGCTGACGGTGCAGAGTCGTGAAGTGACCGGGCGG
>Ga0209211_10003133_pt1 | contig 27344 bp, 32 predicted proteins | sample RifGroA2_FD_183992 | JGI IMG/M metagenome (GOLD analysis project Ga0209211, IMG submission 183992) | Groundwater microbial communities from Rifle, Colorado, USA - Groundwater A2 (SPAdes) (version 2) | ecosystem: Environmental > Aquatic > Deep subsurface > Groundwater | place: Rifle, Colorado...
GTACACGAGCAGCGTGGCGGCACGTACGAGGATTTTAAGTGGTACACCGAAGGGATGATCGTTTCGCAAAAAACGCTGCCCCATGCAGGCTACGGCATCGGCAATGAACGAATCATCCAGTTTATTTTGGGACGAAGCGATATCCGTCAGTGTTCGATATTCTCACGTATGAGCGACCAGACGCATGATTGGGACGTGAGTCGACGCGGAGGTCTTCCCATGATCGAGCACAAGAAAACCGTGCTTTTGTCTATCGGAAAGCCGGAGAACAAGGAAAAACTTTTACCCTACCTCAAGCGCATCAAACGCGACGGCCATATCTTTTACGCGACGGACAAGACGCACGCGTTTTTGGAGCGGCATGGCGTACCGACGACAAAAGTCTACAAAATCAGCGAACAAAACAGCCCGAACCTGCGGGATCTTTTGGGAAAGGACATGTTTGACCTCATTGTCAATATTCCTACCCACGCCAGTGGCGACGGCGATGAGGTTTCTGACGGACGCTTTATTCGCCGGTCGGCAGTAGAAACCGGTACGACGCTTATTACGGATACGGCCGTAGCACAACATCTCTTTGAAACACTGGGGAAACGTCTTTCATGATAAAAACTAATGACCTTTCAGCAAAAACTTGACGCAATTGTTTTAAAAGACAACACGCTTCTGTGTGTGGGTCTTGATAGCGATGCCCAAAAACTCCCGAAGCACTTAACGAAAGAGAGGTATCCTCAATTTGTTTTTAATAAGCGAATAATCGATATAACGCATGATCTGGTTTGTGCCTATAAGCCAAACAGCGCGTTTTATGAGGCGCGCGAATGATACGCGATGAAATCAACAATTATCGATATACTTAAGCGTGATACTGCGGAAACGTCAAAAATCGGGCAGATGTTTGCACAAAAGTTTAAAGACATGGATATTGAATGACAAAGAGGTCTTGGGTGTCTATACGGAGAAAACACCAGAAAAAGATCAAGTATTCACTCGAGGGTATGACAAGCTTGTGAAAGGGAAAAACGTTTTAGTAATTGAAGATCTGACGACAACCGGCGGATCGGTACGAAAAGTAGTCGACAGTGTGAAGGAAGCAGGTGGCACGGTGGTTGCCGTATGCGTCATGGTTAACCGCGATCCCAAAGGAGTCACGAACAAATCGATGGGTGCGCCATTTTCTGCGCTTGGAGTTTTGTGCGCTGAGGCGTTTGAGCCTACCGCGTGTCCACTGTGTCATAAAGGGGTTCCAATCAATACTTCCGTAGGTCACGGGAAACAATATCTCAATGAGTCGACAATCTTATAGCGGTCGCGATAAGATTGTCAATGCAACATGAAAAAGATTATTACCGTAGTCCATCCACTTATAGATCACTCGCTGACAGTTATCCGTAGCAAAGACACGGGGACGGAGGAGTTCCGGAGGCATGCGGGGATCATATCGAAAATTCTTCTTGTCGAGGTCATGAAGGATCTCGCTACAACAAGCGTGAGGATCGAGACCCCGCTCGCACCGATGACGGGAAAGAAGCTCAAAGACGAGGTTGTGGTTGTGCCGGTCTTGCGGGCGGGGCTCGCTATGCTCTTTGCCATTCAGGATTTTTTGCCCTCGGTTTCGGTGGGCTTCATCGGACTGGAACGGGACGAAAAGACAGCCCAAGCCCGGGAGTATTATCAAAAGCTACCAATAATTTTTGCATCGCATAAAGTTTTAGTCATAGATCCTATGTTGGCCACCGGTGGCTCGTTTGATGATACGGTGACGCTTCTCAAAGAAAAGGGTGCGAAGCACATAACGATAGTCAGTATCGTATCGGCTCCGGAAGGCATTAAACGGATGCAGAAGCATCATCCGGACGTACAAATATTTACGGCAGCTATAGACGATCATCTTAATGCTAAAAAATTCATCGTCCCGGGACTGGGCGACTTCGGCGACCGGTACTTCGGTACCTGATATGGACACCTACACAATAGAACTCTACGGGTTGAAACGGAAGCTTCCGCTCGTGCACATCGGCAGGGAGACCAAGCTTGCCAATTTTACGCTTCTGGGAGATATCGAGCTTGTCGATGCCCTTGCGGATGCCTTCACAGAAAAGTTTCAGGCGTTTTCCTTCGATTATCTCGTTGCGGTAGAGGTTAAAGTAGCCCCACTCGTCCACGGGATCGCCAAACGTATGGGTCACAAACGCTTCGTTGTCTGCAGGAAGCGTGTCAAGCCGTATATGGTGGATCCGATGATCTTGCGGCCGCCACCAGGCTATCCGAAGCATGTCCTCCCGCTCGTTATCAACGGAAACGATGCCGCGTTTCTTAAGAGCAAACGCGTGATCGTGATGGATGACGTGGTGTCTACCGGCATGACGATGCGGCTCATGTATGCGCTTATGGAGAGAGTCGGAGCAACCGTGGTAGCCTCTGCCGCTGTCCTTCGGCAGGGGGAGCAGTTTACCCAGCTTCCCAATTTTCTTTCCGTCGGGGAATTGCCGATTGTCAAAGTTGAGCCGCATTTACGTACTTGACAAAAGTATTTCTGAAGTAGTAGGTTATCTATAACAGCGTAATAACCTCTTTCGTCTTTTTAGAGGGTGTGCCTATGAACCAAAAGACTTACAAACGGAACAATTGTTGTTTTTGTTTTTTATCAAAATCATCCCGCATAGCGCGGGTTTTTTTGTGGTGAAGGAGGTGACAGGCGTTATGGAAAATCCTCATTTAGGAATAGATCGTGAGTGGAAAATAGCACCTAAAGTTACGTTACTTATTGATGAAGAGAATGGAGTGATAGTTGAGAAACGGATCGAAGACGGATTGGAGCCGAAGGTTATAGCAACAATATTTGAAGCTCCAAGTGAAGCTGACGAGCACGCTGTGCTTGAGGCAACGACATTTTAGTAAAGAGAACGTATGACGAGTATTGAGACGCCGATGATTTGCGGTACATATCCTACGATGGCTTCTGTGCGCCTCGATATTTCCGCAGGCAAAAAAAATTTTCCTTTTCTTGCCCCTGTCGTGACCGAGGCATTGGAAGCAGCGGGTTTAACCGTAAACGTCGGTGATGGGCACCTTACTATTGCCGGAAGACATGAAGCACAGTTACCGGCCTATCGTATGGATGAAAATATTTGGAACGCATTGATCACCCAAGGATACGGACTCGCGTCCGTTACCCCGGTTCGGGTCCGAAATGTGTTTTCCGGCGGTCAGCACTCGGGAGGAAGAGCCCGAATATACATATATGAGGAGCTATCGTTGTTTGTGGCAAAGGGCGAGGGGAGCGACACGCTTATGGAAAAAGTGCGAAATTTCGCGAGAGAAAATTCGTACAGCAGTACCCCTAATTTTGACCAAATCGTTGCGTGCCTTCAAAAACCAGAATTTAAGTCTCAGATATGGGCACCGCTTATGAGCGATACCCGAGATCTGGTAGGGAACGCTTGTTTTACCGGACAAAACATACCCGATATCACCTATTTTGCCGATTCCATGGTTGCAATGATATCAGGCGAGGAAGGTGTGAAATATATTTCGATACCGAATGCAGACGGCAAACCACGTTCCGTGGCAGCATGGGCAGAATTGATTCGTAGTTGACGAAACAAAACGTTATCTGCTATCTTAGGCCATGCCCTGCAGAGAAATTTCGACTGATTATGTTCTATACTTATGTATTAGAGAGTCTTCAAGATGGCTCTCATTACATCGGTTCGACCAATGACCTACGGAGGAGAATAGTTGAACATAATCAAGGAAAAAATGTGTCAACAAGGATTCTGAGACCTTGGAAGCTGATTTTCTACGAGGCGTGTCTTATTGAGAAAGATGCGCGTCGTCGAGAAGGATATCTCAAAACGTCTCAGGGTCATAGATTATTACTAAGAAGAATCAAGGAATACATGTACCAACGTGATACATGAGTCGAAATTCTTCTGCAGGGTATATGCCAACCAAATTTATTTTTGTCTCAGGCGGCGTCATATCCGGCCTTGGAAAGGGCGTTACCACCGCCTCCATTGCCCTCCTTCTTCAAAACAGAGGGTACCGCGTGACCCCCGTGAAGTGTGAAAACTACCTCAACATCGATGCGGGGCTTATCAATCCCATTGAGCACGGCGACCCGTTCCTTTGCGAAGACGGGACTGAGGCGGACATGGACATGGGGACGTATGAAAAATTTTTGGGTAAAAACATGGAACGGCATAACTTCGTCACCATGGGGCAGATATATAAAACAGTGATTGATCGGGAGAGGAATTTTGAGTACGAGGGAGAAGACGTGGAAGCTATTCCCCACGTGACTGACGAGATCATCAAACGGATCAAATTTGCAGGAGAAAAAGAAAATGCCGATGTTGTGGTCGTAGAACTCGGAGGTACAGCAGGAGAATATCAAAATGCACTCTACTACGAAGCGTCACGAATACTATCCCGTAATAAAAAGAATTCTGTCGTCCATGTACATGTAAGCTATTTGCCGACCCCTTCACATTTAGGAGAACCTAAAACGAAGCCTACCCAGCTTTCGGTGCGAACGCTCAACTCCATGGGCATCCAGCCGGATTTCATCGTGACGCGTTCGGAAAAACCTATGGACGAGAGACGTCGCGCCCGGTTTGCCCTGTTTTGTAACGTTGATCCTGAGAATGTCATCGATAGCGTGGATCTACCGACTCCGTATGAAACGCCTTTAAATCTGGCGACTCAGAAAATGGATGAAAAGATATTGGACATGCTTGACCTTGCGCATAATTCTTTGGATATAAAGGAATGGTCAGATATGGTTGCGACAGTGAAAGCCAAAAAAAAGGCGAGTGTCACTATTGCGATTGTCGGTAAGTACTTTGCAACCGGTGAGTATCAGCTCCGGGATAGCTACGCAGCTCTTATGGATGCCATCGATCATGCCTCGTGGAAACTCGGCATAAACGCGGCTGTTCGGTGGATACAGGCTGAAAAATTAGAAACGGGGGACATGAAAGACCTCGTCGACATGAGCGGCATCATTGTTCCTATAGGATGGGGGCCGCGTGGTGTGGAAGGGAAAATACATGCCATTCAATATGCGCGGGAACATAAAATCCCGTATCTTGGACTTTGCTACGGCATGCAGCTTGCCGTGGTTGAGTATGCCCGAAACGTTTTAGGATTAAAAGGCGCGCACACACTGGAGTGTGATGCGGATACCACCCACCCAGTCATTCATATGGTAACGGGTCAGGAGGATATCCTGAAGCGCAGGGCCTACGGCGGGACTATGCGCCTGGGGCGCTGGGAGTGCCGCGTTGGGGCTGAAACTATCGCTGATTGGAGTTATACGAAATACAACGCATACGATAATACGGACAAAAAAATCGTCGGGGAGCGGCACCGTCACCGGTATGAGTTTAATGATGCATATGCCAAACAGTTTGAGGATGCAGGGATGGTAATTGCCGGTAGGTCAGTCGTAGAAAATCTCGTGGAGATTATCGAATTGCCCAAACAAACACACCCCTTTTTCCTTGGGACACAGTATCACCCTGAATACCGCTCCCGGCCGCTTGCGCCACACCCATTGTTTTTAGAGTTTCTTTCTGCCATAAAACCGCAATGATTGACTGGGAAACAACGGAACCGCTTACCGCGCTCACCCATCTGGATGGCAGGAACGGCCGAAAGCTCACCGCCCTGCGGCGGTATTTTTCCGAATTTGCCTGGATGAAGATGCGTTTTGGTGTAATGGTTGATTATGTTACATGGATCTATAAATCATTAAACGCCAAAAAGGTTTCTTTATCTGTGGATTTTACTCTCGCTGATGCCCGGAAGGTTATACAACTGGAAAAGGCTGTAAATCATGATCTGAAAGCGCTTGAGCTCTTTCTCGCCTCCCGTCTAAAAAGGTCCCGCCTATTAAAGCTCATTCCCTACATAAATCTCGGTCTCGGATCAGAAGATATTAACTCGATGGCATTTGCTCTCCTTTTAAAAAGCAATAGGGGAGAGGTGTTGCATCCTGCGATAGCGGAAATTATTGAACGGTTAGTTAAAATTGCTACGAAAGAAAAGACAACGTCTATGGTAGCAAGGACTCACGCACAACCGGCAAATATAACGACGTTTGGAAAAGAGATCGCCGCTCCCCTTTCTAGATTGTGCGACGAGTTCGAAATATTTCATACTACGGAATTTCAGGCAAAATGTTCCGGTGAAGTCGGATCATATCAGGCGTTTATTGGTGTGGATCCGTCTTTTAATGCCATAAATTTTACCAACTCATTTATCCAGTCTCTGGGTTTGGTTCCCAGTGCGGTAAGTACGCAAATAGCGCCGTATGATAGTCTTGTACGCTACCTGCAGAGCCTCTCCCGTATCAATAGCATACTTCTCGATCTGTCTAAAAATATGTGGTTGTATGTTCTATTGGGCTACATAAAGGTGAAAAAGGTAGAAGCAGAGGTCGGTTCAGCCGGAATGCCGCACAAAGTAAATCCGATTTATTTTGAAGGGGCTGAAGGAGGCTTGGAGATGGCAAACGGAATAATAGAAATATTTTGCCGGAAACTTCCGATCAACCGTCTTCAACGTGATTTTTCCGATTCGACCATGCGGAGAAATATTGCGTTCCCTATAGCATTAAGCCTTCTGTCGTATCAAAGCATTTGCCAGGCGTTTGACAGGATTGAGGTAAATAAAGAACGAATTGCAGAGGATTTGAAAAATCACGCGGAAGTCTTTACGGAAACGATAAAAGCATACGGCACCACGCACGGAATTGGCGATATGTATGAACGGTTAAAAAATGCAACTCGCGGACGGGTACTGTCAGAAAAAGATCTTCATCGTATTCTCAATGAGCTCGGGCTAAAGGGATCAGAAAAGAAGGAGTTAATGGCGCTTTGCAATGAAAATCATAATCCATATCCCGGGATAATCGTTGAGAAAGTCGTTGCCAGGGCAAAGAAATTATTCGTATGAAATCATCAATTGTCGTCGGGCTTCAGTGGGGAGATGAGGGGAAGGGCAAAATTATTGACGCGATTGCGGGGTCGTTTGACTACGTGGTGCGCTGGAATGGCGGCAACAACGCGGGGCATACGGTGGTCGTTGACAGAAAGAAGTTTCCTTTATCCCTCGTCCCTTCCGGCGCTCTTCAAAAGAAAAAACTCCTCATCGCTCAAGGTGTTGTCATCAACCCCAAGGTACTGTTAGCCGAAATTTCTATGCTTGAGAATGCGGGCTATCGAGTAAATCTCATGATTGATCCCCGCTGCCACATCGTGATGCCCTACCATAGTGCCATGGACGCGGCCAGTGAAGCATGGAAAGGGAAAGACGCGACCGGTAGCCTGCATTTAGGAATCGGGTATTGCTATGAAGATCGAAACAACCGCGCCGGTATACGTCTCGAGTTTCTCACCCGGCCAATTTTTTTCCGGCAGAAACTTGAAAAAATACTTCCTCTCAAACAGGCAATTATTGAAAAAGCATATAGCATGAAGACGGATCTTGATCTGAAAAAAATTCTTGAGGAATATGTCTCGTACGGCAAAAAACTGCAAAAATATATTGGTGACATATCTTCACTCGTCACCCGTAAACTCGCTACTCATTCCTTTCTCTTTGAGCAGGCTCACGGAACGATGCTTGATCCGGTGTTTGGTACGTATCCCTTTACCGTCGCTCCGCCCACGATCTCCTCTGCGGTATTTCCTTCTGTTGGGATCGCGGCAAGGACTTTGCCGGTTATCGGCGTTGTGAAAGCATACACCACCCGCGTCGGCAACGGACCATTCCCGACGGAATTATTGAATAAAACCGGTGATACTATTCGGGAAAGAGGTCAGGAGTTTGGTACGGTGTCCAAACGACCACGACGCTGCGGATGGTTAGACCTACCGGTCCTCCGCTACGCCGTACGGCTTAACGGGGTGACACGGCTCGCGATCACGAAGCTCGATGTCCTGTCCGGTTTAAAGAAACTTTCCATTTGTGTCGGGTACCGGTATCACGGAAAAATTCTCCGGGAGTTTCCAGCCGAAATATCCGTGCTTACCGATTGTATCCCGGTGTATAAAACGATGTCCGGTTGGAGGCAGGATATCGGAGGAATCAGACTGCGGAAGGATTTTCCGAAACAAACAAAAGCGTATCTCTCATTTCTCGAAAAGCAGCTTTGTGTTCCTATACAATATATTTCCATAGGCGCAGAGAGAAAGGCGTTCATACAATTATGAAAACTCTTTCCCTTGGTTTGGCTTACGATGATGTACTATTAGTTCCACAAAAATCCCGGATACAATCCCGGTCTGATGTTATTACTAAAACGAAGTTGTCACGGAATATTTCTTTAGCTATCCCTTTTGTATCCTCCAACGTCGATACGGTGACGGAATCCGCTATGGCAATTGCTATGGCCAAACTGGGGGGCATTGGAATCATTCACCGCTTTATGACCATAGAACGTGAAGCGGAAGAAGTAGCCCGGGTCAAACGCTCGGAAGGTTTTATCATGGGAACGCCGTTTACGTTATCCCTCGATCATACCGTAGGAGAAGCCCGTAAGCGTATGAAACAGCAACGTGTCAGTAGTGCCATTATTGTTGATGAACATCAAAAGGTGTTGGGACTAGTTTCTGAACGGGATATGTGGTTTCTGACTGATGACGCCAAGCTCATGAAAAATGTAATGACCCCGAGAGAAAAACTCATCACGGCCGATGTGAGTGTAACACTTAAGGATGCACGGGAAATTTTCCGTACCCACAAAGTCGAGAAGCTGCCGCTTCTTCTCAAGGATGGAACGCTCGGTGGGCTCATTACGTCCCGCACGGTCCTTAACGAAGATATTTATCCCCAAGCGACTAAAGATGGGAAGGGCCGGCTCATGGTTGGAGCGGCTGTCGGAGTCGTAGAAGATTATCTGAAGCGGGCAGAGGCACTTATCAAAGCAAAAGTTGATGTGATCGTTGTCGATATCGCCCATGTGCATTCTAGTCATGGGCTTTTGGCGATCAAGAAACTGCGTAAACTGTGTGATCGCGTGGATCTTATTGGCGGCAATATCGCCACTCCTCAGGCTGCCCGTGATCTCATCGCATTGGGAGTGGACGGAGTGAAAGTCGGGATTGGGCCGGGTGGCATTTGCATTACACGTATGGTAGCAGGTGTTGGTGTGCCGCAGTTATCGGCTATTATGATGTGTTCAAAAATATCACAGAATGCTCATGTCCCGCTTATCGCTGATGGTGGAACAAATTACCCGGGAGATATGACTAAGGCTCTCGCTGCCGGCGCATCATCCGTCATGATTACCGGATGGCTTGCAGGTACCGATGAGAGTCCCGGAAGTATTATTTTACGAAAAGGTCAAAAGTTTAAAGTGCACCGCGGTGCTGCCTCATTTTCAGCCGTTGCTTCGCGAATGTTATCCGGGGTCTCCGGGCAAGTAAGGAAAGAAATTTCGGAACATGAAATTGAAAAAGAACTCGAAGAAATAGTTCCCGAGGGAATTGAGAGTTTTGTGCCCTATAAGGGGTCAGCAAAAGATGTAATCCATCAGCTCGTCGGTGCAGTTAAATCCGGTATGAGTTATTGCGATGCCTCGACAATTACTGAGCTTTGGAAACATGCCCAATTTATGCAGATTACCACAGCTGGATTTAGGGAAAGTACCCAGCATAATGTTGAAGAGATGTAGGAAAGCTGATAGAATAGCATGATATGGCGAATCAAAGAACATGGGTTTCAGGAGAAGGTGATACTAGAAAATCCGTTGATTTTCACGTCGGCGATACAATCAGAGTGCACTACAAGCTCATCGAACATGAGAAAGTCGCAGGGAAAACCAAGCGGGAAGTCAAAGAAGAAACGCGGGAACGCGTGCAGGTATTTGAGGGAATTGTCATCTCGATGAAAGGAAGTGGCGATAATACCATGTTTACCGTGCGTCACATGGGAACGGGCGCTATCGGCGTAGAACGTATTTTTCCGCTTATTTCTCCCTGGATCAGGAAAATTGAAGTGAAGAAAAAAGGTGAGGTACGACGGGCAAAACTTTATTATCTGCGCGGCCGCCAGGGCAAATCCGCCACCCGTATCAACGAGGGCACGTCTCCCTTTTGATGAAAAAGTATAGGTGCCAAGCTAGTCCACCTGCCAGGTGGTCAATTTACTTTTCGTAAAATATTAATGAATGGCGAAGTTGTATATGAGAGAAATGAATCTATTTAACCCGCCGGCCTAATTTCCTCTCCAAAGAAACGCTCTCTTTGCTGTACAAAAGCATCCCAACCAGAGTAAGCAGTATAATTTGGAATTGGCGTACCATCTAAAGCAAAAGTAACCGTAAATACATATTCTCCATTTGTCATACAAATAGCTTTTGAAGGCAATTTACTGCCGTCTTGCGGGGGAAACTCAATATAGTTTACTATCTCGTTGTTACCAACATCCATTCCCATGAGCGAGAAGATCTTAATGGCGATCGGATCGGCTACTTCTCGGTAACCGCCACTTTCGGAATGCATCGCCGAGACTAGATTATTAAGAACTCTTTGGGCGAGTTCATCTTTCTCAGGATCTCCACCCTTATGTCTATTTAGGAGAAAAAATTCTATCATCATTGGAATGTACTATATTAACAGGCTATAGTCAAGTTTTTTGACATTAACCCGACGGAAGATTTCCTGTACACCTGTTTTCTGTACACCTGCCGGATGGATTAGCTTGGCACATCTTCTTACATAACATAAAAGAACAGGTGCCAATCTAGTCCACCTGCCAGGTGATCATGATCAATGTGAGTCGGCTGAGATTCGAACTCAGAACCAACAGCTTAAAAGGCTGCTGCTCTACCGTTGAGCTACCGACCCTTATCACCGAAATTGTACCACGGCGAGGACTACTTGTGCGATTGCAAGGATCACCTGGGAAACGGCCAGATAAAGCATCATTCTCTGAACTTTATCCGCTCCCGCGTTAACGTCTACTGCCGACGCTTATTGGTCAGAAGCGACGCTACAATCATATCCGTCGTCTGCCCTTTGGGATCCATAATCGTTTCCATGGGTGTATTGTAGAATATTAGCCGCCTTTTTTCCACTTTACAGCGGTCAGGAGCGGGGCGTAGATGTCATCAACGGGCTTGATAGTTAGAGCTTCGATTTCTTCTTTTGTCGGCGGGTGATTCTGAAATTGTACAGTTGGAACGTCTTTGATGATAGCAAGTGGCGTCTGCTCATTGCCCTCTCCCATGATGGTAACTGCCGCGGCGGCCAGGCCGTCGATGATGCTTGCCTTCGTTATGTGGAGGTTCTTGCCAAAAATATCAGGGGTACCGATATAATTTTTTAGAGGCTCTAGACCACACCAGGCAATCGCCCGACCGCGAGTTCCCCATTGGAGCGGTATAATATGGCTATCGGTGATGATGACGCCAAGTTTGGTAATCGTATACTTCTTCCGGAGATACTCCCAGATCAAGAATGCAGATCGAAATGGATTTTTGGGCCAGAGGATAAAATAGCCGTTGCCGTTGCTTTCGTCTATTCCGGCATTGGCCACAAGCAAACTGTTTTTGATGGTGATGGTGACACCGTAGGTTTGAGAGACGGGAACGTTGAGCCAGAAATCAGCTTCTTGTTTAATAAGATTGTGTTTATCGATCAATCCGTCGTTTTTAACCACCGCTCCTTCGCAGATACTCACGATTTTAGACGTGATAACGAGGATGTCTCTGTCTGAAAGCGTTGGGATGCAATCATCAAATATTGGTAAAAGCGAATCACCCACTACGACCGCCTTTGTTTTGAATGGAGTTACAATCATAGGTTATAGTATAGATGGTATACTTATTCTATGAAAAATAAATACAGTGCGGTATGGGTTTCTCATTCCTCTATCAGTGATTATCTCAAGTGTCCGAGGGCGTATTATCTGCGAAACGTCTACCGCGATCCCAAGACGAACCATAAAATCTCCCTCATGGCTCCTACCCTTGCTCTCGGCCAGGCAGTGCATGAGGTCATAGAGTCTCTCTCAACGCTACCGATCGAGAAACGATTTGAAGAGTCGGTTCTCATCAAGTTTAACCGGGTCTGGGAAAAAGTAACGGGGAAGAAAGGAGGGTTTGTCGGTCCCGCTGACGAGGAAAAATATAAGTCGCGGGGAATTGCAATGCTCAAGCGTGTCATCGATAACCCCGGTCCATTAAACAATAAGGCAATCAAAATCCGTCAGAATCTTCCGTATTACTGGCTTTCGGAAGAAGATAATATCATTCTCTGCGGCAAAATCGACTGGCTGGAGTATGTCGAAGCGACCGATAGCGTCCGTATCCTCGATTTTAAAACAGGCAAGTTCGACGAAGATCCGGATTCGCTGCAACTTCCTATTTACTATCTCCTGGCAACTCATTGTCAGAACCGAGCTGTAAGTGGAGTCATGTATTGGTATATCAATCACGATACAGAACCAGTGAGCTTGGATTTGCCTGATCCAAAGTTATCAGAGGAAAGAGTATTGGAGATAGCCAAACGCGTGCAACTTGCGAGAAAACTCGAACGGTTTGTGTGTAAGGAAAAAGACGGATGCAATAGTTGTAGGCCTCTTGAGGCAATAATTGAGGGCAAGGCGACGTTTGTGGGATTAAACGACTTTGGCCAGGATGTCTATGTATTACCCTTGGGAAATACGTGATATGCTGAAATCTACTATGTGGAAGAATATCCTTGGAATAAGTCTTGTCATTGCGCTTCTGGTCGTGATAGGCTTCATGGTAGTGATACCGAATAAAACCTATTCAGCTATCCTTCATACGGAAGCCGGCGATAAGGTATAGAGGTAGTCGATAAAATCGCTACTGCCCCTGTCACCCAAAGGCCTACTGGAGAAGAGTCCCAACCCGTGACTCCCGTCAAAGTAACCTCGGTTGAAATTATCGAAAGCTTGTGATATACTACTTTCTATAGTTGGATTGAAGTGTAAGAGAAAAAACGCCTCAAGATTTTTTAACCTCTCGCGTCTTTTCCCCATTTCAGTATTCTTTTTATTTCTTAAGCAGTTATATTTTTCAATAGTGTTATTTGTATGCAATTTCAACGTAGACGATTTACTCATGGAGGGGGCAACGGCGGCCGCATGCGGCCGATTAAAACCGTATCTAAATCCCTCATTTTGTCTGCCATAGAACAAAGTAAAAAGCGTCAGACAATAGAAACTCCTTCTATCCAGACTCCAAAATCATCCCATGTATTTGCTGACTACGCTCTTAACCCGACTCTTCAGGAGAATATCCGGGTAAAGGGTTTTGTAACGCCGACTCCCATCCAGGAACAAACAATCCCCGCCATTTTAGAGGGACGGGATGTCATAGGAATGGCCAAAACCGGTACAGGAAAGACCGCTGCTTTTCTTATTCCATTACTTCAAAAAATTTCAGTGGATCGCGGGCAGCGGGTATTGGTCGTCGCACCGACCCGTGAGCTTGCCTACCAAATTCATAAGGAACTGCGGGATTTTGCGCGAGGACTCTCCATCAAAAGCGCGCTTCTCATCGGAGGGACGGGTGAGTGGCGGCAACGGGAGGATTTGGCACGAGACCCGCACGTTGTAATAGCTACTCCCGGCAGACTCAAAGATTTTGTCCAATCTCATGACATTCGACTTTCCGGATTTCGGAACGTGGTCTTAGATGAAGCGGACCGCATGGTAGACATTGGATTTATTAACGATGTTAAATACTTCATATCCCTCATTCCCAAACAGAGGCAATCGCTATTTTTTTCTGCAACGATTTCCGGTAGGGTCGGAGAAATCTTAGCTGAATTTGTTCATGATCCCGTACGGGTGAGTGTGGGCTCAAACGATTCCGTTGGCAGTATCGTTCAGGATGTCGTACGAGTAGCCAATAATCAATCCAAGGTTGACGTGCTTCACAAAATGCTCAAACAAGATTCGTTTGATAAGGTACTCGTTTTTGGTCGTACGAAACACGGAGTACAACGTCTCTCTGATGAACTCGCGAAGCGTGGAGTCAAATCCGGAGCAATCCATGGAAACAAACGGCAGAACCAACGGCAATACGTACTGAATCAATTCACGAGAAGCGAGATTCAGATTCTCATTGCCACAGATGTGGCAAGCCGGGGTCTGGATATCCCCAACGTATCCCACGTTATCAACTATGATCTTCCGGAAACAATCAATGATTATACGCACCGTATCGGACGTACCGGTCGGGCTAATAAGCACGGGATAGCACTTACATTTATGGACTAAATAGTGTATACTACAACTATTAATACTCAATCTCCTATCAGTACTTACTCCAGCATTACTCAACGCAATATCGTTTTGGATACTGCGGAGAATTTAACTCAAATAGGTCATTGGGCGCTTGAATGTTTTGGCAAGGAAAAGGACAGAATAGAATTGTTTTTAACCCTCACCCGGAAGAATTTAGATGCGCTCGAAGGGTACCCGTTATCAGCTTCATTCGGACCAGATTTTAATAAAGTACGAAAGAATTTTCATAAATTAGAAGAAGAGTATCGCTCAGGCATTGTTGACCGGACTATTTGGGGAAACGGCATGCTCAAATGGGGTAGTACCCTCACCCGAAGTTCAAAATTTATTTAGGTTGGTAGCCCCAACCAGATTCGAACTGGTGTAAACGGGCTGTCCCAGCACTATCTAGCCGCGTAATCGCGGCGTAGAAGTGCGGGATCCCGTACTTTTATGGCGCTTGTTTTCAGTACCCCCACGGGGATTCGAACCCCGGATTTACTGGCTGAAAACCAGTCGTCCTAGGCCGCTAGACGATGGGGGCATTTGCGCTTCCATCCTCAAGCGCCTAAAAGTACTGGGAAAAACCCGTTGTCCTGACCGCTAGACGATGGGGCCTCTTCTTCAATTATATCAAACTCCTGAAGGATGTGTTATACTTGTGTATACTGAAAGGAGAAAAAACTATGAAGGGTACAATTAAAACAAAAACCGACAGAGGATTTGGTTTTATTAGCCGCGATGGCGAAGTAAAAGACCTTTTCTTTCATTCTAAAGATCTAGTTGGTGTCACCTATGACGAAGTTCAAGTAGGAGATGTTCTGGAGTTTGATGTAGAAGATGGACCAAAAGGCCAAAGTGCAAAGAATGTAAAGCGAGTATAATGCTCATTTTGATTCAATACGCACTAAAAAAGTTCCACTAGCATGGAACTTTTTTTATTTATCCCAGCACTTCCGGCAGCGGGCCTGGAAGACGGAAGCGTCGAGCATGGAAACGAATGCCGGATCCGGGGCAAGGGAATCGGATGGTACTTTCTTTTCATGCGATCATTTTATCATACTCTATTGACAGAAGAGTTATTCGGGTATATTTTGGATATATGACCATATGAGTGAAATAATTGATGAACAAGTTTCGGTAAATTTTATGAAAGCGCCTACGTCTCTTTACTGGCGCGGGCGGCGGTATACGATCACTAAAGTTGGCCTCCACCATATCACAAGGGAAGGGCGGACGATGCTTCATATTTTCTCCGTTACGGACGGAACGACCGCATTTAAACTGGAGCTTAATTCAGAAACGTTGGGATGGAAATTACTGGAGATAGAATCTCAATGATAAGCACCAAGCATCAAATACCAAGCACCAAACAAATTCTAATTTCAAAATCACAAATTCTAAACGTTTTGAACATTGGTGCTTAGAATTTTGATATTATTTGGGATTTGGTGCTTAGGATTTGGAATTTTATGAGTATATTTAATCCCTCTCTTCCCACCATCATGCATGTTGATCTCAATTCCTGCTTTGCAACCATCGAACAGCAGGCTAATCCGCTTCTTCGCGGGAAACCAATTGTCGTAGCGGCCTACACGACCGGCAGAGGGTGTATTTTAGCGGCGTCTGTGGAAGCCAAACGCCTGGGCATCAAAACCGGCATGCGGGTTTCTGAAGGGAAAAATCTCTATCCGCGCCTCGTCGTCTTACCTCCTGATCCGGAGAAGTACCGATGGGTGAACCGGAAACTCCAGACACTCCTTTCTTCCTACACGCCGCATCTCTCCGTTGAATCTATTGATGAAATGGTGATGGATCTGGCGGGAACGCCGGCGCTTACGCGCTTATTGTCATTGCGAGACCGTTCCGACGGCGAAGCAATCTCTAGAGATCGCCACGCCCCTTCGGGGCTCGCGATGACAGAAAGAAGTATGGTTCTTGTTGCTGAGAATATAAAGCAACGTATTAGAAATGAAATTGGTGAGTGGCTCATGGTTTCTATCGGCATTGCGCCAAACCGGTACCTTGCCAAAGTAGCCTCCGGCCTTCATAAGCCTGATGGGTTGGACGTGATCACCAAAGAAAATATTGAGGAGATCCTTACAGGACTTCGGCTTGAGGATCTCTGTGGCATCAAAGAAGGAAATGCAGGCAGGCTCCGGCTTGCCGGTATCGGCACGCCGGTTGAGTTTTACCACGCTTCGGAGGTTACGCTTGTTGGGGCCCTTCACAGTAAAACCGGTTGGGATTGGTGGCAGCGGCTCCACGGGTATGACCCAGAGTGGAAAAACGTGCCACAGAAGAGTTTCGGTCAGTCGTTTGCTCTCGGAACTTTTCGCATACCAAGCGATCCGGAGATTGTCAAAATCATGGCACAGCTAATTGTAAAGATGGGCAGGAGGCTTAGGGCCGCCGGGTTTGTGGCCCAGGCCTTAAGCGTATCGCTTCTGTTTGCCGACTATTCCCATTGGGTGAAAAACGCGCACAGACAAGAGCCATTATTTGCTGATAGCGACTTTTTGGGAGAGGCGAGAGGGCTTCTTATCCAAGCTCCTGCCAAGCCCGTACGGATTCTTGCAGTGACCAGCTTTCTCTTAACACCGCGGGGTACGGGACAGATAGGATTATGGAATACCGATGAGCGTAAATGGAGAATTACCGATGCGATAGACACAATCGCCGATCGTTGGGGAGAATTTACGGTGTCGCCAGGCCGGATGCTTGGAATGGAGCAGAAGGTACTTGACAGAATTGCGTTTGGTAGGGTATTGTAAAAATACAAGTAAACCCAGCACCATCGGATGGTGCTGGGTAAATATATCGAGAGTGACGGGGAAAGAACTAGCTTGATGATCCGTCCGGCAACCCTTTATGTGCGGGTGCCACTACTAGCCCCTCCGAATCGGAGGGGAGTGATTGGCTTATAAAAGGAAACATATGCCTTCGTTTACATCTTTTACTTCAGAATCAGTAGCTTCCGGTCATCCGGATAAAATCTGCGATCAGATATCTGACGCAATTGTGGATGCGGCTCTTTCAGTGGATCCGAAGTCCCGCGTAGCTATAGAAACATTAGTGACGACTAACCGCGTCGTCCTTGCCGGAGAGGTCACCTGTCCCAAAAGGTTGCCTTATGAATCAATCGCCCGTGATGTTATCCACTCTCTGGGTTACACCAACGGCATCTATAACTTTTCCCATCAGTCGCCGATGTCCATCTATATCCATGAGCAGTCGCCGGATATTGCCGTGGGGGTAGATAGCGGCGGTGCGGGAGATCAGGGTATGATGTTTGGTTATGCCTGCAGGGAGACTCCGGAGCTTATGCCGTTACCGATAATCCTGGCCCATCGATTAGTAGAAAGGCTCGATGAGGTACGGGAAAAAGGCATTCTGCCGTATCTTCGGCCGGACGGAAAAAGTGAAGTAAAAGTTTCTTATGAAAAAGGAAAACCGTTAGCGGTAGAACAGGTGGTCATCGCCGTGCCGCACGACCCGAAAGTCCAAAGCGATGAGGTGAAGAGTCAACTAATAAATAGAGTCATTAAACCCGTACTCAAAAAATATGGCCTCAAAGTTCCGAAGGAGAGAGACATCATCATCAACGGTACCGGTAAATGGGATATTGGGGGACCGGCCTCTGACACGGGAGTGACGGGGAGAAAAATCATCGTGGATACGTATGGCGCGTACGCGCGGCATGGTGGCGGGTGTTTCTCGGGTAAAGATCCTACAAAAGTAGACAGAAGTGCAGCGTACGCTTGCCGTTATATTGCCAAGAACATAGTCGCGGCGAAGCTTGCCGATCGGTGTGAGGTACGGGTAGCCTATGTCATTGGACATCGTGAACCGATAGCCAAATCCGTAGAATGTTTTGGGACGGAGAAAAAATCGTTGAAGACCATTGAACGCTTCGCATGGCAACTTCTGGACCTGTCTGTCCCGGGAATTCTGGAAGGGCTACAACTTCGCCGGCCGATCTATCAACAAACAGCACGATACGGCCATTTCGGCCGTGATGGATTTCCGTGGGAGCGGGTAGTACAATAGCTTCGATGAGTGACTGGCGGCCTCTTGCGGATATACTAAGACCACAAACACTCGATGAAGTAGTCGGACAGGAACATCTAGTGGGAAAGACAGGGATTATCCGGATGATGCTCGAGACAGGTTTCCTGCCTTCCATGATCTTCTGGGGACCACCGGGATCAGGGAAAACAAGTTTGGCGTATCTTCTCGCGACACTCACCAACGCAAAATTTGTCGCAAAATCCGCCGTCACATCCTCGCTTGCCGAAGTTCGTACTATTATCAAGGAAGCACAGGCGCGCCTGGACACGAATTTACAGCGTACCGTCTTTTTTCTTGACGAGATTCATCGCTTTAACAAAGCCCAGCAGGACGCTCTTTTGCCTCATGTAGAGCATGGAACCGTTATCTTCATCGGCGCTACCACGGAGAACCCCTCATTTGAGGTGATCTCGCCGCTTCTTTCTCGATGCCGTGTGCTGATTCTCAAACCGCTTGAAGACAAAGACCTGGATGCTATCATCGATCGAGGCCTGGGCTACCTCAAGCGTACCATTGCCGATGATGCGAGGGCGTTCCTCAAAGAAATAGCCAACGGTGATGCTCGCGCGCTTCTGACAATTCTTGAGATCGCTTCCCGATTACAAAAGAAAGCGCTTCGCATGACCGATATTGAGGTTGCCGCTCAAAAAAAGATGCTTCAGTATGACCAAACCGGCGAAGAACATTACAACACGATCAGCGCGTTCATCAAATCCATGCGGGCAAGTGATATTGATGCAGCGCTTTATTATCTTGCGCGTATGGTCGCTGCTGGCGAAGATCCGCTCTTTATTGCCCGCCGCATGGTGATTTTTTCCTCAGAGGATATTGGTCTTGCCCAGCCCACCGCGTTGGTTGTCGCCAACGCCGTGTTTGACGGGTGCCACAAAGTCGGATATCCGGAAGCACAGATTTTACTCGCTCATGGAGTGAGCTACTTGGCCTTAGCAAAGAAAGATCGCAGTGCCTATGATGCGTTTTTTGCAGCTTTGTCTGACGTCAAACAGTTCGGCAACCTTCCGATTCCTTTAATGATCCGCAATGCCCCGACGAAGCTCATGAAAGGACTTGGGTACGGGAAGGGATATGAGAAGTATACGACAGAAAGCTTGCTACCTGATAAGATAAAGGGGAAGAAGTATTATAAATCAAGCCCAAAATTCTAATATCTAAATCCTAAACAAATTCAAATGCTCAAAATTCCAAATTAAAACCGTTTAGATTTTTGATATTTGGGTTTTGATATTGTTTAGAATTTAGTGCTTGGTATTTGGAATTTACGAACCGACGGAGGAGGTGAGTTGTATGGATATACAAATTGGGAAAGTGACACACTACTATGACAAAATTGGCGTAGCGGTGGTGGAAGTTAAAAACCAACCGCTTAAAGTGGGCGATACGGTCAAAATTTCCGGCCATGATAAGGAACACACGCAGAAGGTAACTTCTCTGCAGGTCGAACACAAAAAAGTACTCGCGGTACCACCGGGAGAATCTTGTGGCATGCAGGTAGGCGAGCCGGTAAAGCCCGGCGACGTGCTATACTTGGTTGGCACATGAAAACGGAAACGTCAGCCGGCGGCATCATCGCCTGCCACAGAATCAATTCGTGGTATGTCCTGATACTCAAGGACATAAATGATACCTGGACGTTTCCTCCTATCCGCTATTTCTATCAACATGGGTGCCTATTGACCGGGCGATTGCTATGATAGGATATAGGCAAACGAATGTGGGATTATTGGAGGAAACATGGAAGTTACTGAAGCTCCAGACATCCAAAAAATGATGCGCATAATTCTTAGACGGACCCCATTTGATCATGTGAAGCAATCACAGATCACCTGCATGCGAAGTACGGGTGCTACGAGCCGTGCATACGCACGAATTTGGAGTTTCCCCAAAATATGGCAAAAAGCCCTCTCACACCCGCCGCACTACATCATCGAAGTTCTGTCTCATCATTTTGACAAACTTTCTGAAGATAATAAAGTCCGCACCATCATCCACGAACTTATGCATATCCCCAAAAACTTTTCCGGTGCCCTTGTCCCGCACCGCGGCAGATATCATAGAATAGACCATAGAACGATGGAAAAGTTGTTTCAGACGTATAGAAACTCGATATGATTACCCTTCTTCACGGCGAAAACATCATGGCTTCGCGAAACGCGCTTACCTCCCTAAAATCACAAAGCGCAGATCGGGAAATCCGACAGTTAGACGGAAACGGGCTTGACGTGACCATGCTCACCCAAGCGCTTGAATCGGCGGGATTATTTGGCACAGAAGTACTCATTGTTATTGAAAATCTGCTGTCAAAATCCGAGAAAAAGGGAAAGACCTATGATGAACTTATTGAGGTTTTGATAAAAAATGAAAATACTGCACAGGTTATTCTTTGGGAAGGCAAAGAAATCACTCCTACCGTCATCAAGCGGCTCGGAAGTCGGATAGACGTACGTCTCCATAAAACACCAAAAGTAATATTCCAACTCCTGGATGGGCTCCGGCCTCACGGCGGCGTTTCACTCCTCCCATTACTTCAAGAAACTCTTCAAACGGATGCCGCAGAGCTTTTTTTTGCAATGCTTGTCAAACGAACTCGACAGCTCATTATGCTCAAAGATAATGTCGCGCCCGAGGGGCTCCAAGGATGGCAAGCCGGGCGTTTGACAAGCCAAACCAAGTCCTTTACGATGGATAGACTTCTTACTATGGAGAAAAGGCTTCTTGAAATAGATATCTCCACGAAAACCGGCACCTCGCCGTTTCCCCTCGCACAGCAGTTGGAATTATTTTTTGTGGATATGTTACTCCCATAAGACGGTTATGCAAATATGTATATTGCAAGTTGCGGTCGCTCCTTACAATGTACAGGCCTATAACTTAAGAGGAGGACGTGTATGACAGCATCTATTCCTGACCATGTGTTTCGCGGGTATGACCTTCGCGGTCTCGTCGGCAGTGAACTCAATAATGAGACGGTCGCACTGTTGGGCAAAGGATATGCCACATGGCTTCTGGAGCGCAGGATTTATGATTGTGTTATCGGTTACGATTGCAGACTCACCGGGCCAACATTTCGTGACGTCATGGTTCGGGAACTTACAGACAGCGGTATTACGGTTTTTGACATCGGCATGACGCTTTCGCAAATTGCCTACTTTGCCGGTTATTTCTTCCGTACGCGCGGCATGGTCATGATTACTGCCTCCCATAACCCCAAAGAGTACAACGGATTTAAATTCGGCACCGGTTATTCGGAGACCATGCTCACTGACGAAGTGATCGAGCTTCGGGATTTGGTCAAAGCGGGTCGCTTCAAAACACGAGCTCCCAGGGGGACATACGTCCAGCACGACATAAAAAAGGACTACATAGAGGATCTCATGCGTCGTGTAGATACGATACGCAAGTTCAAAGTTGTCGTGGATGCCTGCGCTTCTACGCCGGGCATCTTCCTTCCTGATATCCTGCGTCGAGCCGGTTGCGACGTTATTGAACAAAATACCAAACCCGACGGTAACTTTCCTGTGGGCACACCTGATCCCACGGAGCGTGAGGTTCAAGAGCGCCTCGCCAAGCGCGTCGTGGCGGAGAAGGCGGATATCGGATTTTCCTACGATGCGGATGGAGACCGGATCGGCGTTGTGGATGGACAAGGAAATCTCATTTGGAATGATACGTTAGTTTCCCTTTTTGCCAAAGACGTTCTGGAATTCCTACCCGGTGCAAAAATCGTCTACAATACACTCTGCTCCAAACAGGTCGACGACGTGGTGCGCGCGGGTGGCGGGAAACCAGTTATGTGGCTGACCGGTCACTCGTTTATCAAGGCCAAGGTCCGTGAGGAGCACGCGCCGTTTGGCGGCGAGCTCTCCGGGCACATCTATTTCGTCGATAATTTTTACGGGCATGATGACGGGGCGATTGCGTCGCTCCGACTCCTCGCGTACTTAACCCGTATTAACAAGTCGCTTAAAGAGGCGATCAGTGAGCTTCCGAAATACATCTCGAGCCCGGAGATAAAGGTGGGCTGTCCGGATGCGATAAAGTTTGATTTGGTGAGCAAAAAGATAGGTGGAGAGATCAAAAAACTGTATCCCGATGCGCGCTATACGGAAATAGACGGCGTACGCATGGATACCCAAGCAGAGATGCTCATTGTCCGCGCTTCCCAAAACGGACCGTATTTGACGGTCAAGTTTGAGGCTAAAGCCAAAGAGCAATACGACCTGCTACGCAAGCAGGTGAGCGAGATCCTGCATAGGCATACCGAAGTGGATTTTTCCAAAGGCGTCAACACAAAAGCACTTGAATAAATGAATACATCTGATCTTCTTTACTTCCGTAAGGTAGCCGAACGCATCGCAAAAGAAGCCGGTGAGCTCATTCTGACCTATCGCGGAAAAACACTGAAAACTAAAAGTAAAACACACCCCCTTGATATCGTTACGGAAGCGGACTTAGCCTCGGAAGCATTCATCCTTGAAGAAATTCACAAAGAGTTTCCCGATCATGATTTTTTTTCAGAGGAGAGCGGCGCAGGAGGATCTCGCTCTCTATTTCGTTGGATTATCGATCCTATTGACGGCACAAGGGAATTTGCGAGCGGCATACCCTTGTTTGCTGTACTTCTCGGGCTCGAGTATAACGGAGAAATTATTGTCAATTGTGTTTCCATTCCGGCTATGCAAGAGCTATATTCTTGTGCAAAGGGATTGGGTACATCGTTCAATAGTCGCCCCATCCGCGTATCTCAACAAACCCAACTTAAGGAGTCTATGGTCTATGTTCATCCTCCTAGATACAGCACGGCTGAACCTGCTTTTCAGTCTATTTGGAGAATGATGAGTCGCATTGCGCGAAGCACATACAGGCTCCAGACTGGATCATATGATATGTTATATCTCAGTTGGATTGCCCGCGGAGCATGGGAAGGATTTATACTTCCAGTCAATTATCCCAAATGGTGGGATGTTGGTACTTGTATGCTCTTGGTTCAAGAAGCAGGAGGCAAGGTCACGACATTCAAGGGAGATCCAGTTACAGAAGAGAACTACAAAAAAGAAGGCATTCTTGCTACAAATGGAAAAATACATGAGCAGCTGTTAGCATTAATATAGAAAGGAGTACCTATGACTAATCTTGATGACGTTGCAGCAATGAAGAAGTTAGATCCCTCGGGAGTGTTAGAATCTACGGGGAAGTTTGCGGACCAATGTAAACAGGCGTGGGAAGAAGCATCGGCTCTCACCTTTCCGGTAAGCTACAAAAACATTTATAACATTGTGGTCTGTGGTATGGGCGGGTCGCGGTTTACCCCGCGAACGATAAAGGAGCTTTTCCGGGACCGCATCAAGGAGCCCTACGAAATCGTAGAAGACTATACACTTCCCGCATACGTTGATCAGGATGCCTTAGTGATTCTTTCTTCTTATTCGGGCACCACGGAGGAAGTCCTTGCGTGTGGCCAGGATGCGGTCAAGCGGGGCGCACAACTGAGCGGTGTCATGAAAGACAGTGACGGCAAGATCGCCTCGTTTCTGAAAGCCCAGGGCGCAACGGCATACTTCTTTGACCCGAAATACAATCCCTGCGGCCAGCCCAGAATCGGCGGGGGCTACATGCTCATGGGGCATCTGGGATTGCTTAAAGCCCTCAAACTCATCGATATTGACGATGACGAAGTTACTCATGCACTCACGTACGTTGGGCAGCTTGCCGCCCAATACACGGCGGATGTTGCCACAAACAAAAACCCGGCCAAGCAACTTGCTTTAATACTTAAAGACACGCATCCGTTTATCGTAACCAGCGAGTTTCTTAAGGGCTTCGGGAATGGTTTTGCCAACCAAATCAACGAAACCGCCAAGATGATCTCCGACCCACGCCATATCTCAGAATTGAATCACCACATGATGGAAGGGTTGATGCGGCCGGATACCCTTCACCAGACCGGTCTTTTTGTCTTCTTCCGGTCCGATCTGTACACTGATCCTATCAAGAGGCGCTACACCATCACGAAGGAGGTTGTCCAAAAACAGAAGGTAAAAACGCACGACATATTCCTGAAAGGCCCCAGCAAGCTTGCGCAGATACTGGAGGCGTATACGCTTTCGGGGTTTACGACCTTTTACATGGCCATGCTCTACGACACCGACCCGGTTGCCATCCCCTGGGTAGATTACTTCAAACAAGAGCTTGCTAAAGCATAATGTTGATGTATACTTGTCCTACTATGAAACGAACTGTGCAACCATTGACAAGAAAAGATCTGACGGAAGAGCTGAAAAGATTCGCTACGAAAGATGATCTGAATAACGCAATCAAAGACCTCGCAAGCAAAGAGGATCTTGTCACTTTTAAAGACGCAATCCTGCATGAGATAGCAAAGATGCGTGATGAGGTGGCCATCGTTGGAGGCCAGCGGGATATTCTTGAGGATCATGAACTGCGAATAGAAACGGTCGAAAAACATCTTCACATCCAGCCAGCAGCGTAACAATTCCTAGTTGCGAAAACTTCGTAGATTCCCCATACTAGAATCATGACCCAAAAATTTGTCGTCTGGTTTAACGAGGTGGATAAGGGAGACATTCCCCTCGTGGGAGGGAAGGGAGCAAACCTCGGCGAGATGACCAAGGCAGGGTTTCCGGTTCCTCCTGGATTTATCGTCACCGCCAAAGCTTACAAACATTTCCTTGATATAACCGGAATTCGCTCTAAAATCGAAACAGCCCTTCACGGCCTGGATGTGGGCAGCAGCAAAGCATTGGATAGGGCATCTAAAACCGTTCGCGACCTCATCATCCGCTGCGAGTTCCCGCGCGATATAGCAAACGAGGTCATCCATGCGTATTTCAAACTCGATACCGGCATGATGACTCACGCCCATGTAGCGGTACGCTCATCGGCTACAGCAGAGGACCTGCCAGATGCTTCTTTTGCCGGACAGCAGGAAACGTATTTGAATGTTTATGGAGAAGCAAGTCTTATAGAAAAAATCAAGGAAGCCTGGGCCTCGCTTTTCACCGCCCGTGCCATCTTTTACCGTGCGACGCATAAATTCGATCACTTTAAAGTGCAAATTGCAGTACCGGTGCAGAAAATGATTGAATCAGAAACGTCCGGCATTATGTTTACCATTGATCCGGTAACGAATGATAAGCATGTGATCGTCATCGAAGCCATTGATGGTTTAGGAGAAATGATCGTCCAGGGGGCAGTGACTCCTGATCACTATGAAGTTGATAAAAAGACACTTACGATCAAAATGAAAACGGTCAAGGTGCAGGAGAAGAAAATGATCAAAAGAGGACATGGGAATGCCGTTGTGGCCGTTATGAAAAAAGACGGTGCAAAACAAAAGATAAGCGACGCGCATATTATTGAACTTGCCGGGATTGCAAAAAAACTCGAGAAGCATTACTTTTTCCCTCAGGATAGCGAGTGGGCAATAGAGAAAGGAAAGGTATACATCGTTCAGACGAGACCGGTGACGACGACGGGGAAAGGCGCTGTGTCAGGTGTCACGTATCAGGTGTCACGTCAAAACGAAATTTTATTAAAAGGTGATCCGGCGAGCCCGGGGATGGCAAGCGGTCCGGTGAAAATTCTCACATCTCCGAAAGAAATACATAAAGTTTTAACCGGTGATGTATTGGTTGCGGAAATGACGAATCCGGATTATGTCCCGGCGATGAGAAAGGCGGTTGCTATCGTCACTGAACGTGGTGGCCGGACCTCTCACGCTGCTATTGTCTCACGGGAACTCGGGATTCCGGCTGTGGTTGGTGCAAAAGACGCACGAAAATTACTTAAAGAAGGAGTAGTGATTTCTGTTAACGGAACTACAGGCGAAGTATATAAAGGCGCTATAAGACAGCATGAGACTCATGTGTCCCATGAGTCTCATGAAAAACTCAAGACAGCCACGAAAGTCTATGTAAACCTTGCAGAACCCAGTCGGGCAAAAGAAATATCCCGCTTGCACGTAGACGGAGTGGGACTTCTTCGTGCAGAGTTTATGATTGCAGGAATCGGTACACACCCAAAAAAGCTCCTGGCAGACGGGAAACGCACTGTTTTTGTCCACAATCTCGCAAGTAAAATAGAAAAATTCTGCAGCGCGTTTTCCCCCCGGCCTGTCGTATATCGAACAACGGATTTTAAAACCAATGAATATCGTAATTTAGCCGGTGGTAAAGCATTTGAGCCGGAGGAACCAAATCCGATGCTGGGATTTCGCGGAGCAGCGCGCTATATAGCAAATTCTGATGTTTTTTTCATGGAGCTTGATGCAATTAAGCACGTCCGGAACAAACTGGGATATAAAAATCTCTGGGTCATGATTCCCTTTGTCCGAACACCTACGGAGCTTCTGGAAGTAAAGAGGCTTCTTGCTTCAGAGGGTTTAGAACGTGGTACTTCTTTTAAACTCTGGATGATGGTCGAGATTCCAACTAACGTCATAAGGATAAATGACTTTTTGGATGTCGGTATTGACGGGGTATCCATCGGTTCAAATGATCTTACTATGCTGACTCTTGGAACGGACCGAGATAATAGTGAAGTAGCGCATGATTTTTCGGAACTTGATCCTGCGGTACTGTGGTCTATCGAAAGGGTCGTAACAACGGCAGCCAAACGCGGGGTTACTGTTTCCATATGCGGTCAGGCTCCGTCTGATTATCCCGATCTTGTCGAGAAACTCGTACGCTGGGGGGTGACGAGCGTATCGGTCAATCCTGATGCAGTCGATCATGTACGCGAAACGATAGCGGAAGCGGAAAGGAAGCTTGTCGTCAATCGTCATTCCGAGCGACCCCCGACTTGATCGGGGGGAGTCGAGGAATCTAGCGAAGCGCTCCCTTCGGTCGCTAGATCCCTCGCTTCACTCGGGATGACACATTCATATGATGTCTACTAAAATCTACTCCATCATCGCCCGTGAGATACTGGATTCACGGGGAAATCCCACAATTGAAACCATGGTC
>Ga0209211_10003134_pt1 | contig 27339 bp, 25 predicted proteins | sample RifGroA2_FD_183992 | JGI IMG/M metagenome (GOLD analysis project Ga0209211, IMG submission 183992) | Groundwater microbial communities from Rifle, Colorado, USA - Groundwater A2 (SPAdes) (version 2) | ecosystem: Environmental > Aquatic > Deep subsurface > Groundwater | place: Rifle, Colorado...
CGCTTCAAAGGCCGCGCTCCGTACTTGGCGTCATATCCTTTTTCGCCGATGAATTTTTTGAGCTCAAAAGTAAATGAAATCATAATATCCTTTGACTCCATCCGCTTGCGGACGACTTCGAGCTGTATATCGACGATTTGCTGGATGACGTCCGGCGACAGTGATGAGAAAATGATTATCTCATCGAGCCGGTTCAAAAACTCCGGACGGAAACTCCGCTCAAGGGCTTTCCGGGTCTTATCCTTCATGTCGGATTCTTTCCGCTCCCGCGTGTCTTCATCAATCGACGTAAATCCGAGCCCGCCGATTTCCTGCATGTACTCGCTCCCCACGTTTGACGTGAGAATAATAATCGTATTTTTGAAATTCACCGTGCGGCCTTTCGCGTCCGTGAGGCGGCCGTTATCAAGAATCTGAAGAAGAATGTTAAACACTTCCGGATGTGCCTTTTCGATTTCGTCAAAAAGGACGACCGAATACGGCCGGTGCTTTACGAGCTCCGTCAATTGCCCCCCTTCTTCATAGCCGACGTAGCCCGGCGGCGAACCGATTATTTTGGAAACCGTATGGCGCTCCATATACTCGGACATGTCGATACGGACAAGCGACTTCTCATCGCTAAACAAAAACTCGGCAAGGGTTTTGGCAAGTTCGGTTTTACCGACTCCCGTCGGGCCCAAAAACACGAATGACCCGATCGGACGATTTTCTTCCGCGATTCCCGCGCGGGAACGCCTGACCGCGTTTGCGATTTTTTTGATCGCTTCTTCCTGGCCGATAACGCGCTTTTTCAACTGGTCCTCCATTCTGATGAGCCGTGACGCTTCTGTTTCGATAATTTTCGTTACCGGAATTCCGGTCCAGCGCGCGACAACATCCGCAATGTCTTCCTCCGTAATTTCCGCGCGAAGGAGATGGCGCGACTTCTGGAGCTTCATGAGCTTTAGCTCGGCCTCACGAAGTTTTTTCTCGGCTTCGGGAATCGTCCCATAGCGAAGCTCCGCAACGCGCCCGAGGTCTCCAGAACGCTCCGCGATATCGGACTCCTGACGCGCTTCATCGAGCTCGCGCTTGAGCGCGCGAACCGCGCCGATGGTCTCTTTTTCCTGCTTCCACGCGGCCTCGAAGTCCGCGATGCTTTCCTGGAGATCGGAAATTTCTTTTTCGGCGTCTTTCAGACGCGCACGCGCCTTTTTATCCGATTCTTTTTTTAACGCCTCACGCTCGATTTCGAGCTTCGTGATTTTCCGACGCGTTTCATCAATTTCTTTTGGCAAAGAATCCATCTGAAGCCGCAGAGATGAAGCCGCTTCATCGACAAGATCAACGGCTTTATCGGGCAAAAACCGTTCGGTGATGTACCGGGATGAAAGATTTGCCGCAGCACCCAGTGCTGAATCGGTTATCCGGATTCCGTGGTGCGCCTCGTATTTGGGATTGAGCCCCCTTAGGATAGAAATAGTATCCTCAACAGACGGTTCGTCGACATAGACCGGCTGAAAACGGCGCGCAAGAGCGGGGTCACGCTCAATATAGCGCTGGTATTCTTTTAACGTTGTTGCGCCAATCGCGTGGAGTTCTCCCCTGGACAAAGACGGTTTAAGCATATTTGACGCGTCCATCGCTCCTTCGGCCGCACCCGCACCCACAATCGTATGAAGCTCGTCGATAAACACGATGAATTTTCCGCCCGCGCGCTCGATCTCTCGCAAAATCGCCTTCAAGCGGTCTTCAAATTCACCGCGGTACTTTGTTCCCGCGATAATCGCCGCAAGATCTATAGAAATGATTTCTTTTTCTTTGAGCGTTTCCGGAATGTCACCGGATACGATCCTTTGGGCAAGCCCCTCGACGATCGCGGTCTTCCCGACGCCCGCTTCTCCGATGAGAACCGGATTGTTTTTCGTGCGGCGCGACAAAACCTCCATCACGCGGCGAATCTCCCCGTCGCGGCCGATCACGGGATCGAGCTTTTCCGCACGCGCAAGGCGCGTCAGATTCCGCGCGTACTTTTCTATCACGTTATATTTCGACTCGGGCTCGGGATCCGTAATCCGCTGGCCTCCTCGAAGCTCGGCAAGAGCTTTCAAAACAACCTCCTTATTCAAACCCTCGCGCTCAAGAATCTCGCGCGCACGAGAATTGATTTCGATAAGCGACAAAAGCAGATGTTCGGTTGAAATAAATTCGTCTTTTAATTGAGCTGCCTCGCGGTGCGCCTGCTCAATCGTCTTTGCAAGATCCTGAGTGAGGTAGACCTGGCCGATCGGAGTCGCAACCATGGCGCCCCGCGGCATCGCGTCAAGCGCCTCAAAAAGACGGTCAACCAAAAGCGACACATCCACTTCCAGACGTTCCAAAATCGAATCAACCGTTCCCTCCTCCTGCAAAACGAGCGCGGACAATAAATGCAAAACATCGATCTGCTGGTGCGATCGCTCAAGCGCAAGATCATGCGCTTTCTTTAAGACCTCCTGGGCTTTGATGGTGAATTGTTGGAATGGGGGCATACGACTCGGAATCTGCTTTTGAAAAACTTCACAAAATCCCGCCGAGATTTTGTTCATCAGAGCTCGACCTCGCTCGTCCCTCTCCGCCATCTGGCGGATCGGGACACCATGGCCGCTTGGTCTCGCATGTTTTCAAAAGCAGATTTCCTCGCTTAGATGTAAATAGAACGCGCGCGCGCTAAAAAGTATTCTCAAAAGCAGTTTTCTTTACTTAATATTTCCTGCAATAGTCGCATAAGCTGTTATTTTTTTCTTCATCAGTAAACAGAGTTTTCCCGCACTCCATGCACGTTTTACTCATTGTTTTGCAGCGGTTGCAGATTCCCGTGGTTTTCTCGCTCTGGTCGTAGAGTATGCCGTGGCATTTCGCGCATTTGGTGATGAATACTTTGCATTGCCTGCAGAGCGCGGTACTTTGTTCCTCCTGTGAAAAAAGCGTATTATCGCAATTCTTGCATTTTGCCATATTGTATGCGGGAATACGTGTAAGACCTCTTGCAAAATAACATTCTGGCTAATTTCCCAAAAAATCGACTGCAAAGGACTCATCGGAACTTACCGTACTTATATCAAGTACGCCTACATTCCTCTTCGCCCTTTTCGCTCGAAATTTGTGAAAATTATCACAAAAACTTATTTTGCAAAAGGTCTATATATCATCTGTATCATTATACACGAAAAAAATTAAAAAATCAAGAGAGAAAAAGGCCTCTGCGGCCTTTTTAAACACGCTATCCGGGAAATCCTATCAAGCGCTCGATTGCCTTCGCAATCGAAAAGAGTTTACTCTCTTGAAACCACGGGAGAACGAGCTGAATGCCGAAGGGAAGCTCCTTTCCGCCTCCGGCCGGAACCAACCCGCCGGGAATTGAGATCCCGGGAAGACCCGCGAGATTTATCGCGACTGTATATATGTCATTCATATACATCGAGAGCGGATCCTCTTTTTCTCCGAATGGGAATGCCGGAGTCGGCGTTGTAGGCCCAAGAATGACATCGACTTTCCTTGCGGTAAACGCGTGTTCAAAGTCCTTTGCGACAAGCGTCCGGACTTTTTGCGCTTTTGCGTAATACGCGTCGTAATAGCCCGCGGACAGGACATAGGTCCCGAGAATGATCCTCCGCTTCACCTCGGCCCCGAATCCCCGCTCGCGCGTTCGTGCATACGCTTCAAAAAGATTTTTTGCGCCTGCATCCGACGGCGCGCCGTAGCGAATGCCGTCAAAACGCGCGAGGTTTGCGGATACCTCGGACGGAACAACAATATAGTATACCGCGAGCGCGTAGGGCGCGTGGGGAAGGGAAATTGTTTCTACAATCGCGCCGCGCTCTTTGAGTTTCTCTAAAATCTGACGTATGCGTTTCTCGATTTCCGGATTGAGACCCGCGCCGAAATACTCTCTCGGAACGCCAACGCGAATCCCGCGAATGGAAACATGCTCTTTCTCTGGTTCATACGGCACATCGACCGACGTTGCGTCAAAATCATCTTTTCCCGCGATTGCGGAAAAAAGAATCTCGGCGTCCCGGACGGTTTTCGCAAATGGACCTATCTGGTCTAAACTGGACGCCATCGCGATAAGGCCGTGCCGGGACACGCGGCCGTAGGTCGGCTTAAAACCGACAACTCCGCAAAACGCCGCGGGCTGGCGAACAGACCCGCCGGTGTCTGACCCGAGAGCGCCAAGCGCCATCCCTGCCGCAACCGCAGCCGCAGACCCGCCGGACGATCCTCCGGGAACGCGGCCGAGATCGCGGGGATTTTTTGTAGGGCCGTACGCGGAATTTTCCGTGGACGAGCCCATGGCAAATTCATCGAGATTTGTTTTTCCAATGATGATTGCGCCCGCATCTTTCAATTTCCTCACAACGGTCGCGTCAAAACTCGCGGTATAATCCTCAAGAATTTTTGATCCCGCGGTCGCGCGCTTCCCACGCACCAAGATATTGTCCTTGAGCGCGATCGGTATCCCGAACAAAGGCGACTCTTGAGGCGCGTCCCGCAAGATCGCGTCTTTTTCTTTTGCCTCTTTCCGAGCGTCTTCATACACGTCCAAAAACGCGTGGATCTCAGGATCCTGTTCTTGAATCCGCAGCATGCAATCCGCGACAAGCCCCTGGACAGTAAGCTCGCCCGACCTCAATTTATGACGCGCATCTTCTATGGTGTATTCCATTATTCAAAAATAGCCGGTACAGAAATGTATCTGTTCTTTTTTCCCGGAGCCGCATTCAAAAGATCTGCACCCGCCCCTTCAAGCGCGTCTGATAACGGTTCGTCTGGGCGGAGGGCATTTTCCTCTCGCGTTCCTCCAGTCATTGGAGAAACACCCTCGGTATCAACTTCGTTAAGCTCGCGGACAAAATCCAAAATCGCGGTAAGCTCATCGCCGAAACGCTTTTTTTCGTCTTCACTGATCGTTATCCGCGCCAATTCTGCTGTGCGGATGACTTCTTTTTCCGAAAGCGCCATACTATTATTCACTAATCATTGATAAAAATGTTTTTTCGCTTACCACTCGGACGCCGAGGCGTTTCGCATCGTCCAGTTTGGATCCCGGGTCGGACCCCGCGACGACAAAACTTGTTTTTTTTGAGACCGATTCCGAAGTGTTGCCTCCGAACTCACGGATTTTTTGCTTTGCGTCGCCGCGCGTCATTGATTCAAGAGTTCCGGTGAGGACAAATGAAAGGCCCGCGAATTTTTTCGGCTTTCTCGAAACGGAAAAGTGCTTCGGCCTTACTCCCGCATGCGCCAATTTCTTTACAAATGCGCTGTTTGCCTTATCCCGAAACCAGCCGTATAGCGATCGCGCAACAATGTCGCCTATCTGGGGCACCGTCAGAAGTTTATCGGCTTCGGCGCGGGCGAGCTTTTCAAGCGTACCAAAATGTTCGGCAAGGTCAATTGCGGTTTCCTCGCCGACATGCAAAATCCCGAGGGCGTACAAAAATCGCGGAAGATCGATTTCTTTTTTTTCTTGAATCTCACGGATTAAATTCTCGGCGGATTTTTCCCCGAAGCGCGCGAGCGGAGCAATATCGCCCTCGGTGAGGGAAAAAAGATCCGCCGGATCCTCGACAAGGCCCTCTTCCAGAAGCCGATCAACGATCTTCGGGCCAAGGCCGGAAATATCGAACGCGCCCTTTGAAACAAAATGGTAAAACTTCTCCCGCCGCACGAGAAAACACTTTTCGGGATCGGCGATTCGATGCGCGACCTCGCCCGCGGAACGGACGACCGGCTCACCGCAAAATATTTTTGGCATTTTAAACGGCCGCGAACTCCGAGGACGCAGATTTTTGAGAACACGAAGAACATCCGGAATAACGTCTCCGGCGCGCTGAATAATCACCGTGTCTCCAACGCGGACGTCGAGGCGCCGAATCTCATCCATATTATGAAGCGTTGCCCGCGAAACCGTTACGCCGCCAACGTCAACGGGTTTTAAATGCGCGACCGGTGTCAGGACTCCGGTCCTCCCCGCTTGAATCACAATATCTTCGACAACGGTTGTTGCCTCGCGACCCGGAAATTTAAACGCAATCGCGCCCCGCGGGGCTTTACCGACAACGCCGAGCGTGTTAAAAACCGCATTGGAATTTACTTGAACGACAATGCCGTCAATGAGGAATGGGAGACGCTCACGAATCGAAAAAATATGTTTCCAAAAGGCCTCAACCTCCGAAAGATCGCGGCATCGCTTCGCATATGAATCCGTCCGAAAACCGAGGGTGCGCGCGAACGCATGCTCTTCTTCATGCGTAACCAAACCGCAATCGGTGATAATGTCGTAGGCAAGAAAATCGAGACGCCGAGTGGCGGTAACTTTCGAATCGAGCTGACGCACGGAACCCGCCGCGATATTCCGCGGGTTTGCAAAAACCGGCAATCCCTTTTTTCCCTGCTCGCGATTGAGCGCCTGAAAAACTTTTTTCGCCATATATACCTCTCCGCGAACTTCCACGACTCGCGGCACGCGGTCAAGCGCTTTTTTCACGCGAGGATATTGTGCGAAAATTGCCGCTAATCCCGCGCGCGCGCCGAGCGCGCGCGCGTCCCCGATCACCAAGGGAACGGCATCAATGGTTTTTATATTCTCGGTTACGTCCTCGCCCTCGCGCCCGTCGCCACGCGTCGATGCGCGTCGAAGAACCCCATTTTCATAGACAAGGGAAATCGCAAATCCGTCAATCTTGAGCTCTGCAAAATAATCGGCAGGTGTTGACGAGTCGTCGCGCCTCCGGATGCGGTCTTCCCATTCTTTGAGCTCATCCGCGGAAAAAACATCGCTCAAAGACATCATGGGGAGCGCGTGGCGCACTTTTTGAAAACCCGAAAGCACCCGCCCCGCAACGCGCTCGGTTGGAGAGTCAGCGGTTACGAGCTCCGGAAATTCGTGCTCAAGACGAGCGAGCTCGTGCTTCAGGGAATCCAATGCACTCTCGGAAATCTCTGACGTGTCAAGAACATGATACAGATACCGATGATAATTAATTTCTTTCCGGAGCTTTAAAATCCTTTCTTCCGCATGCCGTCTATCCATAAAAGTTATGGCGCGGGGCCGGTATACGTAAGCTCAAAAGCCCGGCGGACGAATCGCGAAGCGCCTGTACCGCACACGGACTGCCCGGTCACCTCAAGAGTATTTTCCGCTATACCACCCCCGCGATCCGTCTTACTAAGCTCCACATAATAACAGCCGCCGTTAAGCGCGTTTACTGTGGTAAACGTGGAGTTCCCGTTTGTATAGCAGGGCGATCCAAAGCCGGAACACAAATTTGCTGGTAGAACCCGGTCTTCGTAGAGCGTCCGATCAATCCCTTCATCCGCGGCGTAAAACGCTATAAACGAATCCGAAAGCTCGCCCGCGATCTGAATCTGCGAAAACGCAATATTAAACATAGCAAAACTGATTGATGTAAGCGCCGCAAGAATCGACATAACGAGCAAAAGCGCAACGCCCGCATGCCGAGTTTTTTTGCCGTGGTCGAATCGAGAAACTATGTTCTGGAAAACTGTCATAGCCGTTTTTTATGGAAAATCCCTAATGCGCTGGACGACCGACGTTTGAAGATCCATGGAAAAATCGGATACTCCTTTTGGGTCAAGAACCGTCACCTTCATGTTGAACGTCGCCCACGGCTGGCCGTCGGAGGACCCGGCAGATATTCCGCGCAAAAGGACGCGAAACCGATCAACGCGAACATCCTCCGCGGTAAACGGAACCGCGTCAGCACATAGAGCCGTCTTCGAACGCATAATCCGGTTATTTGTCGTATCAAAGTAATAGATCCTCTTCCCGCCGGTTGACGTTGTAAAACGAATGCCGGACTGGGCAGGGCCTGACAAGTTGCAGTCGGGATAATATTCATACACGGTTCCCACGCGTATCTCTTTCGTAATGAGTTCCAGAGAAAATCGGACGTTATCGATTGCCGTTTGGACCCGCTGAATCTTTGCCTGCGCTTTGGTAACCGAGATCATGATGGAAACCGCTGAAAGCGCAAGAATCGCAAAAAGACCTGACCCGACAAGCATTTCCAAAATGGTGAACCCCGCACTAAATTTCGACTGGTTTTTTTGAAAATTGAAAATTGAAAATTGAAAATTTTTCATCCTATCTCCAATTATATAATGCATCCTTCATTGTCACCGTTCTCGTGCGGCCGCGCTCGTCCCACGTCACCTCCGATATTACATCCATCCGGTCCATGACGCCCCCTCCCACGTCTACCATTGTGATTGTAATTTCCCTCCTAAACGGTGTTGTAAATCCCCCAACGCCTCCATATTGATAAAAACCGTCAACATCAACCCGAAGAGGCGCAGAAGCGCCGCCTGAGAGGCGCGACGAATTTATTGTTCCGCACGGTAATGCATCAAGAGTGTATATATCTGCGCGTCTCGGCTGAGGATTGTCACTAATGGTTCCGGAGCCGCTCGAATCGCGATTCCAGGGGATACTCCCGACTGCCCCACCGTCGAGATAATCGCATAAAACATTGTTGTCGCGCACAAGGCGCACGAATTCGATTCCCTCCTGGGCGAGGTTTAACGCGATAAGCTTGTTTTTCGCAAACGAAACGTCAACGAGGCCTCGTGTAATGAGCGACACCGGGCCCACGAGCGCGGCGAGGATTACCGCAAACGCGACAACCGTCTCAAGAAGAGTAAAACCGGCATTCCCGGAAATCCGAAATTCGAATATCGAAATCCGAAACAATTTTCGAAATTCAAATGTTCGAATGATGAAAATTAGCGATTTTGGATTTGAGATTTTAATCATTTTGAATTTGTCTCGAATTTCGAATTTCGTGCTTCGAATTTTCTATTTTACGCTTATCTGTCCGCTCTCACGGACCGTAAGTATCTTTGTCTTTCCGCTCGGCGAACGGAAAATAATGTCTACTTTCGCCCATTCCGGATCGCCGTTTCCGTTACCGTCGGTAATACGAAGATCAGCTTCGGGCGCGGAAAAAATTATATGAAGGACGCCTTCCGCCGGGCTAATAGGATCTCCATCCACATCAAGAAATTGATACGCTATGACATTTCTATCAAACCGGAGCGACTGTATAAACTCGCCGTCGGACGCTCCGTATTTGTAATCCCGGAACGAGCCCGCTCTGTCAGCGAACAAAAGATATGTGGAAGCGCCTTGTGTAAGCTGGATACCGACTGCGGGAGGAACTTCATTTCCTATTGCGGAGACACCGGTGACGGCGAGCGCCATGTTTTGGGCGCGACGGAGCACGACGGCAAGATCGCGGCTCGACCGATTGAGCGCAACCGAATCATTCAGCACCCCGAACCCAAGGAGCACTATTGTAGAGATTATAATTATGATCGAAGTAACAACAATAAGCTCGATTGCCGTGTACCCGCCCGATCTCCTGCATTTCCCCAAGATGAAAAAACTCATGCTCATATTATACCGCTTCCCGCAGAATCAAAAAAGCTCTTTTAAGAGCCCTTTTGACCATGGCCGAATGCCCTACAAAATGTCGGCAATTGTGCTCTCGTACACCCCGAGAACTCCGGAGATAACCGAAAGAGCGAACGCGACCACAATGAACCACGAAAGGCGATCTTGGGTAATCATACCTAATAGATTAAAACGAATAATAAAAGATTTCGTACATTCCTTCCAAAAAGCGCGATGTTTCGAAAAAATATCCGGCGAAAAAATAGGCAACGACACTGCCAAAAAGAATGAACGGGCCGAACGGAATCGTGCTTTTCATGGTCGAGCGGCGGAACGCCAATAAAACGCCGCCCGCAGCGCCTCCGATCCAAAACGAGAAAAGAAACGCGGCGAGGGACGCGGACCAGCCGAGAATAAGAGAGACCGCGAGCACGAGCTTTGCGTCGCCAAATCCCATCCATGTTCCGCGGGAAAAAAACCAAAGACACGCAAAAAAAGACGAAAAGAGAATGGCGGAAAAAACATCGATGAATGCCGCGCTTTCCCGGAGATCCCCGACAAAAAATTCGTCCGGGAAGCGCCGCAAAAAAAGCGCGGAGATACCAAGAAGAAACAAAACGAAAAACGCCGAGTCCGGAATGATTTTTTCTTTCAGGTCAACAACGAAGACGACGATCGCGGCCGAGATACCGACAAGAATGAGGATAAATACCACAGCCCCTCGAAGCGTAAACTCCGCGAGATCGGCCGGAAGAAAAAGGATCGCGGAGGCCGCGAACAGAAGCGCGGTCGCAAACTCCACGAGAGGATATTCAATGGAAAACGAACTCTTACACCCGAGACATTTTCCGCGCTGGATGAAAAAACTCAAAATCGGCACAAGCTCTTGCGCGGAGAGGACCCGGCCGCACGATTCGCAGTGAGAGCGCCCCAAAAGCGATTCGCCGCGGATACCGCGGCGAATCACGACGTTGAGGAAACTTCCCACACTGAAACCGAAAACAAGAATGAGAAGAGGTATGATCACTTCTGTCATCCGATTAACCGCTACGGAACTAGGTCGTAAAGCGCGGCACCTTGCCCATCAATCCCATGACCCGCCTGAAACGTAACGCCGGTTGTACACACAGGGACGTTATCTGTGGAATCACAATCCTTATCAGAATTGAAAGCGGGATTCGCGGTATCCTCGAGAGTTGCCCAGATATGATACGTCAAAGCGGGAGCAACCGCCGTTGCGTAACCATAGCAGTTCGGCGTTGCATTAGGATCGCGCGGAATCGCAGGAATGAAACCGTTCGTTGCCAGCACCTCTAATCCTCGGGCAAGCGTCGCTGTGCAGGTAGACGCCGGCGCTGTTGAAGCGGGGTATTGGGGAGCTGTTTGCGCATCAAAGAAAAGCTCAAGCGCCAACTGTACCTGCTTTACATCCGAGATTCTCCGCGCATCGCGTGATTTTCTACGAGCGGTATTCAATGAGGCAAGGACAATAGAGGCAAGAACTCCGATAATCGCGATAACAACCAAGAGCTCGATCAGGGTAAACCCGACTTTCATACTCCGGGACTTCGCAAAAAATGATTTAAACATAAGAAATAAAATTTTGATTTAGGTATTTTACGGGAAACGACTATAGAAAAACCCTATTATAATTATACCACAATAATACCACACGCATCGGGAAACCCCACAATAAAGGGTTATCCACATGGGGATGTTAGATCGTCCCGCCGAAGGCGGGACTCGTTGGAAGCGTTAGAGATGTTCAAAACGTTTTTAACGGTTCTAGCGAGCGAGCGGAGTGAGCGATCCAACATTCTACTAACGCTTATAGAGACCCCACGAGATTATACAAAGGAACAAGAACCGACATGAGCAAAAACCCGATGCCGAGACCGAGGACAACGATTAAAATTGGCTCAATAAGAGACACGAGGTTATCCACCGCGGAATTTACTTCTTGCTGATAGAATTTCGAAATCTTCTGGAGAATGAAGTCCAAGCGGCCCGTTGCCTCGCCAATCCGCATCATCGACGTCACAAGCGTCGGGATCTCGGGGGTATTTTTAAATGCCGACGAAATTGTCCCTCCTCCGCGCACAGTTTTATACGCCTCCTCGAGCGCGTGCGCAAACACAAGATTTCCCACGACGTCCCTCGTAATCTCGATCGCCCGAAGAATAGGAATGCCTGATGCAATAAGAATATTCAGATTATCTGCGAGGCGTGCGATGAAAAGCTTTTTGTAAAGATCTCCCACGAGCGGTATCTTGATCTGAACTCGCGCAAAAAACATGGCTCCGTCCGGAGTCCGTTTCCACCGGACGAGAAAAATCGCGGCGAGGATGAAGAAAAAACCGAGGAAAATACCATAATTTCGGAGAAGCGTCGAAAGGTATAAAAGCGCCTTCGTATAGATCGGAAGTTCTTGGCCGGTTTCTTCGAAAATATCCAAGAGCCCGGGAATCACGACCGTGAGCATTAGGATAATAACCGCCACAAACGCAACAAGGATGAATGCGGGATAGATCATGGCGTTACGTGCCTTCATGGTAAGGTAGTACGAGCGCTCGACGTAATCCGCAAGATAAAGAAACACTTCTTGAAGCTTCCCCGACTCCTCGCCGGAGCGTATCAAATTTACATAAAACGCCGAGAAAAACTTCGGATGCTTGGCAAATGCCTGCGAAAGCGCAAGGCCGCCCGTTACATCCGCAAGAATCTGGCCCAAAGCGTCTTTCAATGCGGGCTTTGACGTTTCCTCGGCAAGCGTGCGCAGGGATTCGATAATCGGGACCTGGGCCTCGAACAAAGTCGCGAGCTGACGCGAAAGAACGACGACATCCTTCGCCGTCGCCCTGCCGCGGAGAGAAAATGAGAATGCGTTTTTTTTCTTTTCAGCGACCGAAAGAACCGTATACCCCCGGCGCTGGAGAATATCAAGAACCGAGTCCTTCGACGAGGCCTCGATTGTCCCCGCTTCAAGAACTCCTTGGCGGTCGCGAACCTGATATCCAAAGGTTGCCATAAGACGAAAAAATACTAAATCCTAATATCTAAATCCGAAACAAACCCAAAATTCAGATGCTAAAAATTCAAAACGCGTTTTAAATTTGGAATTTCTGTCATTTTGAATTTGTTTCGAATTTCGGATTTCGTGCTTCGGATTTTCAACGGACGAGCACCTGAAGCTCCTCGGGACGAAGCGAATAGAGCATTGCGGTTTCCATCGAGATCTCGCCCCGCTTCACAAGTTCCGCGAGAGAGCGGTTTAAGCTCACCATGCCGTGTTCAAGCCCGGTTTCTATGAGCATATCAACTTCATGGACTTTGTTTTCCCGGATTACGGTGCGCACCGCGGAGGTCGCAATCAAAATCTCAACCGCTGGGATAAGCCCGCCGGAAATCCTCGGGACAAGGCGCTGGGACACAATCGCGATCAGGGTCGCCGCGAGCTGCGCACGGATTTGCGGCTGCTGGCCGGGTGGAAACGAGTCAATGATGCGGTCAACCGTTTGCGCGGCATTATTCGTATGCAGGGTTGAAAGAACCAGATGCCCGGTCTCTGCGGCGGTCACCGCGGTCGCAATCGTTTCGGGATCGCGCATTTCGCCGATCATCGCGACATCGACGTCTTCGCGAAACATCGACCGGAGCGCTTTATGGAATTCAAACGTATCAACGCCGATCTCACGCTGAACAATGAGGGATTTGTCCGACGCAAACAAATACTCGATCGGGTCCTCAATCGTAATAATATGGTCTGCCCGGAGGTGATTCATGTAGTCAACCATCGACGCAAGGGTCGTCGACTTCCCGTGGCCCGTGGGTCCGACAACAAGGAAAAACCCCTGTTGCTTCATGGAGAATTCTCTAAACACGTCGCCGGGGAGATTCAACTCTTCAAACGTCCGTATCTTTGTGGGAATCATGCGAAACGCAACGGCAGGCGACCCGCGCTCGCGAAACACGTTAACGCGAAAACGCGCCAGATCCTGAAACATATACGAAAGATCAAGCTCCTTTTCTTTGAAAAAGCGCTCGACATCGGCTTCGGGTACAATCATTCGGACAAACGCTTCTGCTTCCGGCGAGGTCACAATGTCGAATTTCGTAAGGGGCATCAACTGCCCGTCGATCCGAATCGTGGGGTGGCGAGCGACGGCAATATGGAGGTCTGATGCGCCGTTTTTCACGACCTGGACAAATAACTCGTCAAAACTTTTTGTGATTGTGGGCATAAAAAAATGATGCTAATAATGCGGATGATTCGTATTGGCATCTTATATTACCTCCAAAAGTTCTTCAAGACCAATGATCCCTTTCAAAACCTTTTGAATGCCGTCTTGACGCATGGTAATCATCCCTTGGCGGCGCGCTTCTTCTGCAATTGCGGCGTCCGACGGAGCGGTCAAAATGATTTTTTCGAGCTCCGGCGTCATAACAAGAATTTCAAAAACGCCGATTCGCCCGCGCGTGCCTTTGGGACATGTAGAAGAAACTTCCGGCTGATAAATTTCTTGCGGCATTGACGCCAGAACACTCTTACGAACCGCTTCCGGCATTCCTGCAAGCTCCTGCGAAATAATTTCTTTTGCGCGCCCACTAATCTTCACCGCCTTTCTCGAGTCGGCGCACAGGCGCCTCGCCAAGCGCTGTCCAGCAACAAGAATAAGCGTCGGGGGGATAAGATACGGATCAACACCCATATCGATAAGACGCGGAATAACACCGATTGCGTTATTCGTATGCAGGGTTGAGAGAACCAAGTGCCCGGTGAGCGCGGAGTGAATCGCCATTGCCGCGGTTTCCTTGTCGCGGATCTCGCCCACCATTATGATATCCGGATCCTGCCTCAAGATATGCCGGAGGCCGGTAGCAAAATCGTATCCGATCTCCGGCCGGATCTGCGATTGGTTGACGCCGGGAACATAATATTCAATCGGATCCTCCAAACTTACGATATTTGACCCCTCCTCGTTGAGTGCCTGAAGAATTGTATACAGAGTCGTGGATTTCCCGGATCCCGTGGGCCCCGTGATAAGGATAAGCCCGTAGGGACGATTAAAATTTTCCTTGAGAATCTCCAGATTTCGCCCGTCATATCCGAGTTCCGCAAAACTTGAAAGGCCCTCGGCAGGATTTAAAATACGGATAACAACCTTTTCGCCGTAAGACGTCGGGAATGTTGATACGCGAAAGTCAATATCATGACCCATAAGTTCGGTACTGAACCTTCCGTCCTGGGGAATCCGCGTTTCGTCAATTTTGAGATTAGTCATGACCTTGATGCGCGTGACAATCTGCGGGTGCGTATCAACGGGAAGGGTTAAGCTCGTATGAAGAACACCGTCAACACGAAACCGCACTCGAAGCTTGTCTTTTGACGGCTCGATATGAATGTCAGATGCGCGGCCTTCGACGGCGTGGCGAATGATGACGGAAACAATCTTTGTTACCGGCGCCTCTTCCGTAATCTTTATGCCCTCCCGCGCGCTTTCGGCAGATGCCTGATAGGTGTCGCGGGGAGGAGCTTTCCCGAATTCCTTTTTGAATTCGCCGAGCGCTTGCGTAATCTCGCCGCCGGCGTTTTGGTACTGCTGAAGCACTTTACTGAAATCAGACGGCGTAATAATGAAGATGCGCGCGGGAATATGCAATTTTGTAGCAAGAAACTTTACCGCTTCCTGGCTTGAAACGTCATCGGGATCAAGCATGCCAATGTCAATATATCCCTCGTCCTTGCCAAGGGGCACAATGCGGTACGTCCGAGCTGATTCCTCGGGAAGCGTCTTTAAAATGTCTCCTTCAAGCGCGCGGCCTTCGAGATAGCGCACAGGGTAGCCCGAAAGAGCGCTTTTTGCCTCTGCAACATCAACTTCCGAAACGCCGCGCTCGTAGAGCACGGACTCAACGGACGTCCGTTTTTCCTTCGCTTCTTTCTTTATTACAGAGACATCGGGAAGACCGATAACGCCCTTTGAGGCAAGGATATCTGCAAGCGTCTTTGCCATAGCTAATACGTTAACAACTTAGACAGTATTTCCTGGATCACACCCGGTATATCAACTTCGGCTGCCGCCTTTGGCGGCACGCTCATACAGATGGCCGAAGTTGTATTACCGGGTCACAGCGGAAGATAGGGATTTCGGCCGCCCGGCTTCACGCCGGGAAGAGGGGGTGGCGCCGGAATGAGCAAGCGTGTGAACTTATCGCTCTTTACGATTTCGATGTCGAGCGTTATTCCCTTGAGCCGCGCAGCCTCAGCGATAACGCCCGCATATTCGGCGTCAATCTGACTCTCGCCGATTGCCGGAACAAAAGGAAGGGAATCACCAAAGAAGAAATAGACCGCGACAAAAGCCGCAACAAGAACTATTCCGATGAAGAGGGTCTCGCGATTACCGCTCATACGCGTACGTTTATTATTTATTGATAATACGTCTTTGCTTTTATCGAAAATTTGACTGCCTCGGCCGGTGACTGCATCGCTTGAAACGTTACGCTCTCGACGTCAATAATCCGGATATGCCTCTCAAGCAGATCGAGAAAACGTTTCATACTGTCGTAGCTCCCGACGCCATCAAGGATAATCTCCATTTCTTTCCGGCTCTTGACGGCGGCCGCCTCCGGCGCGCCGCCCGGGCGCGGAACACTAAGATCGGCTCCCGCCTGCGACGCCTCGACGCCCTCTTTCTCGACGAATGCAATCGACTTGACGGCAACGCCGTTCTCCGCGCCGTAATAATCAATGACGCGAATCAGGATTTCTCTCCCGGGTCCTTTCGGAAGCACAAGCTCGACGCGCTCCAAATCCGCCTTGGAGACGCTTTTTATTTTATCCCGCAAAAGATCGCGCGTTTCCCCTGCACCGTCAAGTCCTTGTGAAATACGCTCGAGCGCTCCGGTATCCGAGCGCATAGCCATATACATGTTCGACTGGGGCAAAACGTAAAAAATTGCGCCGCCAATCGCACCAAGGAAAAGAATTAACGTAAGGAGAATTCGGGGCATGAAATTCGGATTACAAATTATTAAGGGGGGTGGCTCCCGACGGAGACGAAGACGCCGAAGAGCCGAAATCCGACCCCAAAAGCGTTGTCGCAAACGCTGGCGCAAACGTAATGGTGAATGAAAAACCGACGTCCCCTTTTTCGTTTACACTCAATCCGCCGAAGTCAACTCGCTCGATATTCGGATCTCGCTTCAGAATCTCGATCTGCTGGGTGACGACGGGAAACCCCTTTGCTGTCGCAGAAGTTGAAACCGTGCGTTTCTCCGCGGAGAATAAAAATCCGCCGAACCGGACCCGCGGGTGAACAACATTCTCCATAAGGCGTATGGCGTTCGTACTAAACACGTGCCCGTCGAGGATCTGGCGCATGGAAGCAAGCCGCGCCTCAAGATCAACCGCCTGCTCAATGACTTCCGACGCGCGAAGCTCGTCCACCTTCTGCTTAATCTCACTCCGGAAACTCTCCTGCTTCCCTTTTTCGGAACGGATCAAAAAGAAAAACAAGACGCCCGCAAGGGCAACAAGGAAAAACACCAGAATCCCGCCGATGAAAAAAAGCGAATTAGCGCCCACGGTATTCTCGGAAGGATTTTTTTGGCCGAACTCGCGGGGAATAATCCTTTGCATATTTATATTATACGCGAGGAATTGCGAAGCGCGAAATGGGTTTTACACACCCAGAAATTAGATCACCCGCAGGCCTTGTTCGAAATGTTCGAATTGTTAGAACCGTTAGAATGTTATAGCTCGCTTAATACAATCATTCAACAATTCGAACAGCTCTAACGCGTCCCGCCAGTGGCGGGACGATAGAACAAGCGAAGCGATAGAACGAGTCCTCTTGCTTGTAAGAGGACGATCCATCTTAATGCGTCGCAATCTCCCGAAGCGCGAGTCCAACCGCAACGACAAACGCCGGCGCGATTTCGGAGAGCACGCCCTCCATCTCGGGCGGCGTCACCACTTTGACAAAAGAGTTTGCGCGTTTCGTCTCTATTTCAAAATGAGAAACCGCCGCTTCGATAATCCCTTTCATGCTTGCTCCGTTTCCGGAAAATTCAAGCTTCTGCACCCGCCGGCCAGTTTTTCTGTGATAAAAAGAAAAAATGCGGTCGATATCAAGAAAAAACGCATCGACAAGAGGGGAGATCACCGCCGATATCTCACGCTCCTCAACGCGATCGGAGAGTCCAACCTCCTTCTTCATTTCTTCGGCACGCTCACTCGAAACGCCGAGTCCCCGCTCGAGCGCGCGCGTCCATTCGTGCGCTCCGCGCATGATATTGTGGGACACGCGAAGTTCTCCGTTATCGGCGATCAGAATCGTACTCGACTGATGCCCGATGTGGACGATCGAAATCGGAATAAACTCATTTTTGAGAACCGATCGCATGATGCTGAATGACTCAATTTCCATTCCGCGAAGGCGCAGGCCAGAACGCTCCACTATTTTCGTTATGCGCTCCAGAATGTCCTTGGGGACGGCGACAAGAAGGATTTCGATTTCTTCGCCCGCCCCCGTTCCTTCAAGAATCTGCCAGTCGAGAAGCACGTCTTTTACCGGAACGGGAATGTATTTTCTCGCTTCAAAAGGAATCGCCTGCTCGAGCTCCGATTTCGGCATACGGGGCATCGCAAGCGTTGTCACAAAGGACGATGCCGACGGGATGCCGACAACGGCGTCCTTCGCACGCACGTTCGACGCCCGCAAAACCTCTGTGAGGATCTGAAGAATTTCATCATCGTGGTACTGCAGAAATCCGCCGCCTCCTCCGCCGCCTTCTTTCAAATACGTGCTGCCGAGAAGTTCGCCGTACGTCTTCAAAACCGCACGGCCTCGATCCGCCTCGAGCTCAGCCACTTTCACGGAGTACACGCCAATATCAATTCCCACGATGCGGCGAGAGGCGCCGAAAAACGGAATAGAAAATTCCGGTATTTTAAAATTTTTGATAAATGATGGAATATCCATGGGCGTTGCCGTTTATTATATCATTTTTATCCACGCCCCAGAAGACCACGGGTCGAGCTGAGCTCGACGGGCAGAGCTAAGCTCAGCTTTGCTTGCCCGTGGAACTTCATGGGTTTGACAGAAAAAACAAGACAGCAGAAAATTGGACTATGAAGTTTCTCACTGCCGCAAGAGTATTTGTGCTCGACGTCCTATTCCCGGACGCGTGCGTCTCATGCATGAGCGAAGGGACGCCCCTCTGCTCCTCATGCGAAAATTTCCTTACGTCTATTCCGCCAACCTGCATTGTCTGCAAAAAGTTCTCTCCGGGGAAAAACCGCACCCCGGCGGGGAGAACGTGCCCTCCCTGCCGGGAAAAAACCGCGATCTCACACTTTTTTTCGCCGTTTTCCTATCAATCGAAACCCGCGAATTCGATCATCCACTCTCTTAAATACAAACGCATCCGCTCGCTTGCGCCCGTGATGGCGGAGATTCTCGGAAATTACCTTTTGCGCTTTCGTATCTCGGTACCTGCGGGCGCGGTTCTCGTCCCCGTTCCGCTCCACCCGCGCCGGGAGCGCGAACGCGGATTCAACCAATCGGAACTGATCGCTCGCGACCTCGGCGCGATCCTCGGGATTCCTTTTGAATCCCTCCTTTTCCGTTCGCGGCCGACGTACCCACAAACGCCACTCGACTATGCGGCGCGACGCACAAATGTAGAAAACGCATTTTCTGCGCATACAAACACAAGACATAAACTTGCGATCCTCGTCGACGACGTTAAAACAACCGGGGCAACGCTTGATGCGGCCGCTCGCGCGCTCAAAAAAGCGGGTGTCAAACGAGTATGGGCGATAACGTTCACGCACTAGAAAAGTAAATTCCAAATCCTAAACTCCAAATCACAAACAAATTCAAAATTCGAATGTCCAAAATTCTAAACGCTTTTTGGTCATTCGAATTTCGGCATTGGATATTGTTTGGAATTCGGTGCTTGGAAATTGGAATTTCAGCATCCTATTCGCTCGTCACGCGGAGCACCTCCTCTATCGTCGTCGTCCTCTGCGCAGCACGAATAAACCCCTCCTCGAGCATGGTGAGCATCCCTTCCTCGCGGGCGCGGCGCTCGATGTCATCGGACGTCGCGTTTTTCATGATAAGCTCTTTGATCGATTCGGACACCGTCAAGACCTCGTGAATTCCGATGCGCCCTTTGTATCCGTCTGCGCATTCTTCGGTTTTTTTCGGCCGCGCCCACTCGATATCGCCGATATCCGCTGACGAAGAAACGATCTTATCCTCTTTGAGGATTTCAAGAACCCGCGCAAGATTCACGTCTTTTCCGAGATTCTTTGCTTCGTCGGCGTTCAAACGGTACGTCTCGTGCTCCGGACAGACGCGGCGCACCAAGCGCTGGGCGATAATTGCGGTTACGGTCGACGCAATCAAAAAGGGTTCGATCTTCATGTCGATAAGCCGCGGCAGGGCACCAGCGGCGGAGTTCGTGTGCAGGGTCGAAAGAACGAGGTGCCCCGTGAGCGCTGCATTGATTGCGAGAGACGCGGTCTCGTTATCGCGGATCTCACCAACCATAAGAATATCGGGATCCTGGCGAAGGAGGGACCTGAGGCCCGACGCAAACGAAAGCCCGATATCCGGCCTGACCTGCGTCTGATTTATCCTCGGGATCATGTATTCGATCGGGTCCTCAACCGTTGAAATATTGACGCCGGGGGTATTCAGCATCTCAAGAATTGTGTAGAGCGTTGTTGTTTTTCCGGACCCGGTCGGGCCTGTTGCAAGAAGTATTCCCGTCGGACGCTTCATTGCGCGATGGATCCGCTCAAGATTGATCCCCAGAAATCCGAGTTCTTCCAAGGAAAACCCCTTGGTGTTTTCCGGCAAGAGGCGCATGACGATTTTCTCGCCTTCAAAAACCGGCAGGATGGAAACGCGAAAAGAAAGTTTATACTCGGACGTTTCAATTTTGAATCGCCCATCCTGGGGAAGTCGGTGCTCGTCGAGTTTGAGATTCGACATGACCTTTATGCGCGCGACGATTCCTAGAGCAATCTGCTTCGGTAAGGTCATTGCATCATGCAAAATTCCGTCAATCCGGTAGCGGACGAGTACCTCTTTTTCCATAGGTTCGATGTGAATGTCGGATGCGATCTGAAGAATCGCGTGGCGAAGAAGCGTATCGACAATACGCACGACCGGCAAATCCTCGGCAAGTTTTTTCAGCTCGTCCACCTCAACTACCTCGCCGCCTTCGCGCGCGACTTCAAGCGTGGCGTCCGCCTCTTTTTTAATTATGTCACCAAATTCCGCTTCGAGCGATTTCTGGTATTGCTGGAGTGCATGCTTCATGGACTCCGGCGTTGTCAGACGCGCCAAAACGCGAAGGTTTGTTTTTTTTCTGATGAATTCGATCGACTGGATATCGTCGGGGTCAAGCATCGCGACTTGGAGATCATTCCCCGAGCGCTTAAACGCAATAATATTATTTTTACGCGCAATGGGCTCGGGAATAACCTGCAAAATATCAGGATCAATTGTCTCTTTGGAAAGATCAACGAACGGAATCCCGAGAATATAGGCCTCAAGACGCATGAGGTCAATTTCTTTCACATGGCCCTTAGCAATTAAAATATCCCGGAAATGTTTCTTCCCGGCTTTCGATTCCTCCTCCACTTTTTTGATGTCCGCGGGCTTTACGAGCCCTGAGTCCAGCAAAAAAGCCTTCAATTGTCCCTCCTCCACACGCACGGCAAAAAAACTTTTATCTGCTAATTCAAATTAAATACTTGAAGCGAACGAATATGCTTTTCTCGATAATGGAGATTAATCATTTAGTTCCGTGCCCAAGCGAGCTCTACCTCTTCCATACTCAAGCGAGGAAATCTGCTTTTGAAAACATGCGAGACCGAGCGGCCACGGTGTCCCCCGACGTTGAGTCGGGGGACGAGCGAGGTCGAGCTCTGATGAGCTCCGACACGGTGGGGCGGAGCGAAGTTTTTCAAAAGATGTTTCCGAGCGCTATTTTTTGTCGAGCGTCTCCTTTACTTTTTCAACGACCTCGGCAAGCTTATAGTCGGTCTTCACCAGATACCGGTTTGCACCGAGTTCCAAAACGCGCCCCACGTCTTCCATCTCGCCGAGATTTGACAAAACAATAACAGGGATCTTTGCCGTCGCCTCGTTTTCACGAAGCTCCTTCAAGACAGAAAAACCGTCTTTTTTGGGCAAAATAAGGTCCAAAAGGACAAGGTCAGGGGCTTCAGAAACGGCGAGCCGGAGCCCCTCCTCTCCGTCGGACGCCGTAAAAACCGTGTACCCCTCGCCCGACAAAATCTCTTCAATTGATTTGCGGAGGTTTAATTCGTCTTCGATAACGAGTATTTTTTTCATACGAGAGAGTTAATAATAATTACGTATATATAAAGTATTCACCATACAGAGAGATGCTGGCAAGTGATTCGAGAGCTTTGCATCATACCGCAGCGGGTAGCGTAAACCAAAACGTAGATCCCTTCCCTTCTTCGGATTCAAACCCGATTGTGCCACCCGACTTTTCAATAATCGATCTCGCAATGTAAAGCCCAATGCCGGAGCCGACGATTTTCTCCCGCTTCACGTTGTCTGCACGAAAAAATTTTCCGAATATGCGCGCGCGGTCGCTCTTCGGTACCCCGAGCCCCTGGTCCGACACGCTCCACGTGACAAAAGGCTCGCCGGAATCCTCAATCTGCACGGTGATCGTCCCTTCTCCGGGCGTATAGCGCATCGCGTTATCGAGAAGATTTTGAATAACCATGGTCACTCGAAGCTTATCCGCACTCACCGGCCGCACCGCAGACGGAGCGTCAAAATTAATCTTCACTTTCGTCCCATCAGCAAGCTCGCGGAAATTTTCGACTTCTTGACGCGTAAGATCAGAAAGAGAAAACGGATGCACGTCAAAAACGATCGTGCCCGCCTCGATCCTTGAAACGTCGAGAAGCGCATTCACCATCCGCGCCATTCTCTCGGTCGAATCAGTGAGCGCTCCCACGAGCCGCTCGAACTCCTGCTGGTGGATGCCCGTTTTTTTCTCTGCGTCCGAAATATCCCGCACCATGAGATCAAGCGTCCATTTGAATACCGACAAAGGAGTCCGAAGCTGATGAGAAGCGATTGAAATGAATTCCGTCTTCATTCTGTTTGCCTGCGCGATCTTCTCAAAACCCCGAATAATGAGATTGCCGATAATTAAGAATAGTCCCGCAACGAACGAAACGGCAATGACGGTCGGGATCTCCGGATCCTCGAAATACCGGGCGGTGAGAACCGCAGTTACAACCATGATGGTAATTGAGAGAATCCCCATCGCAATGAACAAAAATGGAGGACACTGCCACCAATGGAGCCCAAAACGCCCGCATTCTGAAAACAGGCCGAAATAATGAATTTTTTTTTGCTCTTGAGATATACCTCCCATAGGCGTATACAGCTTCTTTCTACTATACCACAAGAAGTCCTTGACAGGAACGCGCTGGTGCGGGTATACTGAATACGGTTTGATCGGTCCGTGGAAACGGACCTCTTTATTTAAAAAACCAAATTCCAAATCACAAATCCCAAACAAATTCGAAATCCGAAATTCAAAATTCCAAACACGTTTGATCATTTGAATTTCGATCATTGGATATTGTTTGGAATTTGGTGCTTGGTGCTTGGAATTTATTGAAGTGGATCTCAAAGCATTCACCCAATCAATCGAACAGCTCGCGGACGAAAAAGGAATCGCCAAAGAGGCGATCATCGAGACGATTGAAGCGGCTCTCGCGGCCGCCTACAAACGCGACTACGGCCGCAGAGGCCAGATTGTGCGCGCAGAGCTCAATGCGTCAACCGGAAAAGTATCATTCCGGCAAATTAAGATTGCCGTCGACGAGTCGATGATCAAGTCCGAAGAAGAAATCCTCGAAGAGGAGCGGAAGCGCGAGGCGGGCGAATCCGAAGAAGAACCGCGCGGCCGAACGAAAAAGGATGACGGCGACCTGGAAGACGCCGGTATCGAAGGAGTTGGAGGCGTCAAGAAAGTCCGCTTCAACCCGGAAAAACACATCATGCTCGAAGAAGCAAAGAAGATAAAGCGCGACGTGAAGGTGGAAGACGAAATCGAGTTCGCGCTCCCGGAAGAGACGGTCTACGAATACGGCAGGATCGCGGCACAGACCGCAAAGCAAGTCATCATTCAACGGATCCGCGAGGCGGAGCGGGAGGCAATTTTCAATGAATTCAAATCACGGGAAGGCGAGATCGTTTCTGGAATAGTCCAGCGCCTCGAAGGCCGAAATGCCTATATAGATATAGGAAGGACGGTCGGCATCATGCCGCCCGAGGAACAAATCTCGATGGAGCGCCTACGAATCGGGGAGCGCATTAAAACGCTTATTTTCCTCGTTGAAAAAAACCCGCGGGGATCGGGAATATTCCTTTCGCGCGCCCACCCACGGCTCTTGAAAAAGCTTTTTGAAATCGAGGTGCCGGAGATCGCGACCGGAGCGGTTGAGATAAAAGCGATCGCCCGGGAAGCGGGATCCCGTTCGAAAATCGCTGCGGTTTCGCATGAACAAGGCGTTGACCCGGTTGGCGCGCTCGTCGGACAAAAAGGAGTCCGCGTGATGACCGTGATTTCGGAAATCGGCGGAGAAAAAATCGACATCATCGAGTGGTCCGATGACCCGAAACGATTTATCGCAAACGCTCTCTCTCCTGCGAAAGTAATTGACGTCCACACGGATGAGCGAAAGCGGGAAGCCCGCGCAATCGTGCCAGACGACCAGCTTTCCCTTGCAATCGGCAAGGGTGGACAAAATGTCCGGCTTGCCGCAAAACTTACGGGGTGGAAGATCGACGTTCGATCAGATAGAAAAGGCGAGGTACTGGAGGAACCTCCGAAAGAAACCGCCGAAGAACAAAATCCCGCAGAACTTACCGAAGGACCCGAAACCAGAAAAGCGGAATCAGACGAAGAATCTATTATCCCATAACAATTTGGTATGATTTTTTTTCCCATTATTGCGTCCCTCATTTCAATCGCGTTCGCAGGATTTTTAATCTTCCTCGTAAAGAAATATCCGACGGGCAGCGGCAAACAAATCGAAATCTGGGAAGCGATTAGAACAGGGTCCCGCGCGTATTTGCGGCGCCAAAACATGACGGTCACGATTGTCGCCATCGTCCTCGCTGCCGTGATCTGGCTGGTATTCGATGCAACGACAGCCGTCGGGTTTCTTGCGGGAGCGAGCGCATCACTCTTGGCCGGGTATCTTGGCATGATGGCGGCCGTTGACACGAATGTGCGCACGACCGAAGCCGCGAAAGTCGGACTTCCGAAGGCATTCCGGGTCGCATTTTTGGGAGGATCGGTAACGGGATTTCTTGTTGTCGGGCTCGGACTTTTTTCGGTAAGCGTATTTTACTATTTCACCCAAGACGCCTCTTCTCTCATCGGCCTTGCATTCGGCGGGTCCTTGGTGTCCGTGTTCGCGCGCCTCGGCGGCGGCATTTATACAAAAGCCGCGGACGTCGGAGCTGACCTCGTGGGAAAACTTGAAGCAGGAATTCCAGAGGATGACCCCCGAAACCCCGCGGTTATCGCGGACAACGTCGGCGACAACGTCGGCGACTGCGCGGGCATGGCCGCAGACCTTTTTGAGACCTACGCCGTCACCGCAATTGCGGCAATGCTCTTGGGCTCGCTCCTGTATCCGGGAAAAGAAATCGCCGTCCTCCTGCCGCTTTTAATCGGCGGCGTTACCATCCTTGCGTCAATCATCGGAACGTTTGCAGTCCGCGTATCGGACAAAGCAAAAATTATGGGGGGGCTCTACCGCGGACTCATCGCATCAGCCGCGATCACTGCGATATTTTTATGGTTCACTTTTGCAATTGTCCTCGCGGATGAGCGCGAACTCGTAAATCCCTACTATACGGCGTCCGTCATGGGGCTTGCCGTAACGGCGCTCATGATGATTGCAACCGAATATTATACATCGAAACGCTTCCGACCGGTTCAGACGATCGCGAAGTCCTCGCTTTCCGGGCACGGCACGAATATCATCATGGGGCTTTCATTCTCGCTTGAAGCGACATCCCTTCCCATTATCATCATCTCCGCGGGCATGCTTGCCGCATTTATCGCGGCAGGGCTCTACGGCATTGCGCTTGCCGCGATGACCATGCTTGCAATGGCGGGAATCATTGTCGCGATAGACGCCTTCGGCCCCATCACAGACAACGCCGGCGGCATTGCCGAGATGGCCGGGCTTCCGGACTCGGTGCGCGATGTCACTGATCCGCTGGACGCCGTCGGAAACACGACAAAAGCAGTTACCAAAGGATACGCCATTGCCTCCGCAGGCCTTGCCGCGCTCGTACTTTTTACGTCTTACACAGAAGAGCTCAAAAACTTCGGCAAGGCGGTGTTTTTTGATTTGTCAGATCCCTACGTCATCGTCGGGCTTTTTGTCGGCGGCATGATGCCCTATCTTGTCAGTTCGATTGCCATGCGCGCAGTCGGAAAAACCGCGCAAAAAGTCGTTGACGAAGTCAGGCGCCAATTCAAAGAAATTGCGGGCATCATGGAAGGGACGGCAAAACCGGAATACGATCGCGCGGTTGACATCGTCACCAAAGCCGCGATCCGCGAAATGATTCTCCCGGCGCTCATCCCCGTCGCAATTCCGATTCTTTTAGTTGTCCTCCTCCGCGGCCACGCCGCAGAGGCCTTGGGCGGTCTCTTGATGGGATCCATAGTCACCGGGCTTTTTGTCGCAGTATCAATGACGTCCGGGGGCGCGGCGTGGGACAATGCGAAAAAATACATTGAAGAAGGAAATTACGGAGGAAAAAAATCTCCCGCGCACCAAGCGGCTATAACCGGAGACACCGTGGGCGACCCGTATAAAGACACCGCTGGCCCCGCGATAAACCCGATGATAAAAATCGTGAATATCGTCGCTCTTTTAATCGTACGAACGCCGCTACTCTAAACCCAGCGAATCATGGACGTTGCCGTCTCTCCTGTTCACAAATCGCAAATAGAATTTTCGGTCGCGGTGCCGCTCGAAGAATTTGAGACGCACGTAAAACGCGCCGCTCGACTCATCTCAGAAGAACGCGACTTCGAAGGATTTCGGAAAGGAAAGGCGCCCTACGAAATAGTGAAAAAAGAAATCGGAGAGAATCGAATATACGAACGCGCGGCAGAGCTCGCGGTGCGACGTACCTACCCCGACGCGCTCCAAACCGCGCTCGCAGAGATCACAAAAGAACCGGGGAAAAATCAAATCCCGATCGGGCACCCGGAGATCACGATAACAAAACTTGCGCCCGGCAACGAACTTTTGTATAAGGCAAAGGTATCCCTCCTCCCGGAGGTCGGACTTCCGGATTACGTCGCAATCGCGGCGCGCACCCGAAAAAAGGAAAAAAAAGACATCGTTGTCACGGACGCTGAAATTTCCCGCGCCATTGACTGGCTCCGGGAATCGCGGACCAAAGAAACGGCGGTCTCGAGGCCCGCGCGGGACGGAGACGCGATTGAAATTGATTTCGAGATCCGCTCGGGTAGTGCTCTCATCGACGGAGGAAATTCGCATAATCACCCCCTAGTCATTGGCCAGAAAAAATTCATTCCCGGATTCGAGGATCATCTCATCGGCATGGCACCGGGAACTAAGAAAGAATTCACACTTGTCGTTCCCGAATCGTGGCATGACGGAAATCTGCGCGGAAAAACCCTTGACATCCGCACATCCATGAAGCAAGTCCGCGAACGCGCGATTCCTGATCTCACGGACGAATTCGCGCGCGACCTCGGACAATTCGAAACAAAAGAAAAACTCATTGAAAACGTCCGCCAGGGACTCACACAAG
>Ga0209211_10003135_pt1 | contig 27335 bp, 29 predicted proteins | sample RifGroA2_FD_183992 | JGI IMG/M metagenome (GOLD analysis project Ga0209211, IMG submission 183992) | Groundwater microbial communities from Rifle, Colorado, USA - Groundwater A2 (SPAdes) (version 2) | ecosystem: Environmental > Aquatic > Deep subsurface > Groundwater | place: Rifle, Colorado...
TGTTTTTCTAACCTCCTTTCAGCTTTGTGAACATTTTTTGTCATACCCGAAGCCCGCGCAGAAGAACGCCTTTTATGATTTCAGGAACCGAGGCAGACCACGTTCCGACCTTTCAGGGGAAATCTTAAATGGTTAGTTCTGGGGTATGTAGAGACAAAAAATGGAAAAGCGCAAAAGAGGAGAAAACAAAGGAAAAGAAGAAAGGGAAAAAGGCTCTAAAGAGAAGTTATTAGGAAGAAACCGAGAGAACTGTAAATGGATGCACAAAGGTGTAAAGAGGGCTGAGAAAGCGATTAAGCAGGGTTTTATTGGCTTGAGATGGATAAGAAGAAGTGTGAAATGCAAAATGCCTAGATAAGCGAGGCAGGTAAGGCAAAAGGAAGATTACACGGAGAATTAAACCGAGCAGAAGAGGGGTTTTTCTTGATAAGTGAAGAGCTGAAAGCTACGAGAGAAAGGTTTAAATTAGCTGATTTTATACCTAAATAGAGGTGGTGACGCCTCAGACGTCTATTTCTGAGCTTACTATGAACGAGATTCAAGAAATGATTTTTGCAATGGGTGGAGAAGAGCAAGAAGAACTTGCCAGGCGTCAATTGAGTTTCTTAGGTGAACAAAGAAATAATGTTCATACTCTTTCTGAGAAAATAGGATCGCAGAGAGAAAATATAAGCATTCTGAAAAAAATGCTTTCTGGCACTTATGAGCCGGAAAGAAATGGTCATTTTCTTGAAGCAGAAGGATTTGATGGCTTTAATTCCCTTAGATTCTTCTATGAATTGGGGCACTTTTTAGATGAACAACTAAGTAAATCATTAGATCGACTTCCAAGAATAAAAGAGCGTGCAGATCGCATGTCTTGGTCCTGGAATGGCAGCGTAGACGTAAGGAAAAGAAAAGCTTTAGTAGAAATGTTAGAAGATGGAGAACATGCAAAAGGAATCTTCCAAGATGCCATAGGAGTATTACAGGAAGGAATTTTGCCCTTTGACCAAGTTGCTAAAAAAGTATATCAAAGAGCGATAGATCAGTTCCGTTATCTACAAAAGAGATTCTTGAATCTGGGGGGAGATGATAGCAGAGTATACAGGGACCCATGGAATGAGGATAAGAAGGGAGGATTTGACCTTGCGCGCATACCATATGTAAAAACAGAACTAGTCAAAGATAATGCCCTATTAACTGATTTGCTTCTTGACGTAGCAGAACAGCTACCTCTTCAGCATACCAGAAAGAAAAAAGTAAAAGGTAAGAGAAAATCACAAGAGGTAAAATATGTCGATGAATTTGAAGTTGATCGTACATCAAGAGTTCTTGTTGAACTTGGAAATGATGTCTATCAGGGATACATACAGGATCCACGCTCATTTATGCAAAAGATAGGTAGAACAATTGGGCATTACCATGATTTAATGTCCGGAGTTGAAGCACCATTGAAATCATTTGTAGAGGGAATTGCAACCAGCCCACTCATAGGGGCGCATGTAAAAACTGACATATTAAGAAAACCTATGCCGAATCCTGCTCCTATTATTTCACGTCTTACAGCAATAAATTATAACAGTGTACAGCCAAATGAAGAAGATGTTCGCCCTTCCAATCAACTTGAGAGAAGACAATTTGTTGTACGTAGAGCATTGTTAGAGCACCTTTCCGCTTCCTTAGATCAAATTGTAAGAACTCCGGACTACAATGCAAAACTAGCAGTTGCCAGAAGTGCTGTTGAACAAGGCATTAAGCTTAGAGAAAAGATGCGTGAGGCTATGGAAACAGTGCAAACAAAAAAACTTAAGCTTGATAAGAAGTCAGACAATGAGTTTTATGTGGGTACTTCTCACGGCCATGGGGAGTTTGGCTTTGAAAGAGAAGTAGCTCCTCCAGTTAGGTTAAAGGATGTTTATGGAAAGAGCTTTGACAAAATGAAAGAGCACTTAACAGACTTAGCAGATTACTCTAAATACCTTAGCTTATTTGGTGCGACTGCCCCCCGAGGAAAGATCAAGAGCAATATTATTGCAATTGGACCTTATGGATGCGGTAAAACTGAAATAGGGAGAGCTATTGCAGGAGATCCCAGGTTTATCGGGGCTGAAGTTATGGTGACAGATCTTCTTACCTGCTGGTTTGGAGAATTTGAAAAGAATGTTGATAGAGTTTGGGATGCAGCAAAAGAATTGCGTAAGAATAGTGGAGACAGCAAGCTTGTCTTTTTGCTTATGGATGAGTTCGATTCATGGTTTAATGCTTCTAACGGCCACTGGGTAGACAATACTTATTCAAGAGTACAGAAGGCTATTCAGATGAAACTTGATGGAGTTGTTGATTATGAGGGAATTATTACAGTAGGTTTTACCAATGAACCTCGTAAGATACCTCTTTCCATTTATCGAAGATTCAAGTATGTGGACATTGTTGGAGAATTAGATGCAGGAGAGAGAGTGGACCTACTCAAAAAGTTCTTGACAAATGGTCTGCCTTTATCAAGTGGATTTAGAGAACAAGATTACCAAAAGTGGGGACAAATGCTTGAAGGAGCAACAGGAGATGTTATTGGAAAGGTAGCTGATGATATACACTATGATTTTATGAGAAAGATAATTGATGAACATCCTGGAGAAGCAAGAAAACTTAACAGTTACGTTGCAAGAATGCAGCGAAAAAAAGATGGAGAAGTTGATAAACCTTATGTTAGAAGAACAATGGGGCAGTATCTTCGTGTTACTCCAGATTGGGTTGACCAGAACTTGCAGGCAAAATTAGCAGAGCCAATTATTAGGGAACAAATTGACACTGCTAAAAGAGTTTACGCAGAGGCGAGAGAAGTCATGGCTAGTTTGCATACGAGAAAAGATGCTGCTTCGGGAGTCGTTGGCCAGTCATGCGCTCCAAACAGTCAGTATAAGCAAGGCCAGAATATTGAGTAACTTATTATAGAAAATTGTCTCTTTTTCTGTTGAGCCAAAAACACCCTCTGCAGAACATTTTAAAAACCAGAACGCAGTTTATTAAAAATGGAAGATGGGAACTTATTCTTTATAATTTTCTTAGTATCCATAATTATAATCAGAGTCTTTCTTATTGCAAATCCAATAAAAAGCCCCACAGTGAAAGGATTTAGGATGCATCATTATATGTATGGAATTATTCTAGTGCCTGTTGGTGCATTACTCGGAAATGTCTGGATATATGCAGTTGGATGGGCTCTTTTTATAGATGAAATATGGGTTGTCTTGACAGGTAAGTTTACACACAGAGATAATTATTCCAAAGAGGCTTTTATAACGCTTGGATTGTTTGTGATAGCCTTCTACTTTTTGAGAAACTGGATTGTGTTCTTTAAATGAATAGAGCCATTAAGAAATAAAGTCACCTCTTTCCCCCTAAGTTTATTCCTCTCTTTTGATGATGGCTAAAACCTTCTCGAAATAGCTAACTGGCTTTATGTTAGCAATAACAATGGATTAGCTAAAGGATAGAACCTTATCAGAATCTATAATCAATTGTAGCAAATCCTTCATCGTTGAAATCGGGCATGTCTCGCTCCCCTTCTTATTCCTTGATTCCAAGCAAGTTCCGCATGCCAGTATTTTCCCCCCATGTTCAATGAATGAATCGATCTGTCCATTAACATTATATTTCTCATCTTTGATAGTTTCAATCTCTACTCCTTTGTTCATTAAGAAGATATTCACCTCATGACTTGCCTTTAATGAAGTGACTCCAAGCCTGAATGTATTCCATGCAACTTCCGCATCACTAGTATTTAAGATAATTCCAAGCTTCATCTTCTATGATTCTCTTTTTGTAGTTGGTTAACAAGCCATATAATGAATAAAATAAGTGCAATAAGGACAAGAGTCATGAATAGCCACCCAAACACCCACATTCCTCCAAATCCATAGCTCCAGTTGCCCATCATCCCATATCCTCCCATCATTCCGCCAAAACCAGACACTCCCAAGACTAAGAATACTACTACAGCAATTAATATTCCAATGAGCAGATTATTGCTGTCTTTCATTTTTTGCTTTCTCCTTTTGTCAAGACAATACCGTAATGATAAGGCTTTAGATCGTATTGCACTGGATGATTAAATCCTGACTTCATAGCCCAATCAATACATTGCTCCGGCTGTGGGCGGATCTCCATGGGAGGGCCTCGTGGAGTTGTGGAGTCATAGTTCCAGTGAATAATTCCAAGTTTTCCTTCTTTCCTTAAAATTCTATAAGCCTCACTTAATAGTCTTCCAGGGTTATCTAAATGAAGAATATTAAATAGCATTACATAATCTACACTTTCATTTTTAAGACCGCTTCCCTCAGATATAAAATCTCTAAGAATGATCTCAACATTCCCCAAATTTCTTTCTTCTGCTTTTCTTTTTGTTTCTCTAACCATTTCTTGTTCAATATCGAGAGCATAAACCTTACCTCTTACAATTTGAGCAACCGGAATAGTGAATGTTCCATAGCCACAACCGAAGTCCGCTATATCTCTGAGTGTGTTGTCAATTCCTAATGTTTTAATAATTGTTTTTGGCTCAAAGAACTCGCTCCAAGTGCCTTCGTTGGGCATACCACTCTCTCTTACTTTCATATTTTTGCCCCCAATAATATTTCCCTATTTTTTTCCAATCTTTCAGTTAGAACTTCCCTGATAATATCAAATGCCGTGATTATCTTTGGATTTGACAGTTTATAATAAATCATCTTACCTTCTCTTTGTGAAACCACAATCCCCTTGGATTTCATTATTGACAAATGCTGAGAAACATTTACCTGGCTTAATTTAGACATTTTTATTAGTTCTGTTACAGACATCTCTTTATCTCTAAGAAGGTTGAGAATCTCTAACCTAGTTGGATTAGAGAATATCTTACACATTTCTGCATGGATCTTATAAATCTCCTTCATAAGAGATATTAGAATATTCTAATATATAAACATTTGGGTTATCACCTCTTTTTCCCCTGAGTTTACTCCTCTTTTCTATTATTGCCTAGAACCTTCTCAAAATAGCTAACTGGCTTTATGTCTGTGATAACAGTCTTGTGGATAAGCCACTTGCCATCTTCACTCATACTTACAGTGCTTTCGATTATAGGCTGCTGGTTAAGTTGTCGAACTTTCATTGCGCTAAGCTCAAATTCTACAATTCGTTCTTTCTGCTGTGTCTGTTGTTTTTGTGTCATGTTGTAAAACACCTCCTTTCAGATGTTGAGTATGAAAGAAAAGGCTCGGAGTGCCGACACGCCAAGCCGAAAGAGGCACGGAGAGCCGTGTATTAGTGGACGGACAAATCATCATTGTACGGACACGACTATATTCGATAAAATAGGTAAAAATAGCTATTTTGCAGCTGTTTTCTTGCGGACAGAAATTGCTAAATTTGACCATTTTTTAACAATCCCTCCAGTTTATTCAAGATATTCCTCTTAGTGTAGGTTTTTCCGAATTTTTTATATGGGGATATATAATTTTTATCAGTAAGTACAAAAAACCAATTATCTCCATAGTTTTCTTTTAATGATTTTACTTTTTCATTAAACTTTTTTCTGTCTTTGCTGTAAACTTTTCCAGTTTCGATTTCGATTGCATATTCTTTTCCACTCATCGTAAATACAATGTCTGGCTTTACAGAATTGAATAGCTGAGGTTTAAGGCCTTTCGATTCAAGATAGTCTGCAAGGTTATATGTTAAGAAGAAATGTTCCTGTCCTTCGTTTGCTCTTGGCTTGATAAGGTATCGTTCTTTCCTGCCTTGAATATTCAGGCATTGAACTTCTTTATACCCTTTAGCTAAGAGATACTTCAAGTCAGCCAGAGGCAAATCCCTATGCCTAAAGAACCGCTTCTCTGGATCAACTTTCACTATAACCGAACGTTGCTTAGGCAAAGCCGTTTCCGCAACGTTCTTTTGTTTATGTGAAATGTTTTCGGTCTCACGTTGTGCCAGAAGTTCATCGGCATTTGTAGTGATTTGCTTGTGCTCTTCTTCGGAAGCTACTATGCGTATTTCTGAATGCTCATCATCCATAATCAGAATACCTTCGCCTACGGCTGCGGTTAGAAGAGCCAGTCGTTCAGCATTGCTTAGGAAGAATGTCTCCTGTATTTGCTTTATGACTGCTGGCTTTTGTCTCATTAATAATGTGTAAGAGCTATTTGCTAAAACAGAACGGCCAGCTTCAGAAGCAAGCATTCCCTCTACTTCCTGGTTGATTAAGAATAAAGCAAGATTGAACTTTCTACAGGTTTTTACAATCTCAAAAATGTATGATGCTTCTTCTGCTTTTGATAACAAAGACCATGCCTCATCTATGACTAGAAGCTTGCGTTCTAAGTCCTTTTTCATTTTCATATAAACGTAGTCAAGGACAAGAAACATGAGTGTAGGTTTCACTTGTTTAGGAAGGTTGCCAATGTCAAAACATACAAAACTATTGTTGAAATTAATCTTAGTATGCTTATTTAAGAATGAGAAAACGCCGTTTACGTGCATATCAAGCCTATTGATGAGGCTTCTAATTGTGGACTCTTCTACTTTGACTGCCTTCTTTTCCATTCGTTGCAAGGCATTTAAGACATCTTCTAGGATTGGAGGTTTATTATTCCATGTTCGAGGGTCGTTAGTTATGCCGTGCAGTAGATAGGCTTCAGTTAATGCTTTATCAATAAATGACTTCTGAGGCTCAGAAAGCTCACCAAGCATAATAGGCATTAAATCCATTAAGGCAAGGCGTTTTTCTCTATACTCGTGTCCCATTAAATCTAATGGATTAATGATAGTCTCAGAATCAATGCCCAAGTCTATTCTCTGACCTTCAAAACGCTGTACAAGTGCTCTGTATTCTCCTTGAGGGTCTATAACTATAACCTTAGTTCCATGCAAGAGATGACGAGCTATGAATAGTTTAGCCATGTAACTTTTACCAGAGCCAGAAGAAGCAAGGCAGAAGCCGTTAGGATTGGAGAGCTTGAATATGTCTTTGATAATAGGGATGTTGTTCTTATTCAATCCAAGCCAAATGCCTGTTTTATCTGCCTGTAAGAAAGAAGAGGTAAAGGGGAAGAATGCAGAAAGGGCTTCTGTTGGTACATTACGTTTCATTGCAATCTTGTTTTGAGCAAGAGGAGCACAAGAAAGAAAGCCTTGTGCCATTCTAAACTGAGGTTGTTTAGGGATGATAAGCAAAGAATTAAGCTCTGATTCTACTTTTCGGGCTAATAAGGCTAAATCTTCTTTCGTAGATGCTCTGCAATTAATGTATAAGCTGACATTGAATAGCTTTTCTTTACCTTTCTGTAAATTTTCAAGAACTGCTTTAGTATCCACATATTTTATCTCTAGGCTCGGATTGAGAATGCCTTTAAGTTGTGCTGCATATAAATCAGCTCGTTGCTTCTGTAATTCTCTATTAAGACTTACCATCATTGTTTCTATATCATATGGCTCAATGTGTAAGGAAAGGTCAAAATCCCCTAGAAGGCTTACAATCTTGTCTAAGAAACCCATTTCTACATTTCTAGGATATCCATGAGCAAACAGAATCTTATTGAATGTATTTCCAACTTTGATAAAAGAAGGCTCATTTTCTATTGCTGAGGGTTTATTATTATGATAAGTAAAGAACTTCTCAATTATTATGTTGAGATTATCATTTTCTACTTTTGAGCTTTTGAGACCAATAGTCTCAAGTTTTTTCTGGCAAAGAGAAAGTTGTATTTCTAAGTCATGCTTTTCTGGAATAATAAGGTAGAAATTTCTGTTTAAGATATTCTTCTGTGAGATTATCTTTTCTAAGTGCTCTTTATACTTTGGGAACAATCCTGAAAAACTCTTTTCAGCGTTGTTTTCTATTTCCCTGAAATAGTCTGATAGATTAAGAGATTCTGTGTTCATAATGATCTGCACTGGAAAATCTAGGGAGTTGAGAAACTTCTGGAAAGAACTGATAATTGCCTCTTGTGTTCCTTGAGGTTTTATTGAAAAGTTTACAGGCTCTATTTTCAGAATCGCAAGCTTTCTGTTATCTGAGGTATAGATAATATTATCTTTTATTTCTTTAACTCCAATAAAAGCAGCCAGTTTATCTTTTTCTGTGATTTTTCTTGACCTAAACCATACAATCCAGCCTTTGAGATGATAGCCTAGATTAAGAAACATAAATCCTGCTGCGAGACAGCCCAATATGGTTACAAAGATGACTTTTACAGCAATCGGCAGTGAAGTTCTTAGAAATATAATCAAGGAAGGAACTAAGAAAACAGACGCATAAGCTAATTGTGGAAACGTAAGGCCAAAGATTATTTTTTCTTTATATGCGAGCTGTTGCGGTATCTCGTAACTCATGCTGCTGCTCCTACTTTTGCTGCAAGAACAGCAACTTTAGTTCCTACACTTAATGCTGCCTTAATGATAGAGAAGAACATAAGGAAGAACATCATGACATCAATGAAGAGCAAGCTTGAAACCATAACTATTATTTTCATGTTTGCAAATAGAGCAATGTCAATCACTTTTGAAAAACCTATTAAGACTATTGCATCTAAGAATGTAATAAAGGCAGCCACTCCCAAGAAATGCAAGAGAAGAACTCCATAGGCTTTTAATGGCTGTATGAAATAGCAGAAAATGCCAAGAGGAAATAAAACGACACCTACGGCAACAATAACATAACGGATTACGAGAAAAACAATAGTCAAGAGCAAAGAGACTATGTAAAGCAGAGTAAAAATAAGCTGTAAGCCTATGTTAATGGTATTATCTATGGTAAGCAAAAAGAAATTATTGTCTATAAGGCTCAGTGTAGTAGAACTCATAATTGAAGAAAGCTCTATTACTAGTTCGTAAATAAAGAACGAAGCCTGCACTAAAATTATCATAATGATGATATTCTTAAGCCATTCCTTTGCATTCTCTCTTTTTGCAGAATCATAGCCTGAAATCATGAAAGTAAAGCCAGAATAAATAATCAAGAAAGCATAAAACATAGAAAGAACATAGACGATAATTGCCCAAAGACTTACAAAGAGTTGTATCTGAATTGGTTCGGAGAGAAGGTATTTTATGAAAGTGAGCAATGGTTGTAAAGGAGCATTCAGAATAGACGTAAGGTATTCAATAAACTTTTCAGGTAGGCAAGTGCCTATGTTGAGTATCCCACATTCAGCCATCGTAATAACCACTCAGACCTTGTAAGGTATGAAAAAAGTAAATGATTGAAGAGATAGAATATAATAATCTGTGAAGCAAGCACTAATTTGTCTTTTTTTGTAACGCTGATAAGACTTTCAGCAGTTTCTTCTTGGTATGAAGCAACAATTCTATTATAAATGGGGTTTGCAAGAAGTGAAAAATTACCTTGTGCTAGAATATAAGTATTCCCATAAGTAAGATTGAAAATAAGATTATCGGGAATGAGGGTTACATTGATAGTTTCATTAACAAAATAGCTTCTCTTGTCAGTTTTGATGGAGATATTCTTCTTTTCATAGAGATTATTACAAGGAACTACAGTTTGATGAAAATGAGTGTAAAGATTAAGCTTACAATCATTTGCATTTGCTACAGTAAAAAGAAAAGCTGATGAGTTCAACGATTCAATGTAGAGGTTGGAAGATTTTTTCTCTATGTAGGGCTTAGCTCGTAAGGTAATGATGTTGTAGGGTGGTAAGGAGTAGACAAAATCATAGACATACAGGCTCTTTTGATAAGAAGATTGATTAAAGTCTAAAGTGAGCCTGGTAAAGTTTGATGCTTCTACTCTGCCTTTTATGCTTCTTGTTCTATCCAGAATAGTAAATTTACCTTTTGGCTGCTCTTGCTCAACTTCTGCATTCAAGACATCGCTAATTTGTAGATTGTCAGTTTTTGTCTCAGTTGAGACATAATCGCATGAGGTGCAGTGTCTTCTGCATTCTCCATTTCTCCAGCGACAACAATATCTATTTTCTTGATAATGGTCTATTTTAGTTACTGCATCTATAGCAAGTTGCGCTTTAAACTGAGTCTGTCCTTCACTAATGTCAAAAGAAGTAATCTTCTCATTGCCAATAAAAACATCATTGGCGTAGACATTCAGAGAATAACTATTACGCTCTAAACTATAATCTGTCCTACAATCTCCCGATGCTGTATCTGTAGGTAACTCTATTCTATAATTATAAGCACTTTGTACTTTTCCGTTCTTATCACAATAGAACTTATTTCCTTCTAGAACTGAAGGCATAACGGTGAGAATCTTTATCCAGGCATCCTTAATTATACCTTCATCTTGTTTACTTACTCCTTGAGGAGCTTCTACAACCTGTAAGCGAGTATTCCAGAAAGCAACAAAGTCATGATTAGGAATTACTCTATTTCCATAAAGGGCAAGCGTTATTAGTGCTTCCTTTTCTTCTTGAGTTCCATCTATACTGTTAATCATATTACAAAGTTCTATCTGGGAAGCATCAAGATGAGAACAGTCAAAAGCGACTACTGGCGATAGTCCCCAAAAGAGAGCTACCGCCAGCATGAGTGCCTTTCTCATCGCTGCTAGAAGTTACCCAACAATAAGACCAACAATCATAGGTGCTGCCCAAATTACCACTAATCCAATAATAACATACGTTGACATGCTTTTGGCATTGTCTCTCTTCTTTGGATCAGAACCGCTTGACATATACGTAATTCCTGCAAAGAGCAATGCAATCCCTGCCACTGCTGATGCGATATACTTCACTAAATTGTATATCTTCATCACAGGAGCAAGAATCTGGTCAAAGGTAGCCTTATCTGCATCACTTGGTGCTTGATTAAAATCAACAGCAGCCAAAACAACGTTTGTTGTCATAATGACAAAAAGTAATGTCAGGCCTATGATACTTACAAGTTGCTTATTCATTTTGTAACCTCCTGTAATTTAATTTTTGTTTTCATGAAAGTTTTAGAAATGTTTTCATTAAATATGGTCTGGGTTATTTTTTGTGGTATAGAAATTACACTGAAAATGACACAAAAAAGTACACTAAAAATTGCAATATTTTTGACCCTATTTTTTATAAAGAAAAAGCACAGTATAGAAACATGGAACAAAAAATAGTGCACGGTATTTTAAGACAGCCAGTATATGAGCAACAAGAGTGGGTAAGACTTATTCTCCAACTTAAGAAATCGTGCAAGAAAGGAAACCTTAAGAAGAAAAATGGAATACAAAAACAGTATTAGGATTACCGGACTTCAGGGAGTAATAGAAAAGAGACTTCTAGCCATACAAAGCGAGACCATAAAAGAAATTATACCTTTTTCGTTAATAATACACAGGCTTTGCAGCTCATTCACTATAACTCGAAAAGAATGCTGGGATCTGCTATTTTATTTGCAAGATCGGGAAATGATTAAGATTATACCGTTTCATGGAGTAAAAATAAGAGAACTCATTCTTTCTCAACAATCTTTAGAAAATCAACAGGCTTTAGTATCTTGATGCTTTCTTAGCAAGATATTATAAATGTCAGTTGCTGCCTTTATTATTCTTCAGTTTCTTAGCCTTGTATTCTTTATAATGGAAATAAGTAGCAATAACCGACATGACTTCTTTGAATGACTTTCGTTCAGTCATAAGTACTGAAAGGTCTTTCTCCCAAGTGTTATAGATCTTATTAGTGTGTACAAATAGGAGATTTACAGAAAATGTCTCATTTATTGCTTCGAATTTCTTTTTCACAAGTGGAATCGATATAGGTAATTTGTTATTGATAATTTCATATAAATCCACATAATCACGTGGCTTATAACGAGAAGCAGTTGCCCTGACTTTCTCTGCTATAAGTTCTTTAATGTGCAGGCAATGTACAGAAAACTCTGGAATGTGATCTAGATAAAAGTGCTCTACTTTTTTGAGTTGTGGCTTAAGCAAGATAGTTGCTTTTTGGTTAAGATCAACAAAAATCTTGCCTTCATCATGAAAAAGTTTATAGTGCACAATAAGACGAGTAAATCCCTCTACCTCTTTCCCCTTAGAAACCAAAGTGAAAATGCTTCCTTCGAGTGCTTTTCTTATGTCTCCTTCTACATCTTTAATATTTCGTGTTAAGGAAAAATCCAAGTCTTCCGATAGTCTCTTATGATTCAGATAGAGCTTATTGAGTGCAGTTCCGCCTTTAAAGTAAATTCCAGGAACATCTTTAATTAGATAGAGAAGAAGTGTAACAAGATAATCTTTCTCAATCATAATAATGTTAAGTTTTCTCTGACCTGCAATAATTCGTAATTGGTCTAAATTTATTATCTCCATCTCTTGCTCTCTCCCTTAGATGCCACAATACATGAATGCCTTTGAATCTGCTGAACCACTCCTTGAGGAATATCTTTTTTCTTATGCTTTTTGAATTCAAGGCGAGCATTAAATATAGTTACTATTCCATGCTTCTTGGTGTTCCATACTTCAAATGCAAGAGGGATTTGGTCAATAAGTTTCCAGTGATAAGCAGCAGCTTTTCCTACAATGCAATAATTTCTGCTGTTCATCATTTCATCAATAAGAATAAACGGATGCTCTGACCAGTGGCTGCCGATTGCTTTTACTGGAACGAGATAGTATTTGCTTTTATTCAGCTTTACAACTCTTCCTTTCTTTCTAAGGCGATGCATATAGACTCCTCGCTCATTCTTGCTGGTAAAAAAGTGGCTTATCTCCTCAAGCGTAAAGAAGTATTTGCTCTTTAGCTCCAGCTCCGATATAAATGCAAGTTCCTTTTCTGATAGTCCTTTCCTCATGCTTATTCTCCTATAAATTAATATATTGTTAATATAAGAGAGAAAAGGGTATTTAAGCTTTTCCATGTCAAACATATTCATGAAGCCTGTGGTTGCATGCGCTCAAGCATCTTTTTCTGTAACAGAGCCATAACTTCTTGATCTTGCAAAAGAGTATTCATTATTTTGCTTGCTTCTACCTGCTGGACTTCCTTAGAAATAAGCTCGTGTTGTGTTTCAGTATCAAGCGGAATACCGCAGAGTTTGCAAAACTTATTTGTAGTCTCGTTTTCAGTCTTGCAGCGAAGGCACGTTTTTGGCACAAGCACTCCTCCTTTCACTTCTTCCTCAACAACTTTCCCATATACTTTGAGAATTGCAGCATCAGTGTTTTTTCCTGATAAGTGTACATATACTGATGCCATTCTGCTTGCTTGTGTCCATCCAAACACTTCTTTAAGTTGTGATTCTGTGAGATGGCTTGCTAAAAAGCTTGCTCTGGAGTGCCTAAAATTATGAGGATTCACTTTCTTTCTGATATTTGCACGGTCAGCAAGCTCTTGAAGTATATCTCGTACTCGTGCATATCCTACCAAGTCATGCGAGTTTGCACCTTTGAGCCAGACAAAAGACTCTGTATCCTGATTGTATGGATGCTTATTTAGCCAATCCTGCAAATAGCCCACTGCAAACACTAATCGCACTCTTCGTGATCCTGTTTTTCCTGAAACACTAATAGTTGCTCCATATTTATCAAAGGTCACATGTTTCATACGGATAGTGAGAAGCTCATATATTCTACATCCAGATTCATACAATGCAGCGAGTAACGCCCTATCGCGCGGTTTATCTGCAACGGAAATCATCTTCTTAACTTCCTCTTCTGTAACAAGCTCTTCAGGTAGTTTAGTTTTGCATTGCTTTGTTTTCAGTTTAATCCATCGCACTTCTTCAGGAGGCTCATCGCCTCCACGAAACCACTTAAAGAATTTTCGCAAAGCAACCTTAAAAGTATATTTTGTCCATTCAGAATAGTCTGACTGTTCTAACTTTATGATAATCGTCTCAATATCATCTCTTGTATATGCAAGATACTCTTTTTTATTATTCTTAGTCAAAGAAAGTATATCATCAAGATATCTATGAAGCTTTCCTGCACTGATACCATCAGCCATGCAGAAACGTGAGAAATCTAGGAGGGCTTTCCTATTTGCTTCTGGGATTGTAGCTTCCCGGACTCTTACAAATGAACGCTCTAGTCTTCGGTGATATTTGTGGATGTCTACCATAGTGTATGGACATCGTAATTGCTCTTAAATCCCGACCTTGTGTAGAGGCGTACAACTTAGTACTGGACGCCCAGACCAGGATTTGAACCTGGGAATCGCTTGCGCGAAAACGGATTAGCAATCCGTCGGAGTAACCGCTGTCCCATCTGGGCATAAAAATGAGTAGAACTTTGCACTTTTAAAGATTTGTGCTATCCTTAATTTTAACTATTTTACTCGTCTTTTTAAGGGCAATTTTATCTTTATTTAAAATCCCTCCGCTAATTCTCTTAACATGTTTAGGATTTGCAGGCTTTATTTCGACTATCCATTTATCAAGATTTTTGAAACCTGCTAAACAGATACCTAAAGAATTGCGATCTCTCCATAAATAGTTTTTAAAATTAAGTTTATCAAAGAGGCCTTTAAGATCAATCATGAGGGACTTTGAAGCCATATTAAATTCAATACGGGGATAATAATGATATTGAGTCCGATTTTTGTCAAATCTTATACATCCATCAGTATCAAACAACCCTCTAATAAATGCCTTTTGCAGTTCAGGCGATCCCTGCTTTATGTAATCTGGAATTCTTACAGTATAAACTTTTTTTCCAGGGCCAAAGCCCTGGCTCAGAAAGAAGTTCGTAACTCCTTTATTTGTAGTTTGTATTCCATAACTTGTAGGTCCACGATATCTAGGTTTAACCTCGATCCCCAAATTATCTCTGATTAGGTCTGCAACATATGAATAATACTCTTGTTCATGAATGCTGCCCCTCATCTCCCAAACTAATGTTTTGCCTGACAAGTAAAGTGTGCCATCTCCAACATGCATACCTATGAGCTCCGCCTCTTTTTCATTCATATTTATTCAAGGAAAAATAAGAATATAATTGTTATCGATCACTATAAAGTTGTAATTGGATGTTTGGCAGAAGTATTACTTAATATTCTTTACAAAATCGTTAAAAGCATCAACAATTTTACTTTGCTTGTTAGGGATAAACTTGATTGATCCGGCTCTCTTATGTCCGCCGCCCTCTACAAATGCACCAGGAACTTTCTTGTTAAGATAATCAATTAGGTCATGCACAGAGAACTTAGATTCATCAGTCGCTCTTAAGGTCATCGCGTCAGGCATTATCCCGGCAGTCACTAGTCTTTCTCCTTTCTTTTCTTCTTGGGCATAGTCATGAATCATGCTCACACATCTTCCAGGTTTAGGATAGAAGAATCTTGGGAAATTCTTTTCTATATCCAAATATTGCACAGTAATATTGCCAATTTTCTTTGTTTCAACAGATTCTTTGGCAATTTCCAAGCCCTTGGCATCAAGATTTTTAATATAAGGTGCAAGAAGGGCAACAAGCGCTTTCTGCTTTTCCATAGGCTCGCCAAAAAGAACTTCTATATATTCTCTAGCTTCCATAAATCTTATTTTTGCAGAGACAAAATCAAGAACAACTGAGATATCCATTAAAAGATCTTTATCATATCCTTTTTTAGCAGCGTGTTGAAGGTATCCATTCATCGCTTTAGGATTATCAATTCTATCAGCTAGCCCTGCCATAGCAGGAATCTGCAAGATATTCAATTCAGTGTCTGAATTAATGAATCTGGCCAGTTCAGTGCATAACATGCCTGCCGAGAATTTAGCTCCATCTTCTCCAACTAAAAAAGGATTAATATGTGCCAATACTTCAGAAGAGATGACATCTTCTTCAAATACGTGATGGTCAACTACAATGAAATCCATCCCGTGGACCTTGCCTTGCTTTATCCCTAGAAGGTCCTCTCTTCCAGAGCCAGTGTCTACTATGAGTACCAACGGCATCTTATTAGAAAATTTAGCAGCAGCAGAAAGAGAATGAGAAGTGTCTCTAATTGAATCGTCTATTTCATATAAAGGAGCATGGCAAGGCGCCCTAGTGTAAAATTCCCAGGCTGCTTTTAGAGAATTGTGTTGTTTGACTATCAAAGGCAAAACAGCCCTTTCTAGCGCATATCCTGAAGAGTATCCATCCGTATCGTTGTGATGCCTTATGATAATAGGCCTATTTCGGATGATTGCCAGCCTTATCTCAGTAGCTGCCTTGATGAATCTTTCTTTTAATTTATGCAATATAGGATCATCAACTAAGAAATCAATAGGCAGGACTTTAGCTCTTTCTACTTCTATCTCTGAAATCCTGACTAAAAGATCTTGTTTGTCTTTTTCTTCAAGCTTAAGCATTCTATCAACTTCTCCTTGCAGGGCATCATCAAATTCTCCGATAGTGACTACTGCATTTACAGCATCTCCAGCATTTAAGTGAGGATAAGCTCTCACGCCTGCCCCTTCAAAAGCTTTCAAAGGCAAGCTTCCAGTGCCATCATTCAAATAAAATATAGTTGGCCCGCCAGTCTGCTCAATTTGGTCTATTAGCCCCAGAATGTAGAATCTTTTACCTATATCTGCCCTGGACAACTCTGTAATAGTCGCGCCTTGGGGCTGTGCCTCAAACCTTCTCGATTCCCCTGCCCTGGGGGAAGAGTGCCTTTTATTTTGGAATTTTTTTTTCATTTGTTAAAATAAGACCTCATTTATCACAGAAGACAAAATCATCTAAATATTATTTATTTGTCTTCTGTTAATAGTCGAAGACAAGATTGCTCAATTTTGTCTTTGGTCATAAATAAAATCTCCGTATGTGTTTAGCTATTTCAGCAATGTCGTCAATAAGTTTTGTCATATTTTTTATTATTCTATTCTTGATCGGATTTACTCCGTCGAGAATAGCTATTTTTACTTGTTTAGATTTTTTTACTTAAACAAGTGCAAATCTTTAATCAATACATCAAGTAATTTTAATTTAAAAGCTTTGCTCTTTTGCTAATGGCTCAATTTTGACAGTGCTACAATCAAGATAACGACTAGCAGGATAAACGAGCCAATAAGCAGTATGATTGATAGGGTGTTTAGTGAAAATCCATTATTTTCATTATATTGAGTCTTATTAGTGTCAAGGCTTATTTTTTTCTTTCTATAAGGGGCAGTTACAGGTTCGTAAGAAAGCTCTTCTTCCAGGAGCTCATCCTCTATAAATCTGATTCTGTCAAAATCATTGTCTCCGTCATCATCGTCACCAACTACAACTTCCCTTCGAAGAGTTGTATCTGTTCTAGATACTCCATTTGGATTGACATTTCCAGATGTATCCACAGTATACACTGTGATAGTGTAAGAAGTATCTGCTTCTAATCCTTCTGCAGTATAGCTATTGCCTCTGACTATGATAGTGTCTAATCCGTCGATAGATACTAAGACATGGTCAAAATCACTATCTGAAGGGTTGATCCAGCTCCATGCAAGCGCGCTCTCAGTCCTGCTGGAAAGTGTTAGATTTGTGATAGGCGCAGGAGGAGTCACGTCTCCAGGTATTGGAATTACTACATTAAATGTAACACTTGCGTTGGCAAGGACACCTTGCTCATTTATAGCAAATGCCCTTAGAAATACTTCTCCAGATGGGAAACTGATTTCTTCTGCTCCGCCATATATGATGTTTGCACCATTATTGATTGAATACCATACCTCTGTTGCGTTTTCTGTCTCGATATCTAGCAGGATCTTGCTTGTGTTGTAGATTCTTCCGCTTTCAGGGCTTAAAATTCTTATTAAAGGCGAAGATGCGTTTGCAGGAATTTCAACACCAATGATGCTGATTTCTTCCCTCTCCTTCCTCTCCTGGACACTTAAGCATTTGGAATCCTCAGGAATAGAAGTGACTTCAACAGTGTAATTTCCAGGTGAAACAGTAAATTCAAAGGATTCACCTATCTTTTCAGAAGGATTCATATTTCTCACAAGCCTCTCTTCATATAATTGGCCATCTTTCATAACTTTTACTTTAACATCCACATCTACTGATAGAAGACTCTTTAATTCAGCAGGGTTGTATTCAACTATCCCTTTATTGTAATCTACAGGAGAGATCAAGTTAAAGCTGGTGTTTGCTATCTGAAAGTCAACACTTAATATGCCTTCTCTTTGATGGACAGTCAAGTCAGTGATATTTGCATAACAGGTCTGCTTCTTAGTCAATAGGTTTGTAAATGGACCTTGTGGATCATCATCACTTTGTCCGCTGTAATTTGCGCGAATTTCATATGGGAAATAACCTTCTTTAAACATGAATATTCCATATCCATGGGCTGATTGTAATTCTTCAGGATATTCAAGCACAATCTCACTGCCTTGTGAAGTCAAAGTCTGTCCGCCCCATAATCTGCCGCTTACATCCTTGCAATTCGAGTCTGCGCAGACAAATCCGATTACATTTACATTATTGATTTCTTGATCAGTAAGTGTTAAGGTATTATCATCATTTAAGATGCCATACTTGAATATGTTTTTTTCGAATCTTTCTGCGCTAACTACTGCCATAGACGAAACCAAGACCATCATGACCAAAATATAAATGGATATCTTATTCCTCATATTAATTTCCTATTACAGAGATTCCCCCGCCAATTCTTCCGCCGCTGCCAATGTTGCCTTGTCCAGGGTTTGTCACAGAAGGCCCTTCACCGCTCCTGCCTCCGCTTCCCTGAGTGCGAATAACTTCTTTTTTTAGAGTAGTGGGATTGTAAACAGCTGAGGCAGCCCCTGTTGCAGCAGCCCCTTGAGCTACACCTAACACGAAAGCTTTCCAGTTAATTTCTCCTTGCCTATCGATTCCGACAGTTAAAGAATTCCCCTGAACAGCCATTTTCCCCACATCATTAGCATAAACAATTCCTATTCCCCCTTCATTCTCGAAAACGATTATATCCTTTGCCCCAAGCTGTTGAGCTCTTTCAAAAACTCCTACTGTTCTGGCAACTTTCTCTTCAAGACCAACATTCATAATGTGCTTGCCTTGCACCATCATAGTCTCTCCAGGGGCTTTTCTTCCTTCAGCATAGCCCACCACTAAATCAAGAAATTCTGCTGCCCCATAACCTGCAACTCCTGCCAACCCTGCGTTATTGTTAATAGTCCCTCTTAGGACACTATAGACTGTTGCGGCATTTAATCCAGCAACTCCCACATCCGGAGCAAAGTTTCTCACAAATCTTCCATTAAAGTCATCCGTGCCAAAATTAAAGACGACGTTAACATCTCCGCTGGCATCTTCATTGCCAAGATAAGCAAAGAATTTATTTGTAGGATTATTTGACATATATTCCACACCTAAGATGCCTTTCTCTTCTGAAAACTGATTTCCTGCTGCTCTTGCGCTTGCAAAATCCCCATCAGCTTTTCCAATATCAAGGAAAGCATATCCTGGCCTTTCCGGAGTCACAAATTTTTCGACTACCTTTACTTCGTCAAGATAATTGTTAAGAGGGCCTGTGAAATTAACAGCTCTATTGTCAAATCCATAAGCAATATTGGTCTTTCCATCATCAATTACAATGCTATTAGTAAGTAAGTAAAGATTAGCACTTAGTTTTGGCAGAATTCCGCTGTATGTGTTAGCAAGCGCCCTGCTTTCTGAGTAGCTTAGAAGATTCTGGCTTCCTTGAGTATAGCTCACGATGGGATTGTTTGCCATACTGCTTGCATTGCTCAAGCCATTAGTCATTTCTTCTCTTATTGCATAATTGTTTTCCCTGACAGATTCTATGCCTGTTCTTAAGGCTTTTGCGCTGCCCCTATCAACCTTTGAGATGCCTCCAAGATTATGATTTTGAGTGGTTATGCAACCAGTACCCATTGCCAGCAACCCTGTCAATCCACTTAACGCGGTTAATTTATTAAATGACTTCATTGCAATCCTCCCTTAATTCTTTTTAAGGTATCATAGCTACCAATTAGCACAGCACGGTCATCAGGATTAATAGATATCAATACAGGATTTTTAGAATTAGCTTTTTTCACGAGACTATAATCGGAAACAAATCGGGCAAGAATATCATATTCTGTTTGCTCTCCTCTGCCTCTTTCTATTCTGGATGCAAATCCAGGATCAATTCCAACTCTTCCGCATAACTCTTCAAAATCTCCTGGATTTGAAAAAGTTGGATGATAAACTCCTGCAATCCCTTTAGCCATAGCGCTAAGCTCATCGTCAGTATCAACAAATCTTCCTTCAACGCTGGAAGCCCAAGTAACTTCCTGGATAGAGTCAAATGTCCCTTTTTTATCATTAAAAACAGCTATCCCCCAAGGATAATCCGGAACAGTAAATGACTCGCTAGTTGTTAATTGGTAGATTAACGCCCCTTCTCTTGACCTTCTTTCCTGAGCCACTAGGATTGCAATTTCTTGGCTTTGAGCTTCCCCATCTAAATCACCATATGTTTCAATTTTTTTTCTTAAATCTCTAACAACTTCATTAAGATTAGAAAGTTGCTCTTTTGTCTCCTCTGCTTCAATCCTTGTTTGGAATAAACTATTGCTGGCAGAGTGATAAATTATCTTTGCTGTCGCGAGCTCATGTGCCAATTTTCTATTGTCTGAAATAGCCACCCTCAAATTCTTTTCTAACTCCCGATATTCCTCAATAGGAACCAGATTTCCACCGATTATACGAGGTTGAGCAGAGGAAGGGTTTGTTGCATTATTTGTAATTGGAAAAGATGAAGAAGCGATAGGGGGCCTATTGGTATTAATTGGAGGATTTTGAGAATAAGCGTTGTTTAAATTATCTGCCCCAAATCCAAGGACCATGCCAGCTGCAAGCAGACCTGTCAAATTTCTATGCACTCCGTTTCTTTTATTTTCGCCTATCATTTTGTAATTATATAGTTAATACAGATAAAATCCTATTTAAACTTTGCCCTGATTTTTTTGTTCCTCAGTGTAGTAACAAACACAAACATCATTCATTCGCATGGTGTTGAGATTGCTAAGAAAACCGCTGAAAAAATACAGATATTAAAGTGATTCCCTATAATGCGGATTTCAACATCAGGAGAATAATATCAGCAAAAGGAAGTATTTATTCTTTTCTACCCAGTCAGTAGAACCCAGTCAATAGAAATTATTATACGGTAAGTTCCGTTGTTTTATCATATTTAGTACAGAATTTCCTGCCCAGCAACTTCTGCCGCAGAATGATAATGAATTTGCTGTAATTTAGTTTTCTGTACTAGAACACTTTTTGCTTAGTCATCCACTAATAGGCAAAGAAGCACTTATTCAATTCTCAATGTTTTTGACAATATTATAGAAAATGTTTGTAATCAATAAGTTAAAAAAAAACATTTTATATTCTATTGCGGAGGAAAAACTTCAAATTTGCCATCATTATTCCAGCCGTAATCAAAAATATTATACTCATTATGATACTCTGTAGGGCGAGTCACAACAACTCTAAAATCTCCATATTCAGAATTTATATGAAATGCCTTTTCTACTGCGCTCTCCCAACTATAAATACCAGTAAAGTTGCCGTTGCCGTAGTGAAAGTTAGAGCCGTAGTGACACCTTGATTTTTCTATAAAAGACTCCACTACGGGAAAGATAGATCTGGGATCAACTTCAAACTTTTGAGACATTTCTCCAATTATTACCAGGCTATTTCTCAAAAACATGGGAGGACCAAGCCGCCGATTATAGTAATAAATATCTACATCCTCAAATTCAAGAGATTCCAAGCTTGGAATTACCCCTCCACCGTACTTCGGATAACCATCGTATTCTGCAGTTCCGGGAGAGCCGCATGTTCGTTCTATAATAAAATGTTCTCCTTTATCTGTAATACTAAGAGGTGAATCATCTTTATCCAAACCTCTCCAAAATTTGTCATTGTAGGGCCCCATTTGCGATGTAATATTCTTTTTATCTTCCCAGGCTTTTTCCCCAAGCTCATCATTTATCTTTTTTAGTCTTCGCGCTTTTCGAGAAAAAATGCATCTTAGTGTTTTAACCCCTAGATGGGGGCTTGAGGGGTAGGCATGGTAAGCATTACTCCAATTGCGAGAAGCAGTGTAGTAATCAGTTATTAGGCCCTTAAATTTTTCAATCTTAGTCTCAATGTCCTCGGGATAAAACCCCATCCTCTCTACGAAATCTTCTCTTGAAACCTCAGTTATCAATTCCTTTTTAATTAAGTATTCTAATGTTGGATGTTGGACATTTGTTCTGCGCACCCAGGGTTTTTCACTACACGTTGTATTGGGCATACTAAAACCAGATTGCCAAATATCTTCAAGGGCTGAAATGACTTGATTAAGTTTCATACGCAAGTAATCTCCATAAACTTATAACAAAGAACAGAATATAAATTTTTCTCTATTCCACTATTCTATTTTTACTTATAGCAAGAGCTTATCTTGTGAAGATTAAGGTACTTTATTGTACATATGGAGAATTAGGTTAATTAGCTCATATTCGTACCTAATTCTCCAGACAGAGAATTCGGAACTAAAAGTGACCAAATCATCCGAATTCTCTGTAAATTAGAGAAGGTTACAAATAGTAGTTATCGTATATCTGAGAAAGATACGTTGATGAGGGGCACTGAGATAATAATTATGCCATGAATTGCAGGATTGCTCAAAGTATTAATTTTTCTTTCGCCTAGCTTTGGCATTTTTTTGCTCTTGCACCCTTATATCATTTATATAATGCATTGCAGACCAAAATCCAGTAATTGAGCAAGCAATCGCTAAAGGAATCGCCGCATAAATAAACATTGGATAGAATACACTAAGTATAATTAATGGCAGCGCAAATCCCTGAATAAATGTGGTTACTTTAGCAGCATATCTTGCATGGGGGATCTCTCTTCCAGACATGAATGCAATTATTGCAAATGGAGCAGAGATAACTTCTCGAGTCATAGTTAAAAGGAGCATAACTCCATGAAACCATCTTAATGAGCCATCCATCCCGAATACAATGACAAATGCCGCTGCAGTCCCCATCCATAAAAATCTATCTGCAATCATATCAGTCTTTCTCCCAAATTCACTTACCCATTTGAATTTTCTTGCTAGTTGCCCATCAAGCCAGTCAGTAATGGCTGCTATAATAAATATGAATATAACAACCCCTATTGGCACATTTGTAAAAATCATGTAAATCACAACAAATGTAAGAATGATTCTGCTTATGCTTAAAAAATTAGGGATATTCGATAAAATAAGCTCCCTTTTGCTACCGCCTGATTTCTTTTTTGACCCTTTTGCCATTTTATTAACACGAGGGCAAACTTTAAAAGCCCTTCCCCACCCCTAATATTATAGCGCGGTAGAGCAGCCTGGAGTGCTCGCGAGGCCCATAACCTCGAGGTCGTGCGGTTCAAATCCCACCCGCGCTATTTTTCAATCTTTAGGGCGGATTTGAACTTCTATAATGTCCTGTTAAAATAAAAAAAGCTAAGATTACAAAAAGATATAAATACTCTCCAAGTCAAATTAGAGAATGAGAAATATCATTATTTTCGTTCTATCATTAATATTTCTAGCGGGTCAAATTACTCTAATCTACAAGGTCGAGCTCCAAAACAACATCCCTCTAGTAATCTCAATGGTTGTACTCTTTCTTGTTCTCCTCGTACTCATATGGGCAGATTCAAGGTCGAGAGGTATGAATGACACTCTATGGAGCATATTGGCATTAATCACAGGGGCAGCGACCATCGGAATCATTTATTCGCTAGTGACTTTCTTTAACAAACCCTCCAACTAAATTATGGAAATCATGACAGAGTTTAAACGCAATTTGCTCTTTAAAATAATTATCACATCAATTTTTCTGCCTTTCTTGTTTGTAACTATTAATTGTCTCATGAGCACAAATAAAGGTGAAATTTGTTCCTCCTTCTTAAATATACCAAATCTGTCAGCAGATGCAAGTACAAAATATCTCTTTTTCTTTGCAGGTTTTGTTTTCATTATCGCGATATGGACACTTTTCTTCTTGAAGAGAGACCACCAAAATGAAAATAAGACAATGAGCAGAAAGGATAAAATTTGGATGGTAGCCATTTCCATACTTCTCATCATCTTTCTGAAAACGTATTGTAATCCAAGCGGATTTAGCTGTTCTCTACCTAGTCCATCTTGGTTAATGGCAATAACTCAGTTTTTATGTTTAGCAATCGTGTATTATTCTGGCAAGAAATTAAAGAACCTGCGCAGTCATACTAATGCTTATGTAGCTTATCTCCTACTTTATCTTATTCTAATCTTAATCGGAGCAGGGAGTTTTATCTATCTTTATTTAAACGATCAATTATTTTAGTATCTGTTGTATTATCAGGCTATAAAAATAAATCCTAGTCTGCTTTTTAATTTGAAGAGAGGAGGATTTATTTTAAAATAATTCCTTTTCCGGCAAGAGGTCCCGTTGTTTTATCTATACTACATCAAAGAAATTTAATTAAACGCTCCCAATATCAAATTTTATGCGAAAACGAAATTTCTTCCCTCAGAATAGGGGTTATACCCTAGCAGACTTAATAGGGTACAGGTTCGAATATTTAATTCAAAATAAATATCCTTTCTTGACATGGAATAATCGAGGATCAAACTTGTCGGATTTTTCTTACAAAGATTTTCATCTTGAAGCTAAAGGACAATGCGTAAAATACGGGGGAAGAATTAAGCCCGACCAGGTTAACACCTTCAGAGATCTTGACAAACCCGTTTTTTATATTTACGGTTGGCATTCTCAAACTGGTTTGACTAAAATGAAAAAATCTCTCGTAACAACGATGGTCGCACAATTGCAGTTTTGGGATCTCTGTCTTGTAGATAATGCACTGATAGAGAAATTTTTCGCTCAAGAACAGAGATTTGCTAAGAAACAAAAAGAAAATGGGGATAATCATTATTGCGTAATAAAGCCTAGGCACTTTAGGCAAATAGCTTCTAATGCTTTAATCAAAAGAGGTGGAGAAATGGTAAATGCCCATGATTTTTACGGATTGAATCCTTCTGAGTGGGTCTTTAACGAGCAAAATGGGATTAAAATATTAGTAAGGAAAAATCGAGTTTCTCTTATAGGCTGCCTTATTTAATAAACAAACATCTCAGAAAATCTATGGCATTATGGAACAAGAATTATTATAAATGATTTCTCAATTGAGTGCATAAGGGAATTATGAATTCGAAATATTTAGAGAGAATAGCTATCGAGACTGCTTTGAAACAAGAAAATCTTTATGACGCAGATGCTAAAATGTATTTTGACGCCCCTAGAAAAGGGCCAGCTTTTGCAGAGAGCCCTTTTACCCTTCACATTCCAAAAACTGTACAGTTTTCTCCTTATATTCTCACATTCTATAGACTTGCACAGCATTATAATAATTCTTTTATTGCAGATCAAATAGGAGTAAGGAATACTAGTAAAGAATTAAGGCTTACTTTTATGCCCCGCCAATTTGCGCAGGCTTTAGCAGGTTTATACCGTCCCAAAGATATTGCAAATCAGATATCTTCTTTCGTTGCAAAAGAGGATGACGATTCCCAGGCAGTAATCAATAGGATTAATGCATTAACCGATACTTTCTTCTGTGGCAGATATCTTGTGGAGAGGGGCTTTCATTCACATTCGCGAACTATTGTCAGCGATGAGTCTGATATGGATTTACTTGCAGAAAGTATCCCAAAAAAGTACTGGCATTCTAGCTCGAGAAGAAGAGTACGTGCGCTGAAAAAAAAAGAAATAACTTATGTTCCGGATGATATAGAATTGCGCCATCGATTTAATCCCGATAAAACTACGTTCATAATTCTTAAGGGATTTCAAGGAAGAGATAGATTTCGGCATGATGCATTAGATATGATAATTAATGGCCGGCCTCTGTCGCTAACTCATGTGGAGCAGCAGTGCTTCCCAAGATATTATTCACTAGCACCAGTTTTCCGCCATGATTCTTTATGGAAAACTTTTGGGAAAGAAGCAGTAGTGAACTATGCCCTTTGGAGCATGCCAGAAAATATTATTAAAGAGCGATTCGGTAATTATTTCTCGGTTATTTTAGAAGGATTAAGGATTCTCAAAGGGCAAAAAGCTGAATAATTCTTTATATTTCAAGAATTGAGTTTTCTAAAACTCGTTATGTCAAGGAGTCTTAGACTGAGAAAACCTCCGGTTTTTGATGGCACAAGTGCCTCTTCAAACCACTTAAGCTGTGGTGGCGCATCGTGCTTTTGATATCCTCAGTCATAATAATAATTAAAAACAAAGGCAAGTTTTAGTGAACATGCCAATATTTGATTGCACTCCTGAAAAACTTGCAGAATTGTTCTCAGCTAATACTGGTCTATACAATTCGCTCCTTAGTTCTCTTCGGGCGCTCCAAAAAAGAGGAGTTTTAGATAAGGGTCTTGAAGCAACCCTTAAAGAAGACTTAAAAATTATTTTCAAAGCAGGGCAAGTATCAACTAGCAGCTCTTACTTTGCATTTAATACTTACGATTCTTGGGCGGAAAGGCAGTCAGGCCTCTCTGAGGGCATGACTCTTTATCAGCATGTCAATGGAAGACTTATAGAGAAATTAGGATTGAGTTCAAACGGAGTACCTTCAGAAGAGACAATAACTACCTTCTTAAAAAAAGAAAGCATAAATTTAGTCTATACTGGCAATTTACCATTAAAGGGCTATGGAGGTTTAGAGCCAGATTATACAGATGACGATGGAGATGCGATACAAAGAGAGCCATTGGAGAATTATCAAAGAGAGATTCTTAAGGCGAGCGGAATAAAAGTTCTAGATTTTATCTTCCCATAATCAGGTTTTTATACATCATCTGGCAATTATCTTGATGAGTTTAGAAATAGGGATAATTTTAGCTTTTATTGCAATGCTTTGCTGGGGCTTTGGTGATTTTCTTATTCAAAAATCAACTCGAAAATTTGGAAATTGGGAAACACTCTTTCTTATAACTCTTTTCGGTGCAATTGTCTTGCTCCCTTTTGTGTATAAGGATATTCCCGCCTTGTTTTCAGAATACTGGCCGCAAATGCCTTTAGTCATAGGAGCTTCAGCCATACTCTTAGTTGCAGCTCTTCTCGATTTTGAAGCTCTAAAGCAGGGAAAACTTTCAGTTGTAGAGCCAATATGGTCCTTAGAGGTGCCTGTTTCTGCCCTTCTTGCTTTCTTTATTTTACAAGAGTCAATTAGCTTTATGCAATCTTCCTTAATTGCCTTTTTAATTGCAGGATTATTTTTAGTGTCTCTAAAGACTAAAAACCTAAACAGAAAAGCCTGGCTCGAGAAAGGAGCCTTCATTGCCCTCCTATAAGAATTCTCTAAAGTATAAAGTTTATCTTCTATTTAACCTTTTTGCTACTGAACAAAACAATACGACAAACTCCTATTCGCGGTCAAAGCCGCATTA